>ERZ808037.151-NODE-151-length-74597-cov-15.650738_pt1 | contig 74597 bp, 62 predicted proteins | sample MGYA00380190_ERZ808037 | MGnify/ENA primary metagenome ERZ808037 (study PRJEB31490, sample SAMN06133399) | mouse gut metagenome | isolation source: J9 | host: mice | place: China: Chengdu | collected 2015-05 ... | reverse complement strand
CTCATGTTGAAGCCCCGGATGCTGTTGAGCGCGTCGGCGATGCCGTCCATGTAGCCGATGTTGCAGTATTCGTCCAGGCAGAAGTTCACCAGCACCGGCAGGCGGCCGCCCTTCCCCTCCAGCCGGGCATAGTCGGACAGCCGGGGCAGGGCCAGGGAAAAGAACAACGAGCTGAGGAAGCGGTAGGCGCTGTCCTGAGCGGAGATGATGACAAAGTAGGCACAGGGCTTCTGCCCCGGCAGCAGTAGGTCCACATCGTGGTTCCGGGTGATGGCATCCACCAGCTTGTTCTGGAAGATAGCTAGCCGGTTGCCCAGGCCGATAGCGATACTTCCCCAGAGGTTTTCCTTGGCTTTGAGAAACAGGCCGTGGTGGCCTTTGGCCGGGTGGTCCGGGGGGAGCTGGGCCAGGGTGCGGTTAATGTCCTGGATGCTCTGATGGGCCAGCAGCTGGTACACATCCCCCAGCCCCCGCCTCTCAATGGGGAGCAGTTCGCCCTTGCCGTCCTTCAGATTCACCACGTAGTGGATCAGCGCCATGAGCAGGTTCAGCTCCGCGCGGCTCCAGAAGTCGTCTGCCTCGTGGGCCCCGGAGGTGTTCTGGATGATGGTGTTGGCCACGGTCTGGGCCAGTTGGGGTTCCTTGTCCAGCCCATACAGGCAGTTCCAGCCGTCGGAGTGGGCCATGTCCAGGAAGTTCACCGCCTTGACGTAGTGGCCGTGCTCTTTGAAGTAAGGGGACAGCTTTTCAAAGAGCTCCCCCTTCGGATCGGTCACAAAAACGGACTCTTTCCTCTGGGCGCAGCCCATCAAAAACGGGATGATGAAGCCCCGGGATTTGCCGCTGCCCGGTGCGCCGATGCACAACAGGTTGTTGTTGTCCCCCGGCACCATGCGGTGGGCGGCGTACAGGGCGTACTTGTCCGGGTCCTTCTCCCGCCGTTTATACTTGCCCAGCATCATGCCCTTCACCTCGGACACGCTGCCCACCTCCAGGAAATCGGACATCTCCTTTCGGGTGAGGAACCCGGAGGAACCATGGGTGCCGTCGGGGAGGATGTCAAAGCCCCGGCTGTCCCGGGTGGCCTTGCAGCCGGAAAACCACTTGTACCCCGTCCCGGTGAACAGGCACATCAGCAGAGCAATCACCGCCGTAGCCCCCAGGCCGAAGGGGGTGAACACCACGAACCAGTTGCGGAAGGGGTTGAGCACCCAGATGCTGCCCACTTCCTCGCCGGCCTTGTGGAAGGTGGCAGCAGTGCCCAGCCGGATGGAGTTGAGCACCATCCCATAGAGATACCAGCCCGCCAGCACCAGGGCGGCGTAGAGGGGCAGCCTCTTTTTGTGCTGCTCGTACCAGGGGCCCACTTTCGGCTCCAGATGATCTTCAAGTTTTTCTATTAGCTTGGATAAGCGGGGCATCGGCCACCTCTCCTTTCGCGGTGAGAAATTGGGTGCGCGGGGGCACATAGGGCGCGGATTTCCTTCCAGTGACGGCGGAAATCGCCTCGGAAGTGAGCACAAACACCCGCGCCAGATTTTTGTCCCGGCAGCGGGGGAACAGCACCTGCTCCGCCTGTCCCTCCAGGGCGGCCATGGCGATCTGGGGAAACCCCCGAGCCCTGGCCGTTCGGATGGCGGCGTTGATCCGGCGCAGATCCATATCCGCCGCCAGGACGAAGGGCACGCCTTGGAACATGGCGTCCCACTGGGGCACGCCCTCCGGGGGCGGGCGGTATTGATTCTTCAGCGCCGCCTTGGTCAGACGCGCCCGGTAGTCCGGCGCGGCCATGATCTGGAGCTGCACCGCCCCAGTGGCATCACAGGACAGCAGGTGGACGGGAAGCTGGAGGCAGCGGTACGCGCCGCCGTAGGTGAGCAGCTTGGTATCCTTCCGATCCATGGGGCGCTCCAGCTCAGTGAGTACGCTTTGATAGCTGGCCCCAGCGAAGATAAACGCCCGTCCTACGTCCCGGAACCGGGCGGTCTGGTTGGAGAACGCCGCCAGTTCATCCATCAGCGCCACCTTTCCGATGCCGGGGCAGACATAGTGCGCGGCGTACAGGCTGTCCCCCAGCCGGGCAATGGCCGCCACCCGGGTGCTGCCCCAGGGGTTGGAGCCCTTACTTCGGGCAATGGAGGTCAGGAACAGGGCCGCGGGGCTGTCCAGCTCCTCCGGCCCGAAGGTGAAAGGGTCCACGCCGCCGTGGTAGGCGGTCACCACTAGCCGGGACACCCGGACGCGGCGTTCCATCAGCGGCGGGTGGTAGGCCCGGGTGGTCTGGGGAATCCTCCCGTCCAGCAGATGCTCCAACAGGAGTTGTCCCTTGCTGGTGAGCAGCAGCGCTCCGCTCTTTTCGTGCCGCCGGATCAGGCCCAGGCCCATGAGGTTTTTCCGCTCCGCCTCCGAGGCCAGTCCTTTCAAATCCCTGGGCTGGATGAACTGGCACCAGCACAGCAGCTTCAAAATATCAACGTCCCGATGGCTGAAAATCACGCATACCGCGCCTCCTTTCCTATTCCTGCGCGCGCCGAAAACGCCCTTGCGCCGGTGCCGGCGCAAGAACTTTTTCGGCGCTTTTCCAAGCCCCCTATGGGAAGCCAATCTGATGGCTCCCCATAGAAGTCAGCTTTTTTCGCTTGCCGCATTTTTGCCACCGTGCCGAAAGCCTTTGTTTTCAACGGCTTGGAGCGGCGGACACCCATCAGATTTGCGATAGCCCGCCAACTGGCCGAAAACAGCCCAAGCCAAACCAAAACCTGATGGGTGTCCCGGTCACTTTTTGGGGCGGTTTAATCCCACCCTCCATCATAAAAATGCTTCACCTCATAGTCCCCGGAGTGGAACGCAAAGAAGTCCGCCGCATCGGACAGGTCCAGCAGGGTGATGTGGCACACGTCCACCTCACTCCGCCCGGACAGCAGGGCCACCGCCAGGGTGTGCTGGTCGTCGTCGGGGATGAGCTTGCCCTTGATAGCGTTGGACACGGCCTTGTAGCCCTTGTTGTCCTGGTCGAAAATGTGGCGGCCCTGGATGCCGGTGAACTCGTCGATCACCAACAGCGCCCGGTTGAAAAAGGGCAGCTTACAGCCCTGCGCCTCGTATTCGTCCAGCAGGCGGCGGATGGTATCGCTGAACCATTCCGGGGGTTGAAACCGGCAGTGGGGCAGCAGGGTGTTCAGGGTGATGTGGAGCCAGTGATAGCCCAGCATATCCACCGACCCGGCGATCTCCATGGGCGGGAGGACGGGCCGGGAGCCGTAGCCCCCGGTGCCCGTGCTGTACCGCTCGCACAGCCTCCTTACCTCCAAGGCGGCGCTCTCAAATTGTGCCGCCGTCTGTTCCAGCGCCTTTTGCAGCTTGTCCGGGTCGGGTGTCCCGCCATCCGCCAGCGCCACAAGCGTGCCGGTCTGGCAGAAGGCGTTGTTGGCCAGCTTTTGAAGGCGGGCGGCGTCCTGTCGGAAGCTCATTTGCCGCCCTCCTTCCGCCGGGTGCGCAGGTCGGTGGGAGAGGTGGTGATGGCGTCGTACTTCTTCTGGGTGGCGTGGAACTGCACCGGCACATGGTTGTAGCCAATGCACAGCAGGCCCTCCCCCCGGCGAAACCGGGTGATCTGCCGCACCTCATCCTCGGAGAGGTTCAGTACATTTTGAATCAGCCGGGCCTCCTGTTCCTCCATCTGCATCACCAGCTTGATCCGGCTGGAATCCAAAATGCCCTTGCCGTACTTGCCGCCGTCCAAAGAAAACAGATCCTGCATCCCCTGGGTGGAGGTGATGGCGATACCGCCCAGGCCGCGGATGGTCTTCACCATCTCCTGGACGAAGCCCGCCGCCAAAGGGTTGGAGTTGGCCCCTACCAGGGACCACAGCTCATCGGCAAGTAACGCGGACAGGTCGCTGCCCGCGTCCATGATCAGGTCGTTAGCGATGTCGGTGGCCCAGAAGATACCGGGGAGCAGCAGGTCGTCCGGCATCCCGGAGGTGTCCAGCACGATGTACTTGTTGTTCAGGTCGATGTGGTTACGCCGGCCCATGGCGGAGGCGGAGCCGGTGACATACCGGGCCAGCACCACCGCCAGGTGCTTGGTGTCCGGATTCTGGGAGAGTACGTCGTACCAATCCGGAAGAATCGGCATTTCCACGAAGTTCCCCTCCCCGTCGGTGACGGAGGCGTTGTCAAAGGTGATCCCGTACCGCCGGTAACACTCCACCAGGGAGGAATCCAGATGGTTCTTGTCCTCATCGGACAGGTCGCGCTTCTGGAGCGAGTACCAGATGATGAGCCGGGAGATCTTATCGGCCAGCACCGAGTCGTCCCGGGCGGCCATGTCCCGCAGGCCGGCGTAGCTGTCCAGCGACCGGCGCCGGATGGCCATGATGTTGGGGCAGTCCTTGGATGAGGGGGACAGGCGCAGGTACAGCCCGCCCAGCAGCTCGCACAAGGGGCGGAACTCGTGGCCCTTCTTGGGCACAATGAAGATCACCCGCCGCCCCTGCTGGCGCAGCCGCCCGCCCAGGCATTGGAGGGTGAGCGTCTTGCCCACGCCGGAGGAGCCGCCGATCCAGCAGTTGCCGTTGGTATATTTGTAGTCGTCGTAGGGGTCCAGAAACACCGGGGAGCGGTTGTAGAGGTTCAGCCCCAGGAAGATGCCGTTGCGGTCGCTGAGCTCGTAGGAGGCAAAGGGAAAGGCGGCAGCCACGCCGGAGGTGAGGGCATTGCGCCGGGATTTGCGCTCCACGTCCGCGTCCAGGGCCAGCAGGGGGAGCGCCGAGAGGAATGCCTGCTCGTTTTTGTAGTCGCAGCGCCGGGCAATCATGTCAATGGACACGCACAGCTTTTCCACCGCCGTCACTCGCTGTTCTAACGTCTCCGGGTCGTCCGCCGTCACCTCCACCAGGGTGTGCATATAGTAGAAGTCCTCATTCTGCCGGTTCATGGCGTCCTTCAAATACAGCCCGGAATTGATTGCGCTGTCCAGCTCCTCATAGTCCTGGCGGGTGTCCCCCACGTCCCGCATCCGGGAGCGGTTCACCATGGTGGTCTGGGAGATCTTCGAGAGGATCTTCTCCTTGCTCTGACGCTTGACCGTGAAGCCGAGGCTGACGCCCTCCCCGGCCTCCACCAGCGGGGCCAGCCAGCAGGAGCCCACGGTGGTGGAGTAGCCGTACCCCGCCACATAGAGGTAGGCGTGGTACACCCCGTCCACCAGGATATAGTCCCGGCTCTTGGTGTCGATGGCAGTGGGGGACAGGATATCCAGGATGGTGGTGGAGCCCGCCTCCAGCTCGGACAGGTCGGTTTTCTCCTCGCCGAAGATCAGACGTTTCAGGGAGAACTTCTCCTGGCCTTCCCCCTTTTTCAGCAGAGGCTTTTTGCTGGCGGCGGTTTTGGCCCCGCCCCTGGCCGTTTTTTTCTTCTGCATATGCCTCACTCCTCGAACACGCCGTGGACGGCGGTGGTCATGTCAAATACCCCCTCCGGCAGCTGCACCCGGCGGGAGGTCCGCTTGTTGATGATTTCGTACAGCAGCTTCAAAATGAAGTCGTCGGTAAAGCTGGGCTCCAGCACCTCCAGTTCGCAGCCGTCCAGGTAGCGCCGGGCGGTGTCCGCCTCCTCGTTGAGCCGCTGGACAATGGCGGCAGTGGTGCGGCCCTTGGCGTGCATCCGCCCCTCGTACTGAAAAATGAGGAAGAAGCGGTGCCGCAGGGCGTCGCTGGCCACCCCCTGGCCGATCTGGGCGATGTTGTCCTCGATCATCTCCCGGCAGGACTGGTTTGGCTCATGGGCGGCGAACTCCTTCATCCGCTCCACGTAGTCCGCCGTGTCGGCGGGCAGGGTGCGGGTCTGAATCTGCAAATCGTCCGGCGCGATCTTCAGCCACGCGGCGTAGCTGGAAATGATATTCTCCCGGTCGTTAGGGGATTTCAGGTAGATGTTCACCGGCAGAACCTCCAGTATTTTCACGAAACGTCCGTCTTTCGTGACCACCACGCCGCCCACGATGTTCTTGATGGGCAGCCACGCCTGGATGCTGTCCCGGAAGGGTTCGGCGGCGGGAGCTTTGGCCCCGCCGCCGAACAGCAGTTGTTTCAAATCCATGGTTCAGTTTTTTCCTCCTCTGTAAGTTATAAGCCTCCGGGCCCGCCGCCAACGCAGCCACGCGCCCAGCCAGCGGGTGAGGCTGTCGTCCCGCACGCCGATGAGCCCGAAGCCCCCCAGGGGGACCACAATGATGAGCGTCACCGTGATTTTGGCGGTCAGCTCCAGGGGCAGCAGCACCAGGCAGAAGTACAGCACGGGCAGCACCAGGATCACCGCCTCCACCAGGTTACGCAGCTCGAACAGGCCCATCACCCGGCCCGCGTCGGTGAAGTTGGCGGGGATGTGGTAGGTCTCATTCATCGCCGCTCACCTCCAGCAGACGGCCCCGGCAGCGCCGGAGATCCCGGTTCATATCCCGGATGACGGCGGCACGCCGGAGGATCGCCTGTTCCACCGCATCGGCCAACTGTGTTTCCAGGCGGGGCGTGGCAGCGATCTGCCCCAGCTCCGCCCGGCTGATATACTGGTCGGACAGCCAGGACACCTCGGACAGCTCGGTGAGCTGGAGGCCATGGCGCAGCCGCAGCGCCCTCAAATTGGTTTCATGTTCCATACGCTTCCCTCCAAACAGTTGATGTTTCATCCGCCGTCTGCCTACTGCGAGAACACCCAGAAGGGCCCGCCCGCGCCGGCCCGGGAGGCCGCCTCGTTGACGACGGTGCGAAGGGGCCACTCCTGATTGCTCCGCTTCACGCTGGCGGGGTCGGCCACCAGCACCCTGCCCTCCTCGGTGATGCCCCGCAGGACGATGAAATGGCCGGTGGTGGTGAAATGGCCCGGGGCCATGATGGCGATGACCAGCTTACCCGATTCCAGGGCCTCCACCAGCTTTTTGCTGTCCTTGCCGATCTTGTCAACGGTGAGGCCGTAGTGTTCGCCGCCGTTGGGGATCAGGCTGTGGTAGCTCCCGTTGCCCTCACAGCGGTAGCCGTTCTGGACAGACCACTGGGCCACGTCATAGGGCGTTACCTTGTTGTCCGTCATGGATGCCACCACCATGGCCAGGGCGGTGGGGCCGCAGCCCTCCCAGCCGATGGTGCCGGTGCGGCCGTACAGCTTGCTGCCCCACCGGGCGTCTGTCTGATTGTAGTAGACCACGGGGGTGTCGGCATGAGCAAAAGTGACGTTCCCGTAGTCCGTGCCGTATTGGCCCAGGCCATCGGTGTCGCCGGGGCTGATGCTCTGGCCGTCCGCCATCACCGAGTAGAGCAGGGCCGCCCAGTCTTTTTCCTCCTGGGTGAAGCCCAGCTTGTCCATGTAGGCGTCCGGCGTCAGATCCCGAACCGAGATATGCAGGATGCGGTCTGTGATGGAAGCGGTATAGGTCAGCTTGTCGGAAAGCAGCTTTTCGATGGTTGGTTCGTCCATGACGTTGAGATCCTGCTTGTATCGGACGGAGCCGATGGCGATGAGCCAGTAGTGATTCACATTGCCCAGGGATTTTTCCACCTCATAATCGTCGTAGTCCGGCCCATCGTCCGTCATGAAGTCCGGCAGGATGCTTTCCACCAGCCGGTCGATGATAGATTGGTTTTTCCGCCCAATGTTCTGATAGACCGCCTCCAACCCGTGGGCCGACGTGGTAAGATCCATGATTTCGGGTGTGGTAGAGCTGTCATAGCCGAAAAAGATATTGGGCAGGGCGGTGAACACCAGCATGGGGATGAACAGCAAAAGGATCAGCAGCCCAGCCGCCAGCTTGACCAGGAAGGGCACGGCCTCCTGGGCTGCGGCCAGGGCCGCGCCCTTGGCCCCCGTAGTGGCCAGGGCCGCAGCGATATGAGCCGCCGCCCTGGCCGCGCCGCCGGCCCGGTTTTCGTTTTCACCCACGGTTATTTCCTCCTCTCCTGTTGGGCGGCGGACGATGGGCAGGTTTCGCCCGCGTCGTCCGATTCTTGGCCGCCTGAGACTGCCCCGCCGCCTGTTTGCCGTTGGGCGCGGTTCCTGCCGGGCCGGGGCGAATGGTGGGGGTGCCCCCCTTTACCAGGGCAGACGCAGGCTTGGCAGATGTACGCGTTTCCTGCCGGGCCGGGCTGGCAGAGGCACCTCCTGACGGGGATGCCGCTGTGGCCGGGGGAACATTCCTGCCGGGCCGGGGCAAGGGATCGGCGGGCCGCTGGGTACTGCGGGTCGGCCTTCCTGCGGGACCGGGCTGGGAGAAGCCAGAGGTGGACGGAGCGGCGGGCGTTTTCGTGGCAGCGCCCGAGTTTTCCCGCCGGGTGGTGCGGGCACCGCCCAGCTTGCCCCCGGATTTCGGGATGCTTGACCCACCGGGATGGGGTGGGCGGGGAGCTGCCGACGTTTGCGGTGCAGATGTCCCAGAGCCGTCCCGGCCCATAGTCACATGGGTATGGGCGGAGGTCTGGCTGGTGCTGTTCACCGTACTGCCGCCCGCAGAATGGGTGGAGCGGGTGGACTGGGAGTGCGTCCCTGTTTCTGCCGCGCCGGGCTGAGGGCTGTTGGGCTGCTTCGGCGCGGTGCCTTTCGGCGCCATTCCTGCTGCGCCGGGATGGGGAGCGCCGCCCTTGGGCACTGTCCCTGCGGAACCGGGCCGGAAACTGCCTGCCCCCGTCGCACCAGGCGCAGGCGCATTGGCTGTGCCGGAAGGCGGCACATAGCTGTGGGGATGCCGGGTTCCAGGGGGCACAGAGCTTCTCCGGGCCTGCTGGGGCCGTCCGCCGCCCCGGGCAGTGTTTGTCCCAGTGCCGCCGGTATGATTCTGCTGAGCGGATGCCTGGGACGTATTTTCCTGCCGGGTGCTGGTCTGCTGGGCGGAGCTTTGCTGGCCGGTGCTGTGGTAGGTATACCTGCCGCCGCCACGCGATCCGCCGAAGTCCTGGGAGCCGTCCCCGGCCCCGCTGTGCCGCCCATCGCCACCAAAGGAGCGTCCGCCGCCAAAGGAACCGCCGGGCTGCCCGCCGGCTTGCGCCCCGCGCCCGGATGTCTGGCCGCCGCTGGAACGTCCGCTGCCACGGGTGCCGCCGAAGCGTCCCCCGCCGCTGGCAGAGAACCGGGAACCGAATCGGAAGCCGCCACCACCGCCAAGGCGGGTGCTGGAAGCAGAGGCCCCGTTTCCAAAGCCGAGGCTGCCCATTACGCTTTTAGTGGCCTGACTTGTCACCGTGCGCACCGCTGTGTTCACCACTGTGCCCAGCAGGGTTCGGCCACCCCCGCCGGTGATGGCAGGATTCAAGCCGATGCGGGTGATGATCTCATCCGACTTGTGGGCCACCTTTACGATGGCGAAGATCAGCACCATCCAGGGCAGCACATCCAGTCCGGAGGGCACCGTGGACACCACCGAGAACAACATCTTGAAGCACACCAGGTTGGTGACCATCAGCAGGCACATGGAGCCGAACATCCGGCACCAGCCCGTAAAGATGGAAGCGGTGTTTTTACTGCCGCCCATGGCGAAAGCCAGGGGCGCGGTGAGGGTGAGCATGGCCAGGATGACGTACCGCTCGGCGATCTCGATGACCAGCTTCAACACCTTGAACATGACGATGACGCTGCAAATGATGGCCATGAGCCAGGAGGCGGTGAGGGTGCCGAAGATACTCTCATCCACCAGGGCCACGTTGGTGGCATCCGGGATACTCAGCAAATCCATGATGCTGGAGGTGAGGTCCAGCCCGAGGCGGCAGATCTGGGGGCTTGCCAGCAGCAGGAAGGCGAACACGAAGGTACGGGCAAAGAGCAGCTTGGGGTCTTCCCCCTCGAAGCCCAGGCCCGCCGCCATGCTTTTCAGCGCCTGAAACACCAGGTTGCCCAGCAATAGCGCCCAGCCCGCCGCCATCAGCACCCGGGCCATGTCGTCCATGATGGGGATGTGGGACTGGATGTAGGCAAAATCCAGCCCCATGATGTCCAGCAGCCCTCCGGCGATGAATCCCCAGATATCTACGATCAGGCCGTAGATCCACTCGAAGAAGCCGCGAAAAAGAAACTCCAGCATGGCGTCACGGCGTCAGGGTGTTGAAGCCGGAGAACTGCGGGGTGATGTACGCAATGAAGGCCCCGATGCCGTTGATGACGGCCCAGGCCACCCAGATGCGCTTGAGCCAGTCCCACGCTTGATCCGACTTGTGCTGGTTGCCGGACAGCTTCACCCCAATGACCGCGATGGCGGACATGAGCCCGGCCAAGGCGGTGCTGATCCCGGCGATGTGGTTGTATACATCCACGATGATGTTCTGGGCCACCGTCCACATATCGTTTCCGGCGGCATTGGTGGCCATAGCCGGGAGGGCTAAGGCGGCACATAGCAAAACAGCCGTCATGGTGCGGACGTAAACGCGGGGCAGGCGGGGGCACATCCGCCCCCAAAAGTTTTCTTTGATTTGCATAAGCTCCTCCTTTGATGGCGTCCCTTGAAAGGGAACGTTTGATTTGGTATATTGGTATAAACAAAATGGGGGGTGTTTGCATGGCGCGGTTGTCCCAACGGGAAAGGATCATCCAGCACATTCAGGACAGGTACGCGGCGGAGCCGGAGCATCTCTGGGCGCGGTATCCCAATTACGCCGTGTTCCGTCAGAGCGCCAGCCGGAAGTGGTTCGCCGCCGTCATGGACGTGGCAAAGAAAAGCCTCGACATGACCGGAGACGGGACTGCCGACGTGATGGATGTGAGATGCGGACCGGTGCTGGTGGGCTCTCTGCTGGCCCAGGACGGATTCCTCCCGGCATACCACATGAGCAAAAGCTCCTGGATCTCCATACTGCTGGATGAGACCGTGCCGGATGAACAGATCTTCCCACTGATAGAACTCAGCTACGACAGCGTAGCGCCGAAACGGAAAAAGCCTTAGTGTCCGTTGGGTTCCTGCGGGGTGTTTTGCCGCTGAGCCGCCTCCAGCATGGCCAGGAGCTGGACGGTTTCGGCGCAGAAGGTTGGATAGGCCCTTGGCACGCAGGCGTGCTCGATCAGGAAGGCGGCCCGATCCAGGGCGGGGTAAGTGGGCTCATGTTGAATTCCGATAAAAAACATCTCCTTGAATCGTATGGGTGAATGTGGTAGGATAATAGATACTACAGCTGTAGTCGGAGGACGCTCAAATGGGTAGACCGTTAGAACTTGATTTATTCGACCTCATCCTGATCGCTGCCATGGTGGCTGTGCTGATTTCTTTTGTCTACACGATGTTCCGAATCGTCAGCAGCCGTATCCGGGTGTCCCGATTCTTCGCCCGGCATCGGCCGACGGTAGGCATTTTGGATCAATACGAAAAAGTTGACGCGGATACCGACGTCACGATGTACCCTGTTTTTTCTAAGAAATCAATGCGCCTCGTACCGCGCACTTCATATACGCCTGACCAATATTTTGTACAGCTGGAATGCAGATGCGGCGATACGCGCTTTTATGCCACCTACCAAATTTCGTCCGAGGACTATGAGCAAGAGCAAACCGGGACATCCATTCAAATAGAGGCTCACTGGCGCCCCTTCGGCTATGAGGTGCTGTAAGTCAGAACAAGGGGGGCGCTATGGAATACACAGGTTTTTTTGAAGTCCAAGCGAACCCGGACAAGAAGAGAGCCGCAGATATCATGAGGATCAGCAGGCGGGTCTGCTCGTTTTTCTGGGATGCCAGCCCGAAGCGGCCTCATTTTGAGGAGCGGGAAGGTCAGGCGGATATGGCGTTTGAGATCCTGGACGCTATCAAAAATGATCAGCACATTTTGGTGGAGGCCGGCGTCGGCATTGGAAAATCCTTTGCCTACCTGGTCCCACTATTGTTGCGTACCAACCAGGGTGGGGGAACTATCGTTATCGCCACATCGACCATCGCGCTCCAGGAGCAGTTGATGCGCGACATCAGGTTTTTGCATGAACAGCTCGGAACACGTTTGAGGTTGGTGCTTGCAAAGGGCCAGACCAACTATGCCTGCATGAAAAGAGTGGAGGAATACCAGGCCCGTCCCGACGCAGAGATGCCGGAGGAGCTTGCCGCGTCGATTGCCGCCGGACATCAGGACAGGGCGGAATACCCCGGGGACTTGCCGCAGGGCCTGTGGGAACAGATCTGCGTCAAGCAGTTCGGATACCGATGCCGCAAATGCCATCGCCGGTGTCTGTATCGCGATATGCGCACAGAGCTAAGATTTTCCGGCGGGCTCGTTGTCTGCAACCAGGACTTCTTGACAGCCCACCTGCTGCGGCAGAGCAAGGGGTTGGGCGGGCTCATCAACGAATCCGTTAAAATTGTGGTCATTGACGAAGCGCATAATTTGGAGTCCAAGGTGCGCAGCGCGACGACCCGGAGCTTGGAGCAAGCCCGCCTCCTGACTCTGATCAAGCAGGTGCAGCATGAGGTGCCCGCGGAAATGACCGCCCATGTTCAGGGTGAGATCAACAGCGCGAAAAGCGCCGTGCGTGCATTTTTCAGATGCCTGCAAGAACAGGTCCGGCGTCAAATTGCTGAATCTGAGCAGGATATGAAGTATGCGGACCGATTCTTTTTCCGGCAAGATGAAAACTCGCTGGCCCTGCTGCGGGACATGGCATCGGCATTGAAGCGCCTTTCAGAAAGTGCCCAAATCCTGTCCACCCTTGATTTGAGGCGGGGGGACAGCGGGGACGCGGCGGACGATTTTTATGAAACGGCAGACGCCCTTTCCACCATGACCAATGAACTGGACGCAAACCTGCTTTGGATTGAGCGAAAGGGCCGTGCTCTGGAGCTGGTGTTTTGCCCGCGGAATATGCGGGACATCATCCGCGAACTGTATTTTGAGGGAAACATCCGAACAGTCCTGACATCCGCCACTCTGACGAATACCACCCAGGGCAGCCTTCAGGATATGTACTCCTATTTCATCAACAATACCGGATTCCCCCTGGACGAGCGCGGCTTTCTGTCCGAGCCGAAACCGTCCCCCTTCCCATATGACGAACACGCCATGCTGTACTACTGCGACGACCTGCCCCACCCAACGCAAGAACGCGGCGCCTTTATCCAAGCGGGTGTGGAACGGCTCGTTGAGATCCTTGATATCTCCCACGGCAAGGCGCTTGTGCTGTTTACGGCAAAGACCGACCTGGAGGAAGTATACGAGGCGCTCCAGAGCCGTGACCTGCCCTACCAAGTGCTGAAACAGCAGCCCGGCCCATCCCAGGATCAGGTGCTGAAGGAATTCCGGGACAATGTAGACTCTGTGCTCCTGGGAACGGGCGCTTATTGGGAGGGCATTGACATCAAGGGTAAGAGCCTGTCCAATCTCGTGATTTTCCGCCTCCCGTTTCCCGTGCCGGACCCCATCATCGAGGACAAGGTATCAATGGCGAAAGATGGCTTGATGGAGGTGCGCGTGCCCGAAATGATCATCAAGCTGAAGCAGGGCATTGGGCGGCTGATTCGCAGTGCGTCTGACACTGGGATCGTGTCTATCATTGATCCCAGGCTGCGAGACGATCCCCCGGCACGGTATCGGGATATCGTCTGGAGTTCCCTCCCCATCCAAAACAGAACCACGAGCTTGGAGGTGCTGAGAGCGTTTTACGCTTCTCTGCGGCTTGATGGAGCGGAAACACGCAGCAAGTAAAACGGCAGCCGTTCATTCATTCCCCTGTAGGGTTGAAATCCGGCCCACGCTTTGGTATGATTGATTCGGTGATTGAAATGGTATACAGCTGTGACAACTGTGGTTTTATCTTCAGCCGAAGCGAAGAGACAGAGCAATGCCCCGACTGCGGGAAATACGAAGTCCGCCCCGCCAATGAAGTGGAGCAGGACGAATTCTCCGCCCGTATGGCGGAACTGATCCGGGAGGAGCGCACCGACAGCCCCCGCTCCCCTACGCTGGAGGATACGGAAATCTCCCTGCTCAACTCGTTCTCTTTCCGGGTGCCCGCCACGGCCCTGCACATCAACAGTACGATGATCGTGGATGTTGTGGTGGAGTACGGCGAAAACCCCGCCGACCGAACCGAGCTGGCCGGAAACACCTGGGCGCGCCAGGAGGGCGGGACGACCAGCAGCTTTCTCATGGCGGTCCACCTGCCAATCAAGCAGGGGGAAACGGCGAAAGAACAGGTGGACCGCATATTTGCCTCTTTGAATCAAGATAATGCCTTCAGGACAAAGTTGGTTGATTTCATCATCCAACAGCCGAGGATGGAAGGAGACGCAGGAAATGGATAAGGCGCAGAAAAAAGCGATGGTTGAGCAATGGAAGCTCCGCCACCCCGAGATGGGCGTTATCTCAATTCGGTGCAAGGCCACCGGCGAAGCGTTTTTAGGGGCGTCAAAGGATACCAAGGCCGACTTCAACAGCAACCGGGCCAAGCTCTCCATGGGCAGCCATCCCAACAAGCGTCTGGCCGCCCTGTGGGAGCAGTACGGCGAGGCGGGCTTTGAGTGGCTGGTGCTCAAGACCCTGGACTATGAAAATCCCGGGGACGATCACACCGCCGAGCTGGAGAAGCTGCGGGAGCAATATCTGGCCGAGGACGAGAAAGCGGTTAAGATCTGGAAGTGATAACAGGCTCGGGACGGTCCTCAAGAAAGGGCCGCCCCGCTTATCATTTAGTACCCCGTCTGGGGCAGGGTGGGCACAGGCCCCAGCCTGCGCACGATGGTGAGCCAGGTGGCCTGGGCGGTCTGCCAGGTGCCCTGGTACTTGCCGCCCACGTCGGCCCGGTTGATGATCTGATAGCCGTTGGCCACCGTGCCCAGCACCTGCACCGTCAGGGTGGGGCTGGTGGTGGACTGGAAGCCTACGGGCACCTTGCCGAAGTCAAAATAGACGTCGGTGACATACTCGCCCGGCTGCATGGGGATGGCGTTCAGGTTGTAGGAGTAGTTGCTGCTGGTGAGCAGGTTGGACGCCAGCACCTGGTAGCCGGAGCGGTAGTTGGTCTTATACAGCACTCGGTAATTCAGCCGTGCGCTGTAGGTGCCGGTGGTCAGCACCGTAGCTCGGGTGGCGTCGGTGGGGACGCGGTCGTGCCAGTAAAACTCAGAGAGAGGCACATTGCTGGTGTTGGCCACAGTAAAGTCGTACCGCATCTGGCTGCCCGGCAGCGCCTGGGCATTGCCCCGCTTGGTGATGGTGACGCCCAGGTTGGAGGGCTTGTCGTAGTCGGACAGCTTGATGATCTGCCCCGAATACTCCAGCGTCTCATCAAAGGTAGTGTTGCTGAGCTGCCAATAGGCCGGGGCGGTCACCTCAACGATTTTATAGCGCCCTAAAGGCAGGGGTTTGGACGCCGCCACGCCTCTGGCGTCAGTCGTGATGTAATCCACCACCTTGCCGGACCGGGCCTCGCTGATCTCATACACCGCCCCCTTCAAGGGGGCGCCCGCCGGGGTGCCGGTGACTTCATTGTATTCGGCGGCGTACTTGCGGATCTGGAACTGCCCGGTGATGGGGGTGTTCTTCCACTCGACCAGCGTGGTCTCGCCCGCCTTGACGTAGACGGTCTTGTACTCCTTGTCCAGCTCGTAGCCGGGGGCGGCCTCCAATTCACGGATATACAGACGGCCCTTGCCCTGAACCGTGAGGTCGTCGATGTAAACATAACCCTGGTCGTCAGAGGTGTATTCACCAATGGGGTTCTTGTCTGCATCACAAACCAAGAATTTTACCCCATAAATTCCCTCTTTAGTGACCGAATTAACCTTGTGGATGAGGACACCTGAGAAGGCCTTGTTGGTCACCACCAGCGGGGGCGTTGCTTTGCCCGTCACAACTTCGAAATAATGCGGGGTGGAATCCAGCTTGAATCCAGAGGGGCATTTTGTTTCCACCGCATAATAGCTGCCCGCCTCCAAGGTGACAAACACACGGCCGTCGATGCCAGTTGTCACGGTGTCCACCAGGGCATCGTCCATGCGGCGGATCTCAAAGGTCACGTTGGGGATGCGTTTGCTCTCGTTCCCTTCCACCACCTTCACGATTTCAACACCGCCGATGGGGTCATTGTAAAACCACAAATGTTGCGTATCATCGCCGGGGTTGACCACAATGGTCTGGCTGCGTGTCTCGGGGTCAATGGTATAGCCAGGTACGCTGGCCACCTCCGTACAGATGATCGTCCCCGTGATTCCGGACAGGATAATTTGGCCCTCCTTGTTAGTGGTATACAGCCCGTTGGAGGACAGCTTGCCGTCCTCGGCATCCACCACACGCCCATCCGCGTAGGTGATCTTGAACTGGACCCCTTCCAGCGGCGTCTTCTTATCCGCCCCGGACAGTTTGTGGATGATCAAATTCCCCGCTTTGAGATTGATGAACTGGAGCCGTACCGTCTGCCCGGCTTTCACAACAGCGGTCTGGGCCACATCGTCCAGCAAATAGCCCGGTTTTGCCCTGACTTCCTTTACGACCAGCGTGGTGTTGGGGTCGATATCGGTCACCAGGAAGGTCCCGTCCAGCCCAGTCACAAACTTGCCGTTGGCGTCGCCCACCAGCGTTCCATCGGACTTGGTTACCAAAAACTCAACGCCGCTCAGGGGTTCGCCATTGTCCCCCACCTTGGATACCAGGAGGGCGCCCTTGGCAGAGTTGCCGAAATAGACCTGCACCACTTCCTGCTCCTCGCCGGAGAGATACACCGTCTGGGGCGGCGTGTCGATGACGTGCGTTCCATCACTGGACAATTCCTCGATGATATAAGTACCCTTAGCCAACCCGGTGACCGTGAAGCTTCCGTTGGCCGAGGTACGGTAGGTGCCGATCACAGTGCCGCCCGTGCCGGAGGTGTTGCCGGACAGGTAACGGATCTGGAACACCGCCCCCTCGATGGCCTGGTTGGGGTGCTGCCGGTCATACTTCCAAACACAGATGGCGGACAGCGGCTGATTGCGGAATCGGAAGGTGTGGCCCTGACCGGCGGGTACGAATGCCTCCTGGGTGTCGGGGTCTGCCTTGGCGAAGCCCTTCAGCGGCTCCAGCTCCTGGACACGGAACCAGCCGTCCCGGAGGCCCAGCTCGCCCATCTCCGGGCCATTGAGCACGATCCTGCCGCTTTCGTCTGTATAGAAGGTACCCAAATCGTTGAACTCGCCGGTGCTGGTGTTGTTGCTGGCGTACCACACGCGGAAGGGTACGTTGGCCAGCCGCTCAAAAGTGACTGCATTTTCTTTTATGATTTCAATGACAGGTCGTTTATGGTTCTTGAAGTACGCAGTGTGGTCCCGGTCGGGGTACAGCGTCACCAGCTGGCTGGGGGCGTCCTTCAGCCAGGGGGAGGGCACGGATTTTTCGGTGATCTCATAGACGCCGGGCAGGAGGTTTTTTAGCTCGGCTTTTCCGTCCGGCCCGGTCTTGATCTCATCCACGGAGTGCCCGTCTGCAGCGCGGACGCTAAAAACCGTATCGGCGATAGGCGATCCATCGTCCGCGTCATTTTTGTATACGTACAAATTGGGGCGCTTGTGGTTTTCCAGCACGATTGTGCTGATCTTCCCGGGGAACAGCTCGATATGATGCTCCTTTTTGCTCAGAATGTGATCGTTCAATGTGGCCGTTTCCACCAGGGAATACACACCGGGCTCCAAGCCCTCCCACAAAATTTCACCTGTTGCCGAGGTCTTGCGATCCAGGTAGTGGGTGCCGTCCTCGATTTTAGCCAGCCGGAAGGAAACGCCCTCCAAGGGGGAACCGTCCGAACTGGTTTTCAGCAGATGCAACGAGGGCTTTTTGGAGTTCGTAAAGACGAACTGAGCCACCTCGTTGGGCTTGAGCTGGATGATGCGCTGGGCGTCGTCGATCACATAGCCGGGACACTCCAGCTCCGTCACCACCGCGGCGCCGGTGGGCAGCTTGGACAGGTCGATGGTTCCGTCCTCCAGCGTGGTCATCTCCACCGGGCCCCAGCTTCCGTCCACCGCCTCGAATTTGAATTTCGCGTTGGCAATGGGCTTGGAGAGGTCGGAGCTGTCCACCTTGATGAGGTGCATCCCGGGCTTGAGGTCATTGAAGAACACCAGCTCCTTGATGCCGTCGCCCGCGTGGAGCTCTACCTGCTGGGCGGTGGTGACGGTAATGTGGGCGTCGTCACTCTGCTTTTCCTGCACCAGGAAAGTACCCGGTTTCTGATCGGTGAGCACGATCTCCCCCAAAGCATTGGTCTTGAAATCGCCCAACAGCTCGCCATCCCGCCAAACGGTGAAGGTGATATCGGGCAAAATCGCCATAGTGGTTCGGTCATATTTGATGATCTTGAGACCGGGCAGCTCCTTGTTGGTGAAGGTCACTGTGGACATTTCACCCGTCACCACGGAAACGGTCTGGATGGTCTCTGTATCCGCGATCCAGCCCTTGATCCCGGCGGTTTCGCGCACCTCGTAAGCACCCGGTTTCAGCTCATCGAAGACGGCGACGCCCCCCGGTCCGGTCTGGGCGGACTGGGTAGCGCCGCTTTCAATGTGCTTGATTTGTACGGTGACGCCCTCCAGACCCTCGCCGGTGTCGCTGTACTTCTCCACCCGCAAAGACCCGTAGGGGTCGTTGTAAAAGGTCACCTCGGCCTCTTTTCCTTCCACCACAGTGACATTTTGGGCGGAGTTTTTGCAGAGCAGGTGAAATTTCGGAGCGGACCGCTCGTAAACGGTATAATTTCCGGGCTCCGCCTCGGGGATGACGATGACGCCGCTCCCATCGGTGGCGAAGATGCCGATGGTATCTCCGTTGGGGCCCACCACCTCAAAAACCGCCCCGGCCAGAGGAATCTCGGTGCCCGTCTCCAGCTTTATGATCCGCAGGGAGTCGGGACCGGCCGTGGGGGTGTCCGGCGTATCGGGGATGTCGGGGGTATCGGGCACATCCGGGCCGCCGGAGTAGGCGCTGATGGCGTTGATGCGGATGGGCGTGGTGGGGTCGGTGGTGGCCATGTATCGCTGTAGGTTGCCGTACTTGTCAGACTCAGCGCAGATGGCGTAATAGATGGCGTACTGGTACACATCCGCGTTCAGGGAGAGCTGGACGCTGCCGCTTTTCCCCTCCACAGCATCGGCGGGATAGAGCACCTTGAACTGCCCCACATAGCCCTGCCCCTGAACGTACTGCGTGGGGATGGCGGTGATGTCCTTGTTCTCCATGTCCACGATCCGAGTGCCGGCGGGCACATTGTCCGGGGTGGAGAAGCCCACGTTGATGTCGTAGTCGCACACCCAGGTCAGGGATGCGGCGGTGTAGACCTGCTGCTTGTAGGCTTTACCGTCGATGGTCACATCATAGGCAACAGGCTGATCCGGGGTGCAGGTTAAGCCAGGCTCCAGGTTAGAGGTCCAGCTGATGCCACTGTAGGCTTTTTTCACGGCGGCCAGCACCCTCTGGGCCGCCGCCTGATCGGAACAGCCGGGGTTCACCGACAGGGCGGAGATGTCCCAGTTGGACAGCAGATAGCACCACAGGGCGATCTTGGTGGCGTACCACGCCTCGTACTTGGAGTTGACGCCCAGCTCAGCCAGGGTCTTGGTGGGGTAACCGTTGGCCACGATGCCCATGACCTTGGGGTCCTTGGATTTCTCATTGGCGATGTACTTGATGCTCTGGCCGGGCCCCACCGTCTCGGGAACGCCGTAGATGGTGGGATTGACACAGTACACCGGTATCTCTACCTGCTCACCCTTGGAGTTGGTATAGAGGTAGTAGTCGTAGGGCTGCTCTTTCACCCGGCCGTTGACGCACAGGTAGTCCAGGGTCACGCCGCTATTGTAGATATTGATTTCGCCCAGAGCCTCCTCCGGGGTGGAGGCGGCGGAGGCGGGAAAAATGGCGCTGGGGATCATCCCCAACGCCATGACCAGGACCAGCAGCAGGGATAAAAACCGTTTTTTCATGTATACCTCCTAAAATGAAAGGGAGCGCCGGATGGCGCTCCCTTAGTCAGTGATTTTTGAAGTTTAGATAGCTGTTGCGATCTTGTACTCGGTATAGAGAAATTTGCCGTTCTTGAACACATCCCAGGCTTCCACGAAGTATTTTCCAGGCGGGCAGGAGTTGAAGTTGTTGGACAGTTCGCTCTCCCGCCAGGGCCAGAAGGAGTGGGCGGTGAGGTCGTCCGGGATGGTGAGGCTGATGGAGACGTAGGGCGTCCCCTTGGAGCCGTAGCGAAGCCGCCCGCCCTGGCTGGTGTCCGGGTGGGTCCCGGCCAGATTCATCAGGGTGTACTGCATCCGGCGGGTCTCATAGAGGTTGCGCAGGAACAGGTACTCGCCGTCCGGCAGGGAGAAGTGGCGGGCCTCCGCTTGGGGCAGGACCATGGCAGGGAAGCTGCTCCAATCACAGGCGGCAGTGGGCAGGGGACCCAGAGGACCCTCGGCGAACATATTCGCGTCATAGCCACTGGCGTCGGTCACGGCGTAAACAGAGCCATCATCACAGGCGATCTTGTCACCATTTTTGGGGACGTACCGGGAGCCGTCTGTGGGGATGGTCACGGTGCCGGAAGGCTGCTGGGTGGGAACGGGTGCCGTATTTCCCGGCGCCACGCCGGTATAGGGCTTATCGCTCTCAATTCGCACTGTCCCATCCCAGTAGACGTTGAAGCCCACAGCCTCACCGATGTCCCGAAGCCTCACATAGTTGCTGCCGCCGATCAGGTAGGCGGTCATGGTCACCTGCTGGCCGTCAATGTAAATTGTCTGACTGCTGGGTGTAGCGGTCAAAACCGTAGATACCGCCGCATACCCCCCACTGAGCAAAGCCATGCCCAATACCATCCCTAAAAGCAGTGTAATAATCCTTTTCCTCATGATAAAATGCTCCTTTCATTTCTTTCTGATTTGAGCATAATCCCATGCGGTATAATTGTCAAAGGATTATTTGAATTCCCTGCGCCGATAAATTGATTTTGCGTTCTCACCTCCTCAAATTTCCTGTATTTGGCCGGATTCAGGAACTTTTCTCTACCGCTTGCATGCAAATTCTTTTTGCGGGCTGGTTCTCCAAGCAGGTGGTGATGGTGATGCGGTTGTCCGCCGTACCCTGGAGATAGCTCCAGTCAGTGTTGGCAATGATCTTCACCATCGTCACTTGGTAGGTGCGGGTGCCGTAGATGGTGGTATAGGTGATGATATCGCCGGCCACCAGGTTTTTGATAGCGCCGATGTTATATTTGGCGCCCCGGTTGTGCCCACACACCCCGATGTTGCCGGCCCAGCCGGAGGTGGAGCTGTAGTGTCCCAGCCCCTTGGCCATGCTGGTGGTGGTCTCGCCCTCCCAAACCGGCACGCTGATGCCCAGCTTGGGGATATTCACTGTGCCGATGCTGCCATCCGCCCGAACCATGCCGGACACGCTGGTGTAGCCGGGCTGCTGGATGCCGGGCGGAGCAGGGCTGACGCCCGAACCGGGGCCGCCATCTCCGTCGATGACCAGCTCCGTGAGAGGGCCGCCACCGCCAACCCCATAGACGCCGGAACCGTCCGTGGTGGACACAGCTCCCTGGAGCCCGGGCAGGATGGTACGCTCCATCACCCCGGTCATGGTGGTGCTGAACCGGCCGTATTCCAGCTCGGGCAGATCATAGTCCACGGCGTTCCTGCCGCCGTAGTTGTACTGGGCGCCGTAGATATCCTCATAGCTGGTGCTGCCGTAGTAATCCTGGGGCGCGGTGGTGGTAAAGCTGTAATCCGACGCGAAGGCCGGGGCCGTTAGGGACAACGCCGCCCCCGCCGCCAGGGCCAGCCCCAACAAGTTTCTCATCTTGTTCATGTGTCGTCTTCCTCCTGTTCATCGTCCGACTCACCGTTCCCTGCCCGCAGCGATTTGACCTCCAGGCGGGACAGAACCAGCAGCACTGTCAGCACCACCGCCGTAATGACGCCCGCGCCCCCCAGCACATTGCGCAGAAGGTTGGGGGAGGAAACCGCCCGCTGGAACAGGTTGGGTTGTCCCTCCTCGGGAGCAGGACTGGGCCCCGGTTGGCGCTCCTCACCCAGGTACGTTACCCGATAGGTGACGCTCTCCACCCCCTCGTGGGTGATTTCACCCACATAGTTGGCGGTGGTGACATATCCGGTGGCAACTTTGTAGTAGCTTTTACCGCTGTAGGTAGCCACCGCCTGATAAGAGCGGGGGGCCATCACATCCCCCACCACGTCGGTGCCGATGACCTGCCATTCCACGTTGGACAGGTTCAGCGTCACCCCGTTTTTCACCGTGGTGGCCGGAACATAGGACATATCGTTGCGGTCCAGGGGGCCGATGGTTTTGGTGGCGGTCATCGTGCTGCTGCCAGTGGTATAGCCCACCGCCTGTGTGTTGATGCTGGTGTGATCCAGAGCCAGGGTGCCGGACCAAGTGCCGTCGTCATACTCCATGGTAGGGGCCAACTGCTCCAGGATCACGTCCAGGTTCTTCTTGGCCGTCTCCACCGTCACCGTCTCGGTGTGGGTCTGCCGTTCGGCCACCCGGTTTTCCTCCTTTACGATGTTCGCGTAGGTATAAAAATAGCCCTCCATTTGGAAGGGCTCCTCGATCAGCGTCTGGGCGTCCACCTTGGGGGAAACGGTATAGGTCTTGACCAGCTGCTGGCTACCGTTGAGGTTCCTCACCACCGTATTGGTGGGCACCTCCAGGGCGCTGGCGCTCATGGTCAGCGCCGCCGTCAGTAGCAGGCAAAGGCAAATCTTTTTCATTGGGTACAAAACTCCTTTCGTCAAATTGGGTGCTGGGATATCCGGGCCTGCCCGGTGGGGGGCCCGCGAATGGGCGTATGCAAATTCACAGTGCTTCCTCCTTCACGATGTACTCCACCGCCAGCTCCGGCCGCTCCCGCAGCCGGGCCAAGATGTTCAGCGACTGCTCCAGGGCCTGCATGGTGTCCCGGCTCTACCGTTTCACAAAGGCATGGAGCAGGATGACCTCCCCGTTGGGCCGGATGGTGAAAATGACCCGCACCAGCGCTTTGCCCCGCTCCCGCAGCTCATAGAGCTCCCGGTACCGCTCCAGGGTGAAGTGCTTGAAGTGGGGCTCCCGGAGGCTGGCCCGCGGAGTGCTGGGCAGGACAATGAGCTGGCGGATCAGCTTCTCCCGCAGCCGGGGCTCCAGGCTGTCGATGAACCGGGCCACGGGGGCCGCCCGCTCGGGAGGCGTGTAGACCTTGATACCCTTCATGTTCTCACTCCCTCCAGCGGCGGCGCGCCATCAGCCGCCGTTCATAGCGCAGAATATTGGAGAGCCGTGTTCCGCTGCCCTCCACGGGATCAGCGCGGGCCCATCCCGCCGCCCGCAGCGCAGAATCCGGCCTGTCTGACCGCAGGAAGGCTATGATCCGCCAGTATCCCAGGGCCTGAGCCGCCCGGGCCGCCGCACCGTAGAGCATCCCGTAGGCGGCACGGCCCCCGGTGGTGTAAATTCGGTCAATCTGCACCGCCTGAGCGTCGTCCCGGCAGCGGCCCACGATGGCCGCGCCCACCAGCTCCCCGTCCATGGCGCATCCTACAGAGAATTTACAGCCGTGCATGGGCCGGTACTGGCGGCTGTGCTGTTCCAGAAACTCGTTGGCCTCCCGCAGAGAAACCGGGACAAGGTAAATCGCGTTGTCCTGGTTCATGGCGTACACCCCTCGCTTTCGTTCAGGCGCTTCAGGTGGGCCAGAAAGCCGTCCGCGAAGGTCTCGGCAAAGGCCGGGCTGCCGCTGAGCCACCAAACCGGGTCGGGCAGGGAGCGGTAGATGCTGTCGTATTGCAGGCAGATCATCAGGAACTTTCCCTGGGGATCGCCGGTATCCGCGCCATCCACCAGGGGGATGACAGCGGCCTTGACCGCTTGGGTGTCATCCTGGTGGTAGTCACACAGGTCATCATAGAACTGCCCGGCGAAGATACAGCAGAACACCGCCATGGCGTCCCGCTCCACGGAGCCGTCCGCCGCGGCCAGCCCCATGCGGCGCAGGCGGTCAATGGCGGTGCTGTCGAAGGGGCTGCGGGTGGGTCGATTGCTTCTCATTTCGGGATCATCTCCAGTATTTTTTCAAATTTCTCAACGGCGTCCCGGGCAACGGTCATCTGTCGCCGGAAGGCGTTGACCTGCACGGGCGTCAGACAGGCAAAGATCTCTGAGCAACACCGTTCAGCTGTTCGCCGGAGCACCTGGGCGAACTGTGACGCTTCAGCGGCCAAGGCATCCGGGGTCAGGGCAGGGCCGGATTGCGGGACAGGCCCTGCCCTGACGGGGGGCGCGTACTCCTCTACCGACTGGATCTCCCCGGCGGCCAGCAGGGCGGCGGCCTCCGCCTGGGGGGCCGGCTCCAGCCGGGAGAGGGCCAGGGCCTGCTTCCGGGTGACCGGCGTATCCGCTCCGCGGAGGATGTCCTTTGCCTCAGAGGTCAAGTTTTTGGCGATCTGCACCTGGCGCTCCACCGTGCGGCGGCCAATGCCCAGTTTCTCGGCGGTGTCCTGAGCAAAGGATTTTGTGGTCTGCGTCATTTTGTCGCTGACCTCCTGGTGCTGATTGCCGCGAAAGGGCCCGCCCTGGTTGGTTTGGACGCTCTCAGGGTGGAGGGCTTCGTAGATCTCCTTCCGGCGCAGAAGCAGCTCGCCGAACTCAAGAGGTGTCAGGTCGCTGCGCACAAAGTTCTCATCGATCTCCGCCAGCTCAGCCCGCAGGCCCTCCAAGCCGCTGACAACGCACTCAATCTCCGACCAGCCCAGCAGCTTGACGGCTTCCAGCCGGTGGAGTCCGGCGATAAGGGTTCGGCCTTGGCTCACCGTAATTGCGTTGAGCAGACCGATTTCGGCAATGCTGTCCGCCAGTTCCTGGATATCGGCCGGCGCGGCCTTCCGCCGTCCGGGGTTCACCTTGATTTCGCTGATGGGAATACGCATAGGGCCACCTCCAGGGCAAAAGAAAAGCCTGACGCCTTGCGGCGCCAAGCCTTCCTTTGATGTTTGGTTTATCCGGCCCGTTCCCGCAGGAACTCCAAAAACAGGGCCTCGATCTCCTTGTCGCTGCGTCCGTCCAGATAGGGGGCAAATTGCTTGCGGTCAAAGGATATCTTTTGGGGCGGGGCGTCCAGGCGCTTTTCGGCCCGCGCCCGAGCCTCCCGCCATGCCTCGTACATATCCTGGCGCTTGGCAGAAGGGGGCGGACACTTGGAAGCGATATACTTCATAGCGGCCTTGTTGAGCGGATAACTCTCATTGCGGTACATCTCAATGAACGCTTGCTGGGATTCCGGGTCATAGTCCGCCATCATGTCAGCACAGGCCAGGTTCAACTGCTTGGGTGTGCGCTCCAGGATATTGGCCAATTCCGGGATCAGGTACGTCAGCTTAACGGCTTTGCGGATTTCGTACTCAGTGACGCCAAAGAACTCGGCCACCAGTGCGCGAGCGGAATACCTCTGGCGATTTTCGCCTGATGTTGTGCCTTCTAACATTGGGCGATTCTCGCCTAAAGTTGAGCAATTCATCAAATCGAATCGCTGTCCCTGCCGCGACTTGGCATCAAGCAGTGCCTTGTACGCCTTGCCACGCTCAATGACGGACAGGTTCTGCCGCTGGATCAGGTTGGTGGAGGTTGCGATGACGATTGCCCTGGCATCGTCCGCGTCCACAATCTCGGCGGGGATTTCCGTCCACCCGGCAAGCCGGGCGGCGGAGGTTCTGTTGTGCCCCGCAAGAATCTCATAGCTGTCGCTGCCAGCCATAGGCCGCACGATGATCCGCACCATCAGCCCCTCCTCCTTGAGCTGGCCGGCAAACGCCTCAAGCTGTGCCTCCGTGTAGGGCTTGAACCCGATATCCGCAGTATGAAACGGGGTAAGCTTGTCCAGCGGGACATCGCAAATACGGGTTTTTGCCGCGGGCGGCGCCTCCCGGAACAGCTTTTCATAGGCTTCGTCCGTAACCTGAAGCTCGGAAGCCTGCTGGGTGGCGGACATCCGGCGCTTCAGTAGATCATCCATCGCCTTTTTAGCCAAGGGTCAGCACCTCCTCCGCCAGACTGCGGTAGGATTCGGCGGCGGCGTTCTTCGGGGCGTATTCAAAAATGCTCTGTCCTGCTGCCGGGCACTCCGCCACCTTGATGGAATACTCAATGGGACGCTGAAATACGTGGAATGTCTCGCCATAGACATCACGCACGCTATCTTGTACGCTCCGGCACAGTTGCGGACGTGACTGGTACATGGTCAGTAGGATACCGGCGATTTTCAAGTCAGGATTGAACCGTTTCTGAACTGCCTTGACCAGCTCCAGCACATCCGGGATGCCCTCGCTTGCCAGAAAATGAGCCTGCACTGGAATGATGCAATAATCAGAGGCTGCCAAAGCATTAACTGTCAAAAGTTCGTATTGCAGGCCACAGTCGATGATGATATAATCGTACTGTGATTTCAGCGGTCCCAACAGTGTGGACATAACCCTTTCACAAACCCGGTCCACATCTCCCACGGCGTTGTACTGGGATAACTGCATCACCTGGAGCCTGGCTGCGGCATCAGCTAGACGGCGGTTGGCCGGGATCAGGTCAAAGCCACTGCCCGTATGGAGAACGATCCGTTGGAGATGGAGTTCCAGATCCTCCGGGTAGTCGATGGCAGCCAGCAGGAGATTGGCCAAGGTGCGGGATTGTTCTGCCGGAGTGTAGCCTAAAGCAGCAGTTAGGTTGCCCTGGGGGTCGTTGTCGATTACCAGGACCGTCTTGCCCGCAATTTTGAGCGCGGCACCTAAATTCAGGGTGCCAGAGGTTTTTCCCACACCGCCCTTTGAATTGCTGAAAGAAATGATAAATGCCATATGATCTCCTCATTTCAATAGGGGTATAAACCCGAATTTTAGGTACTGTATCGCAAGGCGCTCATATTGGCAAAAATATAACGACGCATTTTTTTCGCAAGGGGTTATTGACCTGTTGCGAATGGTGTTGCAAAATTATTTTGCTTCACGTCTGAAATCAATTGGGGCGCAATGGGTTGGAGCATTTGTGACTAAATCCTTCACACGCAAGAGGTCACAGGTTCGAGTCCTGTATCGTCCACCAAACCAACATAATCCGAACTTGTTCCCCATCGGGGACGGGTTCGGGTTTGTTGCTTATTTGAAAAGTATCAGAGCGTGAGGAAAGCGGCCCCTGTCAGTAAGGCAGGGGCCATTCTTTGTTAGGTGACTGCCAGCTCCCGGAACGTTTTCCGGTACTGCTTTCCCACACGGCCTACCGCGCACGCCTGATCTTCTCAAGATTCATCATGTCATGATCTCAGCGTTGGACAGCCCGGCCTTGATGTACTATACAGAATGGCTGAGTCCGTCCGCTCCCCTGGGTGCTCTATGGGACATTCGCCTCATTCCTTGAATGTGCCGGGGATGGACATTTCCGCCGTTTCCCCCTCCGGTTTGGCAAGGGCCGGGGCTTGTTTGAACATTGTCAGCATATTTAACCGGGTGGGTCTTGTCGGTGCCCCTCTCGCCGCGGGGCACATTGTCAAATATTCAAACGGCGCCTAATTCCGTCAGAGCGAGTTCTGCTTAGTTGGCTCAGTCTATTCCTTTGAAATACGAGATTTTTTAACATTTTCTGTTCAATCAGAGCGAAAAAGCCATAGTGCATGGAACTGAGTGAAACAGCAAAAAATGTATGATATGTTTAAAAAAGTGCCTCCGCTATTTCTCAATGAAGCAGCGGAGGCAAAAATGCTATTTTCAGTTGTTATAGGCCCGGTAAAGGAAGGTTACGATATGTCCCCGGGTGCAGATCTTGTCCGGCGCAAACGTGTCCTCACTGCCATCGCCTTTGGTAATTCCTTTTTCGACAGCCCAGTCTACCGCCTTGGCATAGGCGGCGCTGACGGGCACATCGGTGAAGCTGCTGGCCTTGGCGGTGGGCTGATCAAAGGCTTGCCAAATATAACTGACAGCGGTGGAGCGGGTACAGGGCTTATTGCCGTCAAAGCCGCTGTCAATCATCCCCTTCTCCCGCGCCCAACTGATGGCTTTGTCCATGTCCTCGGCGGCGGCCGTACCCTCGCCCCGCGCCGCACGGTATAGGAAGGTCAGGATTTGGGCTTGGGTACAGTCCTGATCGGGGGAAAAAGTGGTGGTGCTGGTGCCGTTGGTGATGCTCTTTTCCACAGCCCAGGCCACAGGGTCGGCATACCACTGCCCGGCGGGCACATCGGTAAAGGCGGGAACAGTGGGCGTGCCTGCCGTTTTTTCGCCGGCAACGAGAAGGGCTATGGTTCCGCTGCTTCCGGTTGGGAGGGCTGTGACACTATCCGGGTTGATGACCGTCCAGACCTGGAACTGTAGTAACACCAAGGTGTTGGGGCCGAATACCTCGTTAAGATAGTCTGTGGAGAAGGTTACAGAGCTGGGCAGGACACTTGTATCAAACCCCACGGTATTATCGCTTGTGAAAAATGCCTGATGGTAGTACTTCCCGCTTTCAGAGGCGGGATAGACAACGCTATCCTCCGTAAAAGGGACTACAGGAGGCGTATTGTCAAAATTGTAAATCCACTGATCGTAAACGCCGTCACCATCTGGATCGGAATAAGCCTGAACCCCAAGAATATCGACTTTCCCACTCTCGTTGCTCCAATCGCTTCTCAGATTGCTGACCGTGATCGTCGTTCCCAGAGGGAGCTCACATACGGACAGGGAGAACTCCTCTGGCTCTTCGTTGCGGGCAGTTATATAGGCTGTTTTGTCTGCAAGTGTAACCTGTGATGTGCTGGCTTGCCGAATCTGGTAGGTGCTGGTTGAAAATTGGGGAGGGGCGCCGCCGGGCAGGGAAAACTGAATCGCAGGCATGCTTGGGGCCGTTTGATCCGCCGCGAACGCCGGGAGGGTCAGGCCAAAGCAGAGCGCCAGGGCTAACGCCAGGGAAAGCAGTTTTTTCTTCATGTCGTTCTCTCCTTTATTTTTTGTCTCAATGGTACGGCCCCCTGGGGGTGGTACTTCCCTTCCCGGCCCCCAATGGGCGTTCCCATCGAGGCAAACAGAAAGCGGTGCGGGATAAAATACCCCACACCGCATAGATACAGACACAAAGCCCCCTTGTAAAACAGCGGTTTTTCCGCTATAATGGGGGTTGGCGCAGTATTATACTGTTGTGTGGGAGGTTAGGGCTCCCGCATAGGGGCGTGGGGGATTGCCGTCCCTCACGTCCCGCCTTTTATTTGCCTCGTTGTCCTTATTCTACACCATTTGCGTGAAAGGCGCAAGCTGTTTTTGCAATAAAGTAGGCTGCGGGCTGCCTGGAAGCTGGACAGGTTCGTCTGGAACCGCTATGACAGCGCACATTATAAGAACCTTCTGAAAAAGAACGGCGTCCAGGTGATGTCCGCCGCTGAGAACATCACCAAAGGAAACGATTTGAACAGCCGGGGGTCGAAAGCGTCACGGAGCTGTAAATTTCATAGTATTTGTTTTTGGGGGTCCTGCGGGGAGGGAATGCGGCGCGAGGACCCGGCAGAGATATCTTGACTGCGGAGCCCTTTTACGAAAACAGGCCCAGTACACATTACCCTTTCCTCTGCTCCATCCCCGCCGCGGTGCCCCATTCCTGGGCCCTGCGGGTGAACGTCTTCCGAGACACCCCGAGCAGCCGGCCCGCGTCGGTGGCGGTAACCCGGCCATTCCACCAGTCCTCTGCCAGCTCCACGAACCGCTCCGGCATAGGGATGCGCTCCGGGCCAAAGCGGACGCCCCGGGCCTGGGCCGCGGCGATCCCCTCCGCCTGACGCTGGTGAATGAACTCCCGCTCTGTTTGGGCCACATAGCTCAGCAGCTGAAGCACAATATCGGACACCAGGGTGCCGGTGAGGTCCCGGCCCTCCCGCGTGTCCAGCAGAGGCATGTCCAGCACGACAATGGCGACCCGCCGCTCCTTTGTCAGGCTCCCCCACTGCTCCAAAATTTCCGCGTAGTTCCGCCCCAGCCGGTCAATGCTCTTGACCACCAGCACATCCCCAGGGCGCAGCGCCAGAACCAGCTCCTGGTATACGGGCCGGTCAAAGCTCTTTCCAGACAGCTTTTCCACCGCGATGTGCTCCGCCTTTACCCCGAACTCCCGCAGGGCGACCAGCTGCCGCTCCTCCTTCTGACTGCGTGTGGACACGCGGGCGTAGCCGTACATAATACCTGACATTCCAGCCATCCTCTCTACATTTGTGTGGATATCAAATATTATAAGGGAAAATGGGGAAAGGAGGGTGAAGGACTGGTGATTTTTACAGCAAAAATCACCGGAAAGCTGTAGTATCCAAATAACATGCTGAATTTCAAGAAGAAAAACGCGGCCAGGTTGTATACAACCTGGCCAGGCGTCGGCTCCCGCTGGGGTGAATATATTTCGCTTGAAATTTTTCTGATAACAGGCTAAAGTTTTAAAAAACGGGGCCGATATAATAAACGAATGTGGGAAGAAAAACGCGGCCAGGTTGTATAGAACTTGTCCGCGCCTGTAGAAGGGGGCGGCTCGTGTGGCGGAGAAAACGGAAACGCGGCACACTGTCATCAGGTTCCGCCTTCATCCCAGCGCGGAGCAGGCCGAGTTGATCAAAAAGACTTTCGGCTGCTGCCGCTGGCTCTGGAATCAGATGCTGTCCGATGTGCAGGAGTTTTACGCCGCCGCGGATGAGCACTACATTCCAACCCCGGCCCGCTATAAAAAGAGCGCGCCCTTTCTGAAAGAGGTGGACAGCCAGCCCCTATGCACCGTCCACCAGAACCTGCGCAAGGCGTTTCTGGACTTTTTCCGGGCGCCGGGCCGATATCACTACCCCCAGTTCAAAACCAAGAAGGCCCGCAGGGATCGCTTTACCGTCTACTGCCGCCAGTACCGCACCGGCCCGTCCATCTATCTGACGGACAAGGGGATCCAGATGCCCAAGCTGGGGCTGGTTCCGGCCAATATCCACCGCAGGCCCTTCCATGGATGGTCGCTGAGGCTGGTGACGGTGAGCAAGACTCGGTCGGGAAAGTATTTCTGCTCCGCCTCTTTTGGGTATGAGGTGAAGGCGCCGGAACAGATTCATCCCACCCATGAGCGGACCCTGGGCCTCAACTACTCCCTCAGCCGCTTCTACGTGGACAGCGAGGGCGTAAGCCCTGCGCTCCCGGCGCTGGAGCAGTCCAGGGAGAAGCTGGCCCGGATGCAGGGCAGTCTGGCCCGCATGGAGCCAGACTCCAAGAACTACGCACAGCAGCTGCAAAAAATTCGGCTTCTGCACGAGCACATCGCCAACCAGCGGCGCGACTTCATCCACAAGGAATCCCGGCGGATAGCCAACGCCTGGGACGCCGTGTGCGTGAGGGAGACCGACCTGGTGGAGCTGTCCCAAAAGCTGGGGCAGGGCGGCGTGATGGATTCCGGCTTCGGGCTGTTCCGGGCCTGTCTCAAGTACAAGCTGGAACGCCAGGGCAAGGCCTACATCTCGGTGAGCCGGTTGGCCCCCGCCGCCAGGACCTGTTTCCGCTGCGGCCATGTGCACGAGAAGCTGACCACCCATGAAAAGCGGTGGATCTGCCCCAGCTGCGGCGAGGCCGTCATCCGGGAGGTCAATACCGCCCAGAACCTGCGGGACATGGGGCTGGCCCAGTTCCGCAGTCAAACGAAGGAGACAGGCGCCGCTTGACGCTGTTTCATACTGCCGCGCGGGACCGCGGTGGATGCCCATGGACGCGGGCGTTGATTGGATGAGCAAAAGAATTTGCCGATCCAATCAGCACCCGCCGGGTGGGAAAAAGAGAGGGTGACCCTGTGGAAACAGGCGCAGCCCGAAGCCCGGTTGGCGGGCAGTCCACTCAGCATAATATTATTATTCATTGTAATTTGCGTGGAAGGATCCCGCGCTGAAACCGGCACTAAGGAGATTGCCATGTTAAAGCTGTCCCTCCTCCCAGAGGAGTATTTGACCATTGGCGACAGCACCGTCGTCCAGCTCTCCCGGGTGGCCGGGGGGCGGGCCTACCTCTCCATCGAGGCGGACCGCAGCGTTCCCATTGTCCGGGGCGAGCTGCTGGAGCGGGAGGGCGGTACGCGCCCGGCCTGTCTGGCTCCACCCTCGGGGAAGCATTTCCGGCGCTGCCGTGACCGGTACTTTTCCTGGAATGACGACCGGGAGCGGGCTGTGCGCGTCATGAAGCAGACGCTGGATCAGCTGGAGCGGGACGGGGCCGCGGAGGCGGCGCAAGCCCTGCGCACCCAGCTCGACCGCATTATTCCCACCTTTTGGGAGGACGAGATCACTCCGTAATGATATTTTGGTTTCATCCGGTCCTAGGCCGGTTGGAATATAGTCCCGCGCCAAGAGGCCGGGGAGCCGTGGCCACGGGTTCCCGGAATGGCGGCGCTCCACCCAATGCGCCGAGCAAGGAAGCTCCGGCGCCCTACACCGCACACCCCTAAAACATTTTATTGAAAGGAAGCATTAAAATGAGGATCCAGCACAATATTATGGCTATGAATGCCTACCGCAACTACACTAACAACGTCTCCGCGATGAAAGCCAACCTGGAGAAGCTGTCCTCCGGCTACAAGATCAACCGCGCCGGTGACGACGCCGCCGGTCTGGCCATCTCCGAGAAGATGCGCGCTCAGATCACCGGCCTGGAGACCGCCCAGAAGAACGCCAAGGACGGCATCTCCCTGGTGCAGACCGCTGAGGGCGCTCTGACCGAGGTCCACGATATGCTCAACCGCATGGTGGAGCTGGCCACCCAGTCCGCCAACGGCACCTACGACAACACCACCGACCGCGCCCAGATGCAGAAGGAGCTGGAGCAGCTGCGCTCCGAGATCGACCGTATCGCTGACTCTTCCAACTTTAACGGCATCAAGCTGTTTGACGGCACCATGGAGGCTGACAGCGTGAAGTACTCCGTGGGCGGTGTCTCTGACCTGGGCATCCTGGCCACTGGCACCACGGCGATTAACACGGCTGGCACCAACACCATTGTCCACAAGGACGGTCAGCAGGCCACCAAGACCAAGTTCACCGTGGAGCTGGAGAATGTGTCCTTTACCTCCACTGGTGCTGGCAATCAGGCCATCACCGTCACAATCGGTGGCGCGACGATTACCGCTTCTGTGGCGAATGGTGCTTCTGGTGCGGATCTGGCCAAGGGGATTGTGGGCTCCGCTGGCGAAAAAGAGGTTGCAATTGGTGGCGTAAGCTACAGCGTGAAGGCTGAGGGGTCTAAGCTGGTCTTTGAGATGACCGACGCCGCCATGGATAAATCTACTGTTGCGGCTAGCTTCACGGGTAACTTTGGTGTTACGGTGACGGGAAGCGATGGAAAGCAAAGCGGCACGGTGAACCTGGCCACTCAGACCATTACCGAAGGCGCACCTAAGGCGGGTACCATTCTTGCCAACACCCAGACCAACGCCGCTATTGCCGCCACCGATATCGTGGACGGCAAGGCTATCACCATTGGCGACACCACCTATGTGTTCGCCAGCAAGCAGGAGACCCTGGATGCCATCAAGGCCGCCGGCGGCAACTTCAAGGCTGTGGATATCAGCGACCTGGTGAACGACAATGGTGCTTTGGACAACAACAAAGCCGGTTCCGGTGATGCTCTGTCCGAGGCGCTCAGCCGACTGACCGTGGCCGCTGAGGACAATAAGATGTTCACCGTGGGCCAGACCGCTGATTACAAGCTGACCTTCCAGGAGAAGGCGTCCTACAATGGCAATGGCAAGGGCGGTCGGGCCGACCTGACTACCAAGGACGGCATTCAGAAGCAGATCCAAACCGGCACCTTCACCGCGACTAAGGTTGCTGCCAAGAACGGCACTGGCAAGGGCCTGACCCTCCAGATCGGCGACACCGCCGATGACTACAACCAGCTGAAGGTCAGCCTGGGTGATATGCACGTGTCCTCCCTGGGCATTGGCGACATCAGCATCGCTGACCAGGAGAGCGCCGCCAAGGCCGTGGACGCTATCAAGGCCGCCATCAACCAGGTGTCCGACGTGCGTGGTACTCTGGGCGCCACCCAGAACCGCCTGGACCACACCATCAACAACCTGTCCGTCATGACCGAGAACATCCAGGATGCCGAGTCCACCATCCGCGACACCGACGTTGCCGAGGAGATGATGGCCTACACCAAGAACAACATCCTGATTCAGTCCGCTCAGGCCATGCTGGCTCAGGCCAACCAGGTGCCTCAGGGCGTCCTCCAGCTCCTGCAGTAAGAAGCGCGAGGATAGCCGCATAGGGGAGCTTGGACCGAAGCGAGGGCGAAAGCCCAGCGCCGCATAGCGACGCGGGTTTTGCCCGAGTCGCAGGGAAAGCGACCCGGCTATGCGGCCAATCCGAGCGTGACAACGCCGCGAGGATAGCCGCATACAGCACCATCAGCCCAACGCGCAGAACGGGGGCGGGCTCTTGCCCGCCCCCGTTCTTTGTGGGACGTATGGGGAAGCGGTTGAGCTTCTCAACACCTTCCCCGTGCGCCCCAGAGCAAAAAGGAGAGATACGCCATGTTAACCCCCTTGTTATCCATCGGCATCATTTTTAAAAACGAAATCCGCTGCCTGGAGCGGTGCCTGAAATCCCTCCAGCCCCTGCGGGACGCCATACCGTGCGAACTGGTGATGGCGGATACCGGCTCCGATGACGGCAGCCGGGCCGTGGCGGAGCGGTACGCGGATATTTTATTTGACTTCCCCTGGATCAACGACTTTTCCGCCGCCCGCAACGCGGTGATGGACCGCTGCTCCGGCACCTGGTACATGACCATCGACTGTGACGAGTGGATGGATTCCAACATTGAGGGATATGTCGCATTTTTGACCACAAACCGGGACTTTGATTTTGCCTCGGTGGTGATTCGCAACTACAACACCGCAGACCTGGAAATGGGCGGGGGATATGCGGATTTCCTGGCCGTGCGCTTTTTGCGCCTGTCCACAGGGGTCAGGTATGAGGGGACTATCCACGAGCACTGGCCCTACAGGGGTGATTTGCGCACCATGCTGATCCGCGGGGGCCTGTTTCATCACGACGGGTATATTTACCAGGATGCAGTGAGTCAGAAGGCGAAGCAGGCGCGGAACATGGAGCTGCTGCGCAAGCAGCTGGAACAGGATCCGGACAATTTAATTATTTTAACCCAGTGCATTGAGTCCGGGGACAACCTGCCGGAGCAGGGGGACTATCTCCGCCGGGCCATGGCTGGGGTCGAGGAGAGGTGGTCCCAATGGGAGCTGTTTGGCGGGCCCATCTACCGCTACGCGGTGCGCTATGCCATCGCGAACAAGCTGTCGGAGCTGGAAAAATGGATTGAAAAAGCGGAGACAATGTTCCCGGAATCCATTTTCGTCCGGGTGGAGATTGCGTATTTTGCCTTTGGGAACGCCTGGAATAAGGATGATTACGCCCAAAGCATATATTGGGGCGAGATGTACCTCCAGGGAGTGAGCGACTATGAGGCTGGGCGGTTCAATCGAAGCGACATTCTGGCCAGTTCTCTGAACAAGGCTGATTCCCACAGCCGCCTCAGCGTGGCCACCGTGCTGGCCTCCGGTTATCTCCACGAGAAGCAGCCGGAGAAATGCCTGCGGCTGATGGAGACCTTCAACGGGCGGGAGCTGGACGCCAAGCAGGCGGGGGACTGTGCGCGGAACCTCTGCAACCTGTACAGCCATTTTGAAGTGGATACCGCCCCCCTGCTGCTGCGGCTTTGGGAGGAGATGAACGAGGCGGCGCCCACCCAAGAGCGGGCGGATCAGCGCCGCGCCAGATTCCTCCAGGTGGGTGCGGGGATGTTTGAAGGGGTGTTTATCCGTTCCGAGGAGACGGAGGCGGACGTGGTCCGCCACGCCTATGCGGCGTTTCTGCCCCTGGAGAACAGGTGCGAGCTGGGGATCGCGGCAAAAATGCTGGGGACGGAGGATGCCTCTGCTCTGGAGGCGCTGCTGGGCGAGGTGGAGAAGCTGGAAGCATTGCCGCCCCACGCGCTGGCCCACGCGCTGCGGTGCGGGGTGGGCTTCCCGTTGGCAGGCCGACCGCTGGCCATAGAGCGGATGGACATTCTGGCTGGGGGCATCGCCCAGGACAGGGATGAGCTGTACGGCCTGGTGCGGCTGGTGGGGACAAGGGAGCTCCCTGACAGTGCGCAGGAGCTGGGATGGGCCCGGGGCCTGAGCATAGCGGCGCTGAAGGTGTGCCCGTGGAAGGAGATTGACGGAGAGACCGGGCTGCTGCTGTCCAGGGCCTTTGTGCAGCTGGAAAGAGCGTATCTGCCGGTGTGCTACGCGGAGAAAGCGCTAAATGGAGAAAACCTGCTTTTGCTGCCGCCGCTGCACCGCTTCGGTTTTTATTGCGCCCAGGCCTTCGACGCGCTGGACGCCGGGAACGCGGCGGGCTATGTGCGGCTGCTGCGGGAGGGCCTGGCCGTCTGTGAGGGTGTGAAGGACATGGTGGAATTTTTAATCAGCAATACCCCGGAGCTGAAGAACCCCTCCGAGGAATTGAGGGCTATGGCGGAGCAGATCCGAGGGATACTGAGCAAATTCCCGCCGGAGGAGCCTGCGGTGGCCGCGTTAAAGCAGAGCGAGGCGTATCGAAAGGTGGCCTATCTGATCGAAGGGGTGGCGCCCCCGGTGGCAGGAGGGCAGCTGCAATGAAAACTGTGATCCTGGCCGGCGGTCTGGGCACCCGCATCAGTGAGGAGAGCCACCTGAAGCCCAAGCCCATGGTCGCCATTGGGGACCAGCCCATTCTGTGGCACATCATGAAATACTACTCCAGCTTTGGATTCAACGACTTTGTCATCTGCTGCGGCTACAAGGGCCACATCATCAAGGAATACTTCGCGGACTACTACCTGCACCGTTCCGATGTGACCTTCGATTTCTCGGCGGAGAACCGCATGACCGTCCACGCCAACATTGCCGAGCCCTGGCGGGTGACTTTGGTGGACACCGGGCTGAACACCCAGACAGGCGCCCGGGTGAAACGGGTGCAGAGGTACATTGGCGGCGAGACATTCCTGCTGACTTACGGCGACGGGGTGGGAGACGTGGACCTGAACGCACTGCTGCGGCAGCACCAGGAGTCCGGCAAGACCGTCACCCTCACCGGCATCCAGCCGGGGGGCCGGTTTGGTGTGTTGGATTTGGAGGGAGAGACGGTTACCGGCTTCCGGGAGAAGGCCAAGGAGGACGGCGGCTGGATCAACGGCGGCTTCATGGTGATGGAGCCGGAGGTGTTCGGTTATCTAGACGGGGAGGAGAGCTGCGTGTTGGAGGAGAAGCCGATGCGGGCGCTGGCCGCATCCGGCCAGCTGGGCGTCTACCGGCACGGCGGCTTTTGGCAGTGCATGGACACCCAGCGGGACCGCAGCCAGCTGGAGGCGATTTGGAACAGAGGAAACGCGCCGTGGGCGCCGTGGCTGAGAGGAGAAGGGGAATGAAGGAGTCAAAGCTTTTGCGGGCGAAGACGCTGGATCTGCGGCTGACCCGCCCGCTGACACAGGAGCGGCAGGAGAACAGCGGGAAAAATCAGGAGGAGGCGCTGGAGGGGAAGCTCATTCTGGAGTCCATGCCCCGCCGTTTCGTCTTTGAGCTGACCAACGCCTGCAATTTGAACTGCAAGATGTGCGGACGCAACTCCGCGCAGTTCCAGCCCACCTGGTTCCAGATGGAGTGGCTGAAGTATTTCGAGCCTGCGGCCCGCCTGGTAGAGGAGGTCACCCTCATGGGGTGGGGGGAGCCCACGGTCCACCCCCATTTCGGGGAGTTTCTGGACTGGGCCCACCGCCTGGGCCTGCGGAAGTACTTCTGCACCAACGGAATGCGGCTGGACAGGCTGTTTGACGATATCTTCCGCACACAGACCGATATCATTGCCGTGAGCATGGACGGGGCCTGTGCCGAGACAAATGAGGAGATCCGCCGGGGGGCGGACTTCCATCAGATTTTGAAAAACATTTCCGTCATCACGCGGCACAAGGCTTCCCATGGGCTGGAATTTCCCTACATGAACTTTGTCTTTACCGCCATGGACCAGAACCTGGGAGAGCTGCCCGAGCTGGTGCGGTTGGCCGGCGAGGTGGGGCTGGACGAGGTGAAGGCGGTGTACCTCACCGCCTTCGACCAGAGGATGGCCCCAGAGGTGCTCTACGACAAAATGGCCCGGACCCGGGAGGTGTTCCAGACGGCTATGGAGATGGGGCAGCGGTGCGGCGTGTCGCTGAAGCTGCCCCATCTGGTGGGGGAGGATCCCGCCGGAGAGCAGTGCCACAAGACCTGCTACGCCGCGTGGCGGGACTTTTTTCTGGGCTCGGACGGTTTTGTGCGGCCCTGCATGTCCACGGCGGAAAAGCTGTTTCCCATACAGCGGTATGGGAGCTTCGAAGAGATGTGGAATTCGGAGGAGTACCAGCAGCACCGTCGGCGGGTCAACGGGGAGCGGATGGCGGTGCCCTGCCGGAACTGCTACCAGTCGTCTTACGCGAACTGGAACAAAAAGGAGTCGTTTTTACAGATTGGGAAGCAGTTTTCGCCGGAATGGCAGGACGGCGGAGCGGAGTGAGAATCGGAGGGAGCGGCGATGGAGCAAAAAGCGCATGAGACACTGATTTCGCACATATTTGAGCTGTTTGACACCGGCGAGGAGGCGATTTCCTTTTTAAGCGGCCGCGGCCTGGGGGAGAACAGATACCTGCTGCGGGATCTGGAGGCGCTGTGTGCCGCCATCGCGTCCGCCATCGGGCAGCTCGCCCCGGAGATTACGCTGGAAAATAAGCTGAGAGAGGTTGGGTTGAACGCGCCGCTGACGTTGGAGCGGATTGGGGCGCTGCTGGACCGGGGGCAGGCGGACGCGGCGTGGACGCAGTACACATGCTCGTTTGTGCCGCTGTTTCTGTTCTGGCGGCGGTACGCGGAGTTCTTTCTGCTCCACGCGGCGTCCCACAAGGCGCTGAAGGACTGGTATGCCCAGGAGCGGGAGCGCATTCGCCGGATCAGGAAGACGCCGAAGCGGGAGGAGCCCCGGGAATGCCGGTTTGACCTGTCCATTGTGGTGCTGTTCTACGGCAACCAGAAGATGACCAAGGAATGCCTGGATGCCATTGAGGCCCACACAAAAGGCTGCAGCTACGAGCTGATCACCTTTGACAACGGGAGCGACCCGGAGACCACCGCATGGTGCGAGGGACTGCCCCATGTGAAAAAAATCTATTATCCCCACAACATGGGCTCCTCCGCCGCGGGGAACCTGATCTTCACCATGGCGCCCCACTATATGGAGGGGAAGTACCTTCTATATGTCAGCAACGATGTGATTGTCACGCCGCGCTATGATGAGATCCTGTGGGCGTGCATGGAGAGCGACCCGCGCGTTGCCATGGCGGCGCCTGTCTGCAATTCTGCGAGCAATTTGCAGGCCATTTCCGTGCCCTACGCGAAGAACGATATTCAAGGAATGCTCTCGTTTGCAGAAAACCACAACCACTGCGACCCCAGGAAATGGATGGACCGCTCCCGGTTGTTCTCTATTTTGGCCTGTGTGCGTCCAGCCGCGCTGAGCCAGATGGAGCTCACCATAGACCCCTTTTTCTGCTACGACATGTTTGCCGACGATGATTTCAGCTGCGTACTGCGCCGCATGGGCTATCGCCAGGTGCTCTGTCGGGACGTGTTTGTCCACCACTACGGCTCCGCCACCATTGGGGAGGGGCAGTTCCAGGTGATGGAGCTGGGGCGGGCCCAGTTCCGGCAAAAGCATGGCGTGGACGCCTGGGGAGCGCTGGGGATGGACCTGTGCGCCGCGCTGGAGTCATTTTCCATAAAAGGAACCGGGCGGGTCCGCGTGCTGGCGCTGAATCCCTTGTTTGGCGAGAGTGTCCTGGCGCTGTCAAACCGTCTGAGAGCGTGCGGGAGCGGCGAGGTCACAGTGGATGCCCTAACCGAGGACGGGCGCTACCTGGAGGATCTGGAGGGGCTGTTCCACCGCAGCGGCCTGCTGGGGGAGGAGGCCCAGATGCTGGAGGGCCAATATGACATCGCCATTGTGGGATGCAATTTGGGCCGGTGCGCCGACCTGGGCGCGGTGCTCCGTACGGCGGCCAGGCGGCTGAAAGCCGGGGGAATGCTGATCACGCAGCATGAGAATTTGTACAGCCTGTCCAACCTGAGACAGGCCCTGCAGGGCAAGCCGCCCGCAGATGGGGTGTTTCTCCACGATCCCGACGAGGGCTTGGGACTGCGCGTGGTCACTGACGGCGCGCTGGCGGCGGAGCTGGAGCGGGAGGGGATGGTGCTGGGGAAGTCGGTTTCCCTGACCAACGATTTCTGGAAGGCCGCCGCTGGGCAGCTGATTTCCGCCCTTGGAATCCAGCCCAGAGAGGCGGCGGAAAGTCTGCTGCTGTCCCTGGGCAGGTTTAACGTGTGGAGAAAAACATCCTGAGAGAACGGGGGAGAACAGGTGCTGTCTCACAAGTCATTTTACCAGGGCAGGCGGGTTTTGGTGACCGGTCACACTGGGTTCAAGGGGACGTGGCTGTGCTGGCTGCTGTCCACCCTGGGAGCGGAGGTGTCCGGCTATGCCCTCCCGCCCCAGCCTGGCTGTCTGTATGAAGCGGCCCGCCCCCCCGTTGCGGGCGAGCTCCTGGCGGACATCCGGGACCGGGGGGAGGTGGAGCGGGCCCTGGGCCAATTCCAGCCGGATCTGGTCATCCATCTGGCGGCCCACGCCTACCTGGACGGCTCCTACCAACACCCGGCGGATATTTTTGAGATCAATGTGATGGGGACGGTGGAACTGCTGGAGGCGGTCCGCCGGAGCGGGTGCCGCGTCCCCGTGGTGGCGGTCACCAGCGACAAGTGCTACGCCCAGGGGCTGGGGGGCAGACCCTGCCGGGAGGCCGACCCCTTCGGCGCGGCGGAGGCCTATTCCACCAGCAAGGCGTGTCAGGACCTGGCGGCGCAGTGCTATCGGATCTCCTTCCCGGATATGTCCGTCGCCACAGCCCGGGCCAGCAACACCATCGGCGGGGGGGATTTCAACAAGACCCGGCTCATCCCCCACCTGCTTGACTGCTTTTCAAGGGGCGAGCCCGCAAAACTGCGTAACCCCAATTTTGTCCGGCCCTGGCAGTATGTGCTGGACGTGCTGTGGGGCTATCTGACGCTGGGCAGGGCGCTGGCGGAGGGGACAGTCACCGGGGACACATGCTTTAATTTCGGCCCCGCGCCTGACGGTTTCCAGACTGTGGGGGCGGTGGCGGAGCTGCTGGCGGCCCATTTCCCCGGCGCACGGTACGAGCTGGGAGCGGGCGGCCCCTTCGGCGAGACGCAGCTGCTCCGGCTGGACAGCGGCAAGGCGCGGGAGGCGCTGGGGTGGAAGCCCCTGTACACCCTGGAGGAGACGCTGGCCCAGGCCGCCGCCTTCCAGCAGGGGGTGGTACATACCCCGGCGGACCGGCTGTGCCAGGAGCAGGTGGGACAGTACCTTCGGCGAATGGAGGCACGGGCGTGAGGGCGCTGGTGGTGGGCGCGGGCTGCTGCGGGGCCTCCGCCGCCCGCCGTCTGGCGGAATATGGCTGGCAGGTGACGGTGGTGGACCGCCGGGATCACATCGGTGGAAACGCCCATGACCGGCGGGAGGAAAACGGTATCCTGTACCACGTGTACGGCCCCCACGTCTTTTTCACGGACCGGGAGAGGGTGTGGGAGTTTTTGGCCCCTCTTGCCAGGTGGGCTCCCTTTCGCTGCGCCCTGCGGGTGTGGATCGAGGGGGACAGCCACCCCATGCCCTTTCAGCCGGAGACCCTGCGGCGGCTGCTTCCCCGGGAGGGGGAAGCGGCGGTGTCTGCGCTGGCCCGGGCCTTCGCCGGCCGGGACCGGGTCACCGTGCTGGAGCTGCTGAACGCCGCCGACCCGCTGCTGAGGCGAGCGGGGCAGCGGCTGTACCACTGCGACTGCGCGCCCTACAACCAAAAGCAATGGGGGCTGCGCCTGGAGGAGCTGTCGCCGGAGGTGATCGCCCGGGCCCCGGTCTACCTGGAGGACCGGCGGGAATTCCGCCCGGAGCGGTTTCAGTTCATGCCGGAGGAGGGCTTTACCGCCTTGTTCCGGTCGATGCTGGACCACCCCGCCATCGAGGTTCTCACCAATTGGGAGGCGTCGGCGCTGATGGCGGTTTCAGATGGGCGGATGGTCTGGAAGACCGGGCGGACGTGGGACGCCGTGCTTTACACCGGGCGGCTGGATGAGCTGTTTTCTGGCCGGGAGGGGCTGCTTCCCTACCGCACGCTACGCTTTGATCTGGAGTACCGCGCGCCGGAGGAGGGGCTGCTCTGCCTGGCTATGTACTATCCGGAGCTGGACATCCCCTGGACCCGGCGGACAGATTACCGCTACCTCCCGGGCAATCCGCCGGGGATGGGCCAAGCCCTGCTGGTGGGCGAGCGCCCCGGGCCCATGGAGGCCCCCGGGGACGAGCCATATTACGTGGTGCTGACGGAGCAGTCCAAGGCGCGGCACCAGGCCTATCGGAGGCTGCTGGACCAGGTCCCCCACCTCTACGCGGCGGGGCGGCTGGCGGACTTTCGGTATTACAACATGGACGAGGCGGTGGAGCGTGGGCTGGACGCCGCGGAACAGCTCCACCGCCGGGAGGGGAGGAACCCGTGATGATCGACAATCCAAAAGAGTTTGCCCGGGCGGTGCGGATGCACACGGCCAAAACGCTTATGCGCACCCGGGATTCCCATATCGGGGGCGGTTATTCGTCGGCGGACATTCTGGCGGTGCTGTATACCCGGGTCCTGGGCCTGACGCCGGACAACCTGGATGCCCCGGATCGGAACGTGTTTCTGCTGAGCAAGGGGCACATCGCGGCCACCTTTTACACCACCCTGGCCTATGCGGGGCTGATCCCTATGGAGGATCTGGAGCTCCACACAGCGGACGGGGGGAACTACGCAGGCCACACCCGGAAATTCGTGGTGCCTGGGGTGGAGATGTCCGCCGGCTCCCTGGGCCACGGGGCCAATCTGGGCACCGGGATTGCCTACGCCAGGAAGCTCCAGGGCCAGGGCGGTCGGGTGTTTGTGCTGATGGGGGACGGGGAGTGCAATGAGGGCAGCGTGTGGGAGGCGGCTATGTGTGCGTCCCGGTTTGCCCTGAATAACCTGGTGCTGATAGTGGACCGCAACCGCCTGCAATCCTATGGCAGCGACGCGCAGGTGCTGAACATGGGGGATATGGCGGAGAAATTTCGGGTCTTTGGCTGCAACGCCGTGGAGGTGAACGGCCATGACTATACCGCGCTGGAGGATGTGCTCTCCCGGGCCGGGCTGGACGAGGACCCCCGGCCCACGGCGGTGATCGCCCACACGGTGAAGGGCAGGGGCGTGTCCTTCATGGAGGACCGCCTGGAGTGGCATTTCAAATCCCCGAATGAGGAGCAGCTGGCCCAGGCACTGGAGGAGTTGAGCCGATGAGAAGCACGTTTGTACAGACCATATCCCGTCTGGCCCGGGAGGACCCCAAGGTGATGCTGGTGATCGGAGACACCGGGTTTTCCGTAATGGAGCCCTTTGAGGCGGAGTTCGGCCCCCGCTTTGTGAATGTGGGCATCGCGGAGCAGAGCTTTGTGTCCTTTGCCGCGGGGCTCGCTGCGGCAGGGATGAAGCCCTTTGCCTATAATGTGGTGTCCTTCATGACCCTGCGGGGGGCGGAGCAGATCATGCTGGACGTGTGCTACCAGGAGAATCCAGTGATTCTGGTGGGCGTGGGCGGCGGATTTGCCTACGGTCCGGCGGGGCCCACCCACCACGCCCTCCAGGACGTCGCCATGATGCGGGCGTTCCCAAATTTGGACGTGTACTGTCCCGCCGACCCGGCGGAGATGGAGGCGGTGATGCTGACGGCTTACCGGCGGCAGCGCCCGGCCTATATCCGCATTGGCCGCAGTGTAGACGCCCCCATCCACGCCGGCGGGGTGGAGGCGCCGGTGGAACGGGCCATACCCCTGACCCGGGGAACGGACGCGGCGATTCTGGCCTGCGGGACGATCCTGCGGGAGGCGGTACAGGTGCAAAAGCTCCTGGAGGAACGGGGATGCTCGGTGACGCTGTACAGCATGCCCCGGGTGCGGCCCCTGGACGAGGAGACCGTCCTGGCCTGCGCCGGGAGACACCGGGCGGTCTTCACCATGGAGGAGCACGGGGTCACCGGCGGCCTGGGCAGCGCCGTGGCGGAGCTGCTGGCGGAGCGGCGGCAGTGCCCGGCGGTGTTCCACCGGTACGGCGTGCCCGACTCCTTCGCCATGGTGACCGGCTCCCGGGATTACCAGTTGGACTATTTCGGACTGTCCCCCCAAAAGGCGGCGGAGGATATGTGGAAACGGTGGGAGAGCGCCCTATGAGCCGCGTGATTAGAGATATTTTCGCCCGGTTTGAGCGGGAGCGCCCCCAGCTGGAGCAGACGGTGGATGAGCTGAAAACAGCCCTGCGCGTCTATGACGGGGTGGTGCTCTACGGCGCGGGGAGCAGCGGGATCGCCCTGCTGCTGGCCCTGCGGCGGGCGGGGGTTGAGCCGCTGTGCTTTGCCGACGGCGCGCCGGAAAAATGGGGGACGGTGTGCCTGGGGCTGGAGGTGGTCCCGCCTCAGGCGCTGACGGAGCGCTTCGGGGACAATTTCCTGGTGCTGGTCTGCATCAACACCGACGGGCAGGCCTATTGCCGCAGCTTTGACCAGGCGCTGCGGGAGGGGGGACACAGCGGCGTCCACCGGCGGCTCCATGACTGCGGCTGTACCAATGTGGTGGACTATATTGCCCTGCGCCGCTGCTTCGCCCTGTTCCGGGGGGACAACACAGGAAACCTGCCCTCCTGCCCGGACGTGGACTGCCTCTGGGAGCACCGGGAGCGGATCGAGCGGGTCCATGAGCGGCTGGCGGATGAGGCGTCCCGGGAGACTTATGCTAATATCCTCGCCTTCCGGCTGTTTGGCCAGGGGCCGGAGATACCCACCCTGTCCCAGGAGGAGAAATATTTTCCCCGGGAGCTGTTTGCGCCCTGCGCCGAGGAGCATTTTGTGGACTGCGGGGCCTTTGACGGGCAGACGCTGCGGGACCTGCTGGCCCTGACCGGGGACAGGATCGGGGCGTATTACGCTTTGGAGCCGGACCCGGCCAATTTTGAGCGGCTGGAGCGGTTTACGGCCCGGCTGCCGGAGGAGCTGCGGGAGCGGGTGAAGCTGTCCCCCTGCGCAGTCTGGAGCGGGGAGGGCAGCGTGTCTCTGTACGCCCTCCACGGGCCGGGGAGCTTCGCCGCGCCCTACGGCGGGACCCAGGCGGCGGCCGTCACCATTGACAGGCTGTTGGACGGACGGCGGGCCACGGCGGTCAAGATGAACATTGAGGGCTCGGAGCTGCCCGCGCTGGAGGGGGCGGCGGAGACCATCCGCCGCTGGAGGCCCAGGCTGATGATCGCGGGCTATCACAAGACCTGGGATTTTTGGAGGGTGCCGGAGCTGATGCTGGAGGCGGGGTATGAGGTGTATCTGCGGTCTTACATGCATCATTTGTCGTTTGTGTTCTATGGGCTGGTTGCAGATGAGGGCGTTTAATGAGCGCTATGGCTGAGTGGGAATTAGAGCATGATTTTTTGACGGTGAAAAACCTTTTGCTGCCGTGGAAATACCTGAAAAACAAATGTATCTTTATGACAGGGGCAACCGGCTTGATCGGCAGTTATTTGGCAAGGATATTGTGTTGGTTGGATGGTCAGCTGTCGCTGGGGCTCAAGCTGGCACTTCTTCACCGTGTTGGCATGGGGCCTGTGTTTTCCGCCCCCTGTGCCCGCTGGGTTGAGGGGGAAATGACGGAAGCTTTTATCCCAAGGGAACTGTGCCCAGATATCATCATTCATGCGGCCAGTCCGGCCAGCGGGCGGGCAATTGCATCCGACCCGATTGGCGTTGTGAACTGCAATGTTTTAGCCATGCAGTACCTACTGGAACGTGCCCGAAAGGATCATTCGATGCTGGTGTTTTTTAGCAGCGGGGAAGTATATCAGCGGAGGCCTGGCAGGATCGCAGAAAAAGACGCCCATGAGTTGGTGCAAAGCGGTGCCCGCCCTTTTTATGGAAACAGCAAACTGGCAGGAGAATTGCTGTGTGAAGGCTACAGGGAAAAATATGGGGTTGATTGCCGTATACTGCGTCCCTTTTCTATCTTCGGGCCTGGAGAACCATTGACATCGGGAAGGTGTTTTACAGATTTTACTCGGCAGGCACTTAATGCACATAAAATCCGGGTTGATGGGCCAGGGAGCCAGATCAGAAGCTACTGTTACCTGTCGGATTTTGTCAGTGGGCTGTTCTATGTACTGCTGTGCGGCGAGAGCACAGTATACAATATTGGGAATGAGGACAATACCTGTTCTATTTTGGAGTTGGCCAGACAAATGGCCAGCATCTATGGGAATACAGACGTGATAGAGCCGGTTTCCGCAGATATTCTGTCAGATTCTTTTGTGCCGGACACTACAAGAATCCGACAGCTTGGTTGGCGGCCCCAAGTGAATTTACAGGACTGCATCAAACGGTGTATGGACAGCTATCGGTAAGGTGAGTGAGGAAATGACCGTCTCCGAATACATTTTCAATTTCCTGCAAAAAAAGGGCTGCGACACTGTCTACATGGTGTCCGGCAGCTCCGCCATGTGGCTGACCGATGCCCTTCAGCGCAATCAGGGGCTGAGGGCGGTGTGCTGCCACCACGAGCAAGCGGCGGCCATGGCGGCGGACTGCTATGGCCGGACCCGGGGCATTCCCGGCGTATGTCTGGCCACCATCGGACCGGGGGCTACCAATGCCATCACCGGTGTGGCCGGGGCCTTTGTGGACTCCTCCCCTATGCTGGTGCTGACCGGGCAGGCCAGCTCCCGGCTGATCCGCTACGAGATGGACACCGGGATCCGTCAGCACGGCACCCAGAGCCTGAATCTGGAGCCCATCGTATCCCCCATGGTCAAATACTTTGCCTGTCTGCTGGAGCCTGGAGACATCCGCCGGGTGATGGAGCGGGCCTGGCGCGAGGCCATGGACGGCAGGAAGGGACCGGTCTGGATCGATGTGCCGGTGGATGTGCAGAACAGGCAGGTTCCGAAGGAGATGGAGGGGGATGATCAGGCGGCGGAGAAGCCGGCTGCTGCTGTGGACCTGCGGGCGATTGCCCAGGGCCTGGCCCAGGCGGAGAGGCCACTGGTTTTGGCCGGGGGCGGGGTGCGCGGCGCCGGGGCGGCAGAGTTGCTGGAGCGGCTGTGCCGGACGCTCCAGATCCCCGTGGCCACCTCCCGCGGCGGCATTGACGTGATCGCCTCCGACTCCCCCTATTTTGTGGGCCGGCCCGGGAGCTACGGCGACCGCGCGTCCCATTTTGCCATCCAGCAGTGCGATTACCTGCTGATTTTGGGAAGCCGTCTGTCTGTCTCCACCACCGGCTACTACCCCCAGCGGTTCGGGCAGAACGCCTATAAGGTCATGGTAGATGTGGACCAAAGGGAGCTGAGCAAGCCGGATGTGCCGGTCAATCAGAGGATTTCCCTGGATATCAAGGCGTTTTTGGAGGGCCTTCTCGACTGCTGCCCGGAGCTGGAGCCTGCGGACCATGGGGCGTGGCTGGCCCACTGCTGGGAAATGCGCGGGCGGTATCCCAACGTTCTGCCCGGCTACGCCCAGGAGCGGCCCTTGAACAGCTACCACGTCTCCAGACTGCTCTCCCGGTGCGCCCCGGCAAACTGCGATGTTGTGGTGGACACGGGCAGCGTCTGCAATATCGTCTCCCAGAGCTGGGAGCTGAAGGACGGGCAGCGCTATCTGATCTCCGGCGGTCTGTCCGCCATGGGATTCTGGGCGGGGGCCATCGGCGCGGTCCAGGAGGGCCGGCAGGTGATTGCCCTGTCCGGGGACGGCAGTGTGCAGATGAATGTGCAGGAATTCGCCACCCTGCGCTACAACCGCCTGCCTGTCAAGCTGTTTGTATTCCACAACAGCGGCTACATGCTCATCCGGCACAACCAGCACAATTATATGAACGACCGCTTTCTGGGCGTTGGCCCGGACAGCGGTCTGGAGACGCCGGACTTCTGCAGGGTGGCGGCGGCATACGGCCTGGACAGCTGCGAGCTCATTGACGGCGACGATTTGGAGGGGAGATTCCGGGAAATTCTGGGGAAGGACGGGCCCTTTGTGTGCCAGATTCGGGTGCAGGAGTTTGGGGAGATTGCGCCGAAAATCGCCTCCCGGGTGATGCCGGACGGCTCGCTGAAGGCGGCGGAGTTTGACGATTTGTATCCGTTTTTGTAAAGAGAGGAACTATTATGCCGTTTCAAGACTGGGAACAGTTCTGCTTCCCGCAGGAAAACCTCAAAGGCGGAAAATCATCCGTTCGGCTGGATGAGAGCAGCCGTGTGGTGCTTTATGGAGCTGGATATGGCGGCCTGATGTTTTTAGAACTGCTCCGAAAACGCGGCATAGAGCCGGAGTGCGTTCTGGACCGGTCGCCCAGGAAACAGGGGCGGACCATCCTGGGGGTTTCGGTCCGAGCGCCGGACCGGACCGTGGCAGAGGATGCCACGGTCATCGTCTGTCTGTTGGAGATGGGGAAGACATTCCGGCAGATCAAAGCGCAGATGGAGGCGCTGGGCTGCCAGGAGGTATATCATATGTATGAGCTGCGGGAGGACCGGGCCTTGTTCCAGGACCAGCCACTGATCCTGTCACCTGACCGGGACCTAATCTGGGAAAACAGGGAGGTACTGTACCAGGTTGTTCAGATGCTGGCGGATGATTGCTCCAGGCGGACGCTCACCTCAATTGTCAGATTTCTGTGGTGCGACCTGGACCAGCAGATTCCAGCTCTGCCGATGGAGGACCAATACTTTGGGGAGGATGTGTATTCCCTTGGCGAGAACGAGGTTTTTGTGGACTGCGGGGCCCATGTGGGAGAGATTCTCCGCCAATTCTGGCGCCGGTGCCGGGGATGGTTTGACAGCTGCTGGGCGTTTGAACCAGACAGCCAAAATATCCGAGAGCTGGAGCGAGGCTGTCCGCCGGAGTACCGCCGGAGGCTGATCCTCCACCGCACTGCCCTGGGGGAGGGGCCGGGAACAGTCCGGGTGCGGAACTATGATGGGAGCAACTCCGTCATTCGGGAGGACGGGGAGGAGGAGGCGCCCTGCACCGCCCTGGACAGCTTTAAGGAGAAGCTGCACCCCACTATCTTAAAAATTGACGTGGAGGGCTGGGAATCCCGTCTGCTGTCCGGAGCCGAGGAGATGATCCGCCGGGACAGGCCGGTGATTGCGGTTGCGGTATATCACAGGGAGCGGGACCTCTGGGAGATCCCGCTGAAGCTGAAAGAGCTGGTTCCGGAGTATCGGTTCTACCTGCGCAGCTATCTGAATGTGGCGGAGACGGTGCTGTATGCAGTCCCTCCGGAGCGCCTGAGCCAGAAGGAGTATAGAGTATGAAATACATTGCCCTACCCAACGGAAAAAAACTGTCAAAAATTGGTCTGGGCGTGAGCCGGTTCGGCACGCGGACACCTGACGAGCTGGCTGGAGAGATGCTGCGGCGCTTTCTTGCCGCGGGAGGAACCTTGATCGACACAGCGAGGAATTATTACGAATGGGTGGAGAATGGCCGAGGGAAGAGCGAGGAGTTTTTGGGCCGGTGGATGGAGGCGAATGGATGCCGGGAGCGGATTGTGCTGTCCACAAAGGGCGGGGTGTCCAATGAGGGGAAGCGGTTTCGGGTGAATCTGTCCCGCGAGGGGCTGAGGACGGAGCTGCGGCAGAGCCTGGAGGCGCTGCGGACGGACCATCTGGATATTTATCTTCTACATCGGGATGAGCCGGGGCGTCCTGTGGAAGAGATTGTGGACAGCCTCCAGGAGCTTGCCGACGCGGGACGGTGCGGAAGCATTGGCGTGTGTAATTGGCGCTGTGAGCGGATTCGGGCGGCCAACCAATACGCGCAGCGCCACGGACTGCGACCCATCCAGCTGGTGCAGACCTGGTGGTCCATGGCGGCCTACACTGAGACGATGTGGGACGATCCAACGACGACTCACATGGACCGAGAGACCGCTGAATACTGCAAGGAGCACGGCTGCGTTGTCATGGCGTACACCGCTCAGGCAAAGGGCTTTTTCCAAAAGGCGTGCGCGGTGGGGACGGATGGGCTGGAGTCCTTACTGAAGCATCGGATGCTGACGATGGAGAACCTGAAAAGGTTGGAGAAGCTCCAAGCATACTGTGCTGGGGCGGGCTGCACCCCTACAGATGTGGTGCTGGGCTATGTCACATCCAACCCGCTGAGCGGAACGGCGCTGGTGAGCTGTTCGTCGCTGGAGCAGCTGGAGGATGTGTTGAACAGCGCGGACTATGTGCTGCCCGGTGAGGTAATTCAGGAGCTGGATCGGGCTTAAGGGACAAAACTTGGAGGGATTGGCATGGCGGTCATAGAGCAGGCGATGCGGGAGATAGCCGGGGGAGATTTTACACGGGGATTTGCGGATCTGGCGGATGCGTATGCGGAGGGCCAGCGAAATCCGGAGGCGCTGGAGGACCTGAAGCGAGGCTTTTGGGAGCCCAACCTGGAGGAGATGGAGGAGGCCTACCGAAAAAATACGGCCTTTTTGAAGGGATACTCGTTTCTTTTGACCAAGGCGTTTACCGCGCCTCGGGACAATCGGTACTTGCTGTTCGCGCTGACAGAGGAGCTGTTTTACCGCTTTGACCAGCGGGCGCAGGGGTTTGCGCCGGTGGAGGTCAGCTCGGAACGGGAGACCCGGTATTTTTTTGAAGCGCTGGATCGGCCGCTTTTCATAGAGCGTGAGTACAATGAGTTCAATCTCCGCTTTCTGAGGGACAACGTCCGCCGCAGCGAGGACTTTGCCGGGGATAATCACGTCTATTTGTGGTATGAGGACGCCGATTTGTTTTCTTTGCTGCTGTATTACAGCGATTTGGAGGAGCTCTGTAAAGGCGGAAAATTTGTATTTCTGGTGGGCGCGGAGCGGGAGCTGTACCCCCTGGACTTCAAGGCGCGGTTTGGGATTGACTATGGCGCAATGCGGCCGCAAAGGCTGCGCGTCGAGGAGATGCAGCGCATCTGCTTCTGGTATAAACGGGGCTACAGCGGCACGCTGTTTGGACTGAACCTGCTGGACCACAACCGTCATGTCGTGATGAAATATGGCGCGGACCTGTTTTATGAGTCCAGCATCAAAGGCTACCCCTTTTTCCAGACAAATTTGCCGGAAGAGCTCATGAAAAATACAAAACGGGTGTATGCGCTGGAGAAGCTTGAGGCGCTGCTGGAGCACCCGGAGATTCAGTGGGGCGTTGCCGACCTGGGCGAATTTATCGGGTGGCTCAGGGCGTCGGCGATGAGCCAATTCACGCTTCCGGAGCTGTTCCGGGCCTACTTCATATATCGGTTTCATCGGGATGAGCCGGATATGAATCCGCGAATTGTGCCGGTCATTCTCTGGGAGCCCCATGTGAATACGGTGGACATCCATGATCCGCTGATTTTGAGCTTTCCATACATAACGGTGCTGAACAGCATTCGGGATCCGATTAAGACCGTAGGGCGGATTTATCAGCGGGAAGGAAGCATTTTTATAACGCAAACGCTGGCCATTGGCTATTCCATGAACCCTGAGCTGCGCAGGCATTATTACGGGTACCGCCTGGAAGACGCGAAGCTGTACCCGGTCGAGACCTGCCGGGCGATCTGCCAGGTGCTCAATATTCCATATGATCCCAATATGCTGAATGACGACGAGGTGCGGGAGGGCATCGATGGGGAGCCGGCGGTCCGGGGCTTTGACACGGCGCCGCTGCACAGAAATGTGGACGCTGTGTTGTCTCCCTTTGACCAGTGCCGGCTCCAGATCTTCTTCGATTCCATTCTCCGGCACTTTGGCTACCCGGCATTTGATTTTGAGGAATGTCCCATGGATGACAGCGACATAGCCTTGCTGTTTAAATTCCCCTTCAAATTTGAGCGGGATTATGTTGAAAAGGGAAAATGGGAAAAAACCACGCGGGAGCAGCTGCGGCAGGGGCTGTTCCAAAACATGGTGGGAATCTGGCAGCTGGGAAGGCAGGGCAGGCTTGTCTTCCCCAAGGTAATCCGGCCGCAGCTGGAAGATCAGAGCGACGCGGCGGAGAAGATTTAGGGCCTGGGATGGAAGGGAACCGTATGGAGAAAAAGGGACGAGTGTATTGGCTCACCGGCCTGTCCGGGGCGGGAAAAACCACCATCGGACGGCTGTGGCGGGACGAGCTGCAGAGATCCGGAGAAACGGTGGTGCTGCTGGACGGGGACGAGATGCGCGCTGTGTTCGGCGTGGGCCTGGGGTTTTCCGGCTCAGACCGGCGGAAGCTGGCGGAGAGCTACGGGCGGCTGTGCGCCCTGCTGGCAGGCCAGGGGGTGACAGTGGTGTGCTGCACCATCTCCCTGTTCCGCAGCGTACGGGCCTGGAACCGGGCGAACATCCCCGGGTACTACGAGGTGTACATACAGGCGTCCATGGACACCCTGCGGCAAAGAGACCAGAAGGGGCTTTACAGCCGGAACGCGGACAACGTGGCGGGGGTGGGCCTCCAGGTGGAGCTGCCCGAGGCCCCGGACCTGGTGCTGGTCAACGACGGTCAGCTGACGCCGGAGGAGCAGGTGGAGCGCCTGCGCCAGGCCGTGTGGGGAGGGGCAGGCTGAGATGAGCGGGAAAAAGACCGTGTTCATGTCCATTGGCACGGATGTGATCCATGGGGGCCACATGGAGATCATCCGCCGGGCGGCCGGGCTGGGCGAGCTGACGGTGGGGGTGCTGACGGACGAGGTGGTGGCCGCTTATAAGCGGCATCCGCTCCTCACCTGTCAGGAGCGGATGAAGATTGCTATGGGCTTAAAGGGAGTCGCCAACGTCATCCGGCAGGATGAGATCGGGTACGCCGCCCCGCTGCGGGTGCTGCGACCGGACTATGTGGTCCACGGGGACGACTGGCGGGAGGGCTTCCAAAAGCCGGTGCGGGAGGAGTGTCTGCGGCTGCTGGCCGAGTACGGCGGAGAGCTGGTGGAGTATCCCTACTCCCACAACCAGGAGTACGACAGGCTGGAGGCCGCCGCCCGGTCCCAGCTGTCCATTCCGGATCTGCGCCGGGGGCGGCTCAAGTGGCTCATGGAGACGAAGGGGCTGATTACCTGCATGGAGGCCCACAACGGCCTCACCGGCCTCATTGCGGAGAAGGCGGCGGTGATGGAAAACGGGTCCATCCGGCAGTTTGACGGGATGTGGGTATCCTCGCTGTGTGACTCCACCATCAAGGGCAAGCCGGACATTGAGCTGGTGGATTTCTCCTCCCGGATGAACACCGTCAACGAGATCATGGAGGTGACCACCAAGCCCATGATTTTGGACGGAGACACCGGGGGACTGACAGAGCACTTTGTGTACACCGTGCGCACGCTGGAGCGCATCGGGGTGTCCGCCGTCATCATCGAGGACAAGATCGGGCTGAAGCGCAACTCCCTGTTTGGGGCGGAGGCCAACCAGCTGCAGGACAGCATCGAGAACTTCTGCCATAAGATTTCGGCGGGGAAACGGGCGCTGAAAACCCGGGAGTTCATGATCGTGGCCCGGATCGAGAGCCTGATTCTGGAGCAGGGGATGGAGGACGCGCTGGCCCGGGCCTTCGCCTATGTGGAGGCCGGAGCGGGGGGTGTCATGATCCACTCCCGCCGGAAGGAGCCGGAGGAGGTTTTCGAGTTCTGCCGCCGGTTCCGGGCCAGAAACAGCCACACAGCGCTGGTGGTGGTGCCCACTGCCTTCAACACGGTTGTGGAGGAGGAGTGGCGGCGGCGGGGGGTGAATGTGGTGATCTACGCCAACCATCTGATCCGAAGCGGATACCCCGCCATGTGGAGGACTGCCGAAACCATTCTGCGCTGCCGCCGGGCCAAGGAGGCGGACGAGGCCTACTGTATGCCTATCAAGGAGATTTTGACGCTTATTCCAGAGGAATAACGCCCGGCTTTCCCTCTGGAGGGGCAATGAAAATAAGGAGAATATGTCATGGATTTGCAAGAACGGGTATCCCTGAAAAAGGCGGAACGGACGGAGCTGTATACCCTGGAGCCCCCCTTCCCCGCCACCAACTTCCTGCTGGAGCTGTCCAACGCCTGCAACCACAAATGCCTGTTCTGCGCCCATCAGAAGATGAAGCGGCGGGTGGGCAAAATGGCCCCCGAGATGGTGGAGAGCGTGCTGCGCCAGGCCTATGAACTGGGGGCGCGGGAGGTGGGTATGTACGCCACCGGGGAGCCCTTTATTGTGCCGGAGCTGCCGGAGTACATCAGGCTGGCCAAGGAGATCGGTTATACCTATGTATACCTCACCTCCAACGGCTCGCTGGCCACGCCGGAACGGATCCGGGCGGTGGTGGACGCAGGGGTGGACAGCGTGAAGTTCTCCATCAACGCGCCGGAGCGGAAGCTCTATGAGTTCATCCACGGCTATGATGATTTTGACAAAGTATATGGGCATCTGGTATACTTAAACCAGTATCGGCGGGAGAGCGGCCGGAACTTCAAGATTTACATCACCGGAATTCTCACCCGGTACACCGAACACACCAGGGACGACTATTTCAGGGTGTTTGACGGTCTGGCGGACCAGATTGTGTTCAAGGATGTGTATAACCAGGGGGGCTATATGCCCGAAATCGACTGGCAGCTGAAATGCACCCACGACAAGGAGCAGACCCGGCGCTGCAATCTGCCCTTTGACGCGCTGTGCGTCACCTGGGAGGGCTATCTGTCCGTGGAAAACGCGGACTTTGAGAATATGCTCATTGTGGCCGATCTGAACAAGGTATCCTTGAAGGAGGGCTGGTACGGTGATAAAATGAAGGAGGTCCGGCGGATGTTCCTGGAGGACCGCCTGGAGGGGACGCTGTGCCACGGCTGCGTCCACCACTGCCAGTCTCCGGCCAAGCCCCTGATGCCGGAGTGCGCCACCGACAACCCGGATATCTTCCTGGACCGGCAGGTGCGGGAGCGCATCAAGGCCGCCGGTTTCCCCTACACCAAGCTGGTGTATGTGCCCATGGCGGCGGACATCCTCCACCCGGGACACATCAACATTTTGAAAACCGCCGCCTCCCTGGGCCGGGTGGTGGTGGGGCTGTTCAGCGACGAGGCCATCCGCAGCTATAAGCCGGAGCCCTATATGGACTACGAACGGCGGAAGGCCGTGCTGGAGAGCGTGAAATATGTGGACGAGGTGGTCTGCCAGGAGACAAAGGACTATGCGGACAACCTGCGGCGGTACCGGCCGGACTACATGGTCCACGGCACGGACTGGCGCACAGGCCCCCTGGCCCAGGTGCGGGAGAAGGCCATTGACCTGATGAGGTCGTGGGGCGGTGAAGTCATTGAGCCGGAGTACACCCGGGGAGTGTCGTCCACCCAGCTGAAGCAGAAGGTGAAAGAGGAGAACTGACCCTCGTGTCTTTCACCGGTGTGCCGGACAGTCGGCTGGGCGGAGAGCTGCCGCTGCCGGCGCATAGAAAAGCACCCCTGATCCATAATGATGGGGGGCGCGCTGGCGGTCCCGCCCGCGCCGGTCGCGGCGCCATAACCATATGTGTGCGCAAGGCCGGAATGGCGGCTGCGTGAGAGGGAAGCCGGTCTCCTGGCTGCGGGAAACGGATGTACGCGCCTGGAGGACGTTTGCAAGCGGCGAATTTGGAAGCTGCAAGAAAATGGACGAACGAAATCACCAATCTGAGCGGGGAAAAGCGGGCGATTTTCGGCACTATTACAGAAAAGAGAAAAAGTGCGGGCTTTTCATTGAAAAATCAAACGGAATATACTAAAATTAATAGACGGATTCAACCAGGAGTTCAATCGTCTTTTGTATCCACAACGCAGCATGGCCTGAGGCGGTTTTCGCCGGAGCGCGGCCGGGGCTGCCCCGGTGGACGCAGAAAAACAGGCCAGGCGCAAGGGCCGGCCCTTGCGCCCCCTTTTGGCTTCCCAAAAGGGAGCACGCTTCACCGCTGACGGGGGCGGAGCTCCTTCTTTCTTGTAGCCGGGAATTTATCCGTGCAATGCGCGAAAGCGCCGCCCCGCCCAGGGGCCTGAACCAAGATCGATAGCTGTCGGCATCGCCCCCAAACAGAGAGGGAGTACGGCGGTTATGGATAAAAATATTAAGGAGGAAGTTATATGAAGAAGTTTCTTGCGCTTCTGCTGGCTGCCATGATGGTGCTCTCCCTGGCTGCCTGCACACAGCAGGCGGCTGATCCCACCAGTGCACCTAGCGCCGGCGGCGAGAACAGCACTGCGCCCGACCCCGCTGAGTCCCAGGAGGTCTATGAAAACAAAATCGTCATCGGTGATATTACCGAAATGAGCGGCGATTTCCGCAGCCCCGGCTGGGGTACCTCCAGCGCCAATGCGACGGACCAGGCCGTGTGGTTCCTGACCGCCGGCTACGCCGCCATGGAGACCGACAGGGACGGCGTCTACCAGTGGAACCAGACCTCCGTTGTCAACCACTCCGAGGTTGACAACGAAGACGGCTCCCGGACCTACACCGTGGAGATTGCCCGCGACCTGACCTTCAGCGACGGCACCCCCATCACTGCCAAGCACTATGTGGCGGACATACTGGCTTTCTCTTCCGGCCCCGTGTGCGCCGATGCCAACCGCTCCGGCATGTCCGGCCAGGTTCTGGTGGGCTTTGAGGACTTCAATGTCTATGCCGGCCCTGGCTCCGAGGAGGGCAAGAAGGAGTTCGCCGGTGTGCGTCTGCTGGACGAGTACACCTATGAACTGACCGTCAAGGGCTCGGAGCTCAGCTATTTCTCCTATACCACCGCCGCCCTTCAGCCCAGCCCCCTGGGCCTGTTCCTGGGCGAGGGCGTGGACATCGTGGACGACGGCAACGGCTGCTACCTCACCGACAATTTCTATGAGAAGACCGGCGAGGGCGAGGATGCCCAGTACGTCAAGGGCCTGGAGATTCTGAGCAACCGCTATGACGTGAGCAAGTACCCCTACAGCGGTCCCTACACCATCACCGAGTGGGACGAGGGCACCAAGCAGGTGACCCTGACCATCAACCCCGAGTTTAAGGGCAACTTCGAGGGCCAGAAGCCTTCCATTGAGACCATCGTGTACGTCCTGGCTGTTGAGGAGACCTGTGTGGGTGAGCTCTCCAGCGGCGGCGTGGACCTGCTGCCCGCCATCACCGGCGGTGAGCTGACCAAGAATGCTCTGGCCCTGGTGGACGGTGAAAAGTTCACTGAGACCCACTACCAGCGCGCCGGCTACGGCAAGATCCAGTTCGACTGCGACTTTGGTCCCACCATGTTCCAGGAGGTCCGCCAGGCCATTGCCTACCTGCTCAACCGCACCGAGTTCTGCCAGACCTTCACCGGCGGCTACGGCGTGGTGGTGGACGGCCCCTACAGCCCCGACTTCGCTTCCTACCGCGCTGTGCAGGACGACATCGAGCTGATCGACTACTCCTTCTCCCCCGACACCGCCATCAAGGTGCTGGAGGACGGCGGCTGGATCTACAACTCCAAGGGTGAGCCCTATGTGGCCGGCGCTTCCGGCGTGGACGCTGTGCGCTACAAGAAGCTGACTGCCGAGGAGGCCGAGGGCTGGGACGGTTCCGGCACCAACAAGACCTACGCCTCCGTGGCCAACACCGATGGCGTGACCTACCAGACCGTGGAGATCAACGGCGAGTACTATATGCCCCTGGCCATCAACTGGTACGGCACCTCTGGAAACAGCGTGTCTGACCTGCTGAGCACCATGCTGAGCAACAGCTCCGACCTGAGTGCCGCGGGCATGGTCATCCGCTCCACCAGCGGTGACTTCACCGTGCTGCAGGGCAATATCTACCGTATGTCCTCCATGGGCTATGAGGGCACTCCCACCTACAACATGTATAACCTGGCCACCGGCTGGAACAGCGAGGTGTACGACTACGCCTACAACTGGTCCCTGGCCCCCGAGTATTTCCCCTACTCTGTCAACAAGCTGTTTGATGAGTACGACGAGGCCTTCCCCTATGACAAGGAGGCCGAGCGCCTGAGCTACGACGAGGCCGTGGCCGCCTCCGGCGACAAGCTGGGCATGGACTACCTGTCCATGGCCATGGTGTACAATTCCACCACCAAGGAGGAGTACTATCAGTGGTGGATGGCCTATATTGAGCGCTGGAATGAGCTCATGCCCGACATCCCCCTGTACTCCAATTTCTACTATGATGTGTACCACACCAAGCTGGAGAACTTTAAGACCACTCCCTTCTTCGGTCCGCGCAAGGCCCTGCTGTACGCCAACGTGAAGGGCTATTAATCCAGTTCGCCAGAGAAAATAACAGCACAAAGGGGTGGGGCAGCCAGCCGCAGGGTTCGGCTGCCCCTTTCCCATTCCTACGCCGCGGCGAGAAGGGAAGTACGATATGGGAAAATATATAGTAAAGCGTTTGGGCTATATGCTGGTGGTTCTGGCGATCCTCTCCTTTATCATGTTCTTCGTGTACTCCATCATCCCCTTTGACCGGGCGGTTGTGGAGGCGGAGCCATATAAGCAGAGCCTGAAGAACAATCCCAATGCACCCCAGCTCTATCAGGAGCGGGTGGATCAGTACCGCAGGGAACTGGGGACTGACCAGAATGTGTTTGTCCGTTACCTGGGCTGGCTGGGACTGGGCCCCATCAACGGAAAATACAACGGTATTCTTCAGGGGAATTTCGGCTACAGCTACGAGTATGACCGGCCAGTCACTGAGGTGCTGGCCCGTCCCATGGAAAACACGGTTTTCATCAACATTTTTGCCACCGTTCTTGGCCTGGGGATTACCATTCCCCTGGGCATCCTGTGCGCCACCAAGCGGGGCAGCCGGCTGGACACCGGTGTACAGGTGGCCACCATTGTGGGATACAGCATCCCAGGATTTATCATAGCTATTGTATTTGTCTGGATATTTGCCATCAACCTGGGCTGGTTCCCAGTTTCGGGCATGAAGACGCCAGGGTCCGACTACACCGGCCTGCAGGAGCTGAAGGACCGGCTGTATTATATGTTGCTGCCGCTGATCGCCATGACCTTCTCCTCCCTGGGCGGCATGACCCGCTACACCCGGGCCGCCATGAGCGAGGCACTGAGCTTGGACTGCATCCGCACCGCCCGGGCCAAGGGCCTTCGGGAGCGGGTGGTGGTATACAGCCACGCCTTCCGCAACGCGCTGATCCCCATCATTACGCTGGTGATTGGCTGGTTTACCGGGATTTTTTCCGGCTCTATTGTCATTGAGAACATTTTCGGCCTGAACGGCGTGGGCCGTATCTATATCAATAGTCTGAACGCGAAGGATTTTGAAGTCGTGCTGCTTTTGCAGATGTTCTATGTGATCCTTGGACTGGCGGGCAACCTGGTGGTGGACCTGGCCTACGGTCTGGCCGACCCGCGGGTCCGCGTCAACAAGTAAGGGAGGCGGAAGAGATGAGTGATAAGAGGAATTCTGCCCACAAGGGCTTTGCCCCCTTCCGCTGGCTGGGCCGGATGTTCATGGGCGGATCCAAGGAGGTCCAGGACGATCGGTACGACAGCCCCTCCAAGCAGGCGGTGAAGCGGTTCTTCCGCAGGCCCCTGGCCACCGGCTCGGTGATTGTGCTGGTGGGTATGTTCCTGTTTGTGTTTATCGGTTCCGCCATCTCGCCGGTGGACCTGACTGAGACGGGCAGCGAGATGATGCACGCCAACATGGCCCCCACCATGAGCCTGATGAAGCTGCCCGAGGGCATGAAGGACGGCGTGGTGGATATCTCCTCCCGGGGCACCTTTACCATCGGCGTGGACACTGATGGAAAGGTGTCTATGTGGGGCTACTATTTCAACCCCTCCGGCAAGCCGGAGCGGGATGTGATGAATATCCCGGAGGCAGTGCAGAACAGTAAGATTGTCCATGTGGCGGCCGGTTCCGACCACTGTGTGGCCATTTCCGAGGACGGCCACGTGTACTGCTGGGGTGAAAACGACAACGGCCAGTACGGACATGAGGGCTCCATGGCGGCTGCCGCCCGCAGGCAGCCGGAGGAGCTGATGGGGGACAACACCATCGACGCCTCCGCTGTGCGCCAGCTGATCTGCGGCAACCAGGTGACTGCCATCCTCATGGAGGACGGCACCGTCTACGCCTGGGGTAACGATGGATTGTCCGCCACCAACCTGTCCTCTGTCATCAAGCACGGCAAAAACGAGGGCAAGCTGGAGAAGATCGTATTCACCAACGACGGCATCTACGGCATCGATGAGCACGGGGATTTCGTCTATGGCAAGAGCACCAAGTATAACGTCATCACCGTTCCGGATGAGAACGGGAAAAACGTGGCCACCGATCTGCTGGAATACCTGGGGGACCGCAAGGTGGTGGACATCGCCGCCACCGGCAACGCCCTGGCTCTGGTCACGGATGACGGAGAGATTATCGTGTCCGGTATGAAGGATCCCCTGCCCCAGCTGCTGGAGGACGAGGACGCCGTAGCCGTCAGCGGCGGTACCCGGCACTTTGCCATGCTCACCGACAAGGGCCGGGTGTACGCCTGGGGGCAGAACTACCGCAACCAGTGCAATGTACCCGATTCCCTCACTCAGGAGGGGGCGGCGGACGCCATTATCACCAGCGGCTTCCAGAACTACGCCTTCAAGGACGGAAGGTATGTGGGCTGCTGGGGCCTGAAGGGCTATATCATGGGCACCGACGAGATGGGCCGGGACGTGTTCAACCGCATCATGAACGGCGGCAAGATGACCATGACCGTAGGCGCGGTGGCCGTCATCATCTCCACCATCATCGGCATCATCGTGGGCTGTATTTCCGGCTATTTCGGCGGTGTTGTGGATCTGCTGCTTATGCGCGTCTGCGAGATTGTGGGCGCCATCCCCTTCCTGCCCTTTGCCCTGTGCCTGTCGGCGGTGTTCCAGTCCAGCGACATCCACGAGGACACACGAATTGTCATCATCATGGTGATTTTGGGTATCTTATCCTGGACCGGTCTGGCCCGGCTGGTCCGCGGCCAGATCCTGGCCGAGCGCGAGAAGGAATTCGTCACCGCCGCCCGGTCCATGGGCGTGAAGGAGGGGCGCATTGCCTTCCGCCACATCCTGCCTAATATCGTATCTGTCATCCTGGTGACGGTCACCCTGGATTTCGCCAGCTGCATGCTCACCGAGTCCAGCCTGTCCTACCTGGGCTTCGGCGTGCAGCTGCCCCGGCCCACCTGGGGCAATATGCTCAACGGCTCCCGCAACGCCCTGGTCATCCAGTCCTACTGGTGGCGCTGGCTGTTCCCGGCCCTGTTCCTGTCCGTCGTTGTTATCTGCATCAACAGCATCGGAGACACCCTGCGGGATGTCCTTGATCCGAAATCGGAGGTGGAGAAATAATGGCCGACATGCTGCTCGAGGTAAAAAACCTCCACACCTATTTCAAGACCAGAAACGGCACCGTCAAGGCGGTGAACGACGTGTCCTACAGCCTGAAGCCAGGCAAGACCATCGGCATCGTGGGCGAGTCCGGCTCCGGCAAGAGCGTGTCCGCCATGAGCATCCTGCGCCTGCTGGACGCCAACGGCTACATTGCCTCCGGCGAGGTTCTGTTTGAGGGCCAGGACCTGACCAAGCTGTCCATGGACGAGATGTACCACATCCGGGGCAACGCCATCTCCGTCATTTTCCAGGAGCCCATGACCAGCCTCAACCCGGTGTTCACGGTGAAGCGGCAGCTGTCCGAGCCCTTCATGATCCATCAGGGCATGAAGAAGAAGGAGGCGGCGGAGAAGAGCCTGGAGATGCTGCGGGCGGTGCAGATCCCAAACCCTGAGGCGGTGCTCAAGCAGTATCCCCACCAGCTGTCCGGCGGTATGCGCCAGCGGGTAATGATCGCCATGGCCCTGGCCTGCCGGCCCAAGATCCTCATCGCGGACGAGCCAACCACCGCCCTGGATGTGACCATTCAGGCCCAGATTCTCCGGCTGATGAACGAGCTTCAGGAGGAGAACGGCACCTCCATCATTTTCATCACCCACGACCTGGGGGTGATCAACGAGATGGCGGACGACGTGGCCGTCATGTACTGCGGCCAGGTGGTGGAGAAGGCCAGCGCCCGGGTCATCTTCGCCGACAGCAGGATGAGCCACCCCTACACCGAGGGCCTGATGTTCTCCATCCCCCGGCTGGACGCCATCCACAACAAGATCGAACCCATCCCCGGCGCGGTGCCCCACCCGCTGGATCTGCCCAAGGGCTGCAAGTTTGCCCCGCGGTGCAAGTACTGCACACAGAAGTGTATTGAGGAGGAGCCCGAGCTGTTGGACATGGGGGATGGCCAGCTCATCCGCTGCTTCTATCCCGAAAAGGAGGTGAGGCGCAGTGCAGAACACAAAAAAATTACTGTCAATCAGTAACCTGAAGAAGTATTTCCCCATCGCGAAGACCTCCTTTTTCCAGAAAGAGCAGCTGTATGTCCGGGCCAACGAGGATATCTCCATCGACATCTACGAGGGCGAGACCGTGGGCGTGGTGGGAGAGAGCGGCTGCGGCAAGTCCACGCTGGGCCGCGTGCTGCTCCAGCTCTACCCCCAGACCGCCGGTAATACCATGTATTACGGCTCCACGCTGGACGCCACCACCCCCAAATACGTGATCGACACCCTTCAGCACTTGGACAGGTACAAGGCCAAGCTGCAAAAGGCCAGCGAGAGGGCCGCCGAGCTGAACAAGCAGGTGGAGGCCGTGGGGGAGGAGGAGGCCGACTTCTACCTGCTCCAGGAGCGCAACCTGGCCAGGTGCGACGAGCAGACCTGCCTGAACCACATCGTCACCATCCTGGGCGGCTTTTTCGTCAAGGACGAGGGCGGCAAGGGCCGGGAGCTCATGGAGAAGGTCTACAACGAGAACGTGCAGCGCAACAAGCTGCTGGCCCGGCGGACCGACCTGCGGATTGAGTACGATTTGTGTGTGCAGCAGGGCGACAAGCAGAAATCCGCCGGCCTGAAATCCAAGCTGGACGAGCTGGATGCCCAGATTGGCAGATATGACGAGAGCACCGCCGCCTGCCAGCGGGAGCTGGACGCCCTGCGGGCCCAGAACGCCGGCGACCCGGAGTTTGCCAAGTATGAGGCCATGCGGGACAGCGGGATTGATCTGGCCCGCCTGGAGTACAGCGAGATGCGCCTGCTGCGCAAGGACCTCCAGATCATTTTCCAGGACCCCTATTCCAGCCTGAACCCCCGCATGACCATCGGCCAGATCATCGAGGAGGGTCTGCTGACCCACAAGTTCTACCGCCACGGCTCGGAGCAGATGCGGGAGCACATCCTGTCTACCATGCGGGAGTGCGGCCTTCAGGACTATATGGTCAACCGCTACCCCCACCAGTTCTCCGGCGGCCAGCGCCAGCGTGTGGCCATTGCCCGGGCTCTGGTGGTGAAGCCCAAGTTCATCGTCTGCGACGAGTGTGTCTCCGCCCTGGATGTATCCATCCAGTCCCAGATCATCAATCTGCTCCAGGAGCTGAAGCAGAAGCAGAACTTGACCTATATGTTCATCTCCCACGACCTGTCCGTGGTGCGCTATATCTCGGACCGCATCTGCGTGATGTACCTGGGCAACATTGTGGAGCTGGCGGAGGCGGAGACCATCTTTAAGGACCCCCGGCACCCCTACACGGTGGCGCTGCTCTCCTCCATCCCCACCACCGACCCGGATAGCCTGTCCAAGGAGCGCATCCTGCTGGAGGGCAATATCCCCAGCCCCATCAGGCCCCCCTCTGGCTGCAAATTCCACACCCGCTGCTATATGGCCTGCGAGAAGTGCAAGCGGGTGCCGCCCCCCCTGCGGGAGGTGGAGCCCGGCCACTATCTGGCCTGTCACTTCCCCGAGCGCAAGCTGGATGAGGAGGGCAATTATCTCTTCGAGCTGCCCAAGATGGAGCGCAGGTCCAGCCGCAGCACAGGGGCGGCGGAGTAGAAGGCCGCAGGACGCAGAGCAGCTGCGCTAACCACCGCCCCGGCACACATATTCGCCTGGGCGGCCGGCGGGGGCAGAATTGCGGGAGGAGCCGCTATGATTTGGAGACGCTTGAAAGAGATGAAGAAGCCATCCCCGGAGGAGGACGAGGCCTTCCGAAAGGGGATGGAGGGCATGAAGGTGGATTGGAAGGAGCGCCTGCTGATGACGCTCACCGCCTATGTGGTGATTGTGCTGCCCTGCCTGCTGATTCTTCTGGCGCTGTGCCTGCTGGCCATGTGGCTGTTTGGAATCCTGTGAGGACAGCGCAGGCCGCAGAATGAGAAAATGCTTCACCGGGGCCGCCCATCTGGGCGGCCCCGGCTCTTTTTCGACAAAGCGAGCCCCCAGGTCCAAGACCTGGGAGCTGTTGACTGGGCAGGCTTTGCGGGAACCGCCCTGGCCGCTGTGTGCCGGGGCTCAGTCCGCCATGAGGGTCTCCATCTCGTCCAGCAGCTCGCCGAACAGGTCCAAAGCGTCCTGAATGGGCTTGGGGCTGGCCATGTCCACCCCGGCGCCCTTCAGCAGGTCGATGGGGTCCTTGGAGGAGCCGCCGGAGAGGAATTCCAGATAGTCCTTCACGGCGGGAGCGCCCTCCTTTAGGATGCGGCGGGACAGGGCGATGGCGGCGGAGTAGCCGGTGGAGTACTGGTAGACGTAGTAGTTGTAATAGAAGTGGGGGATGCGCACCCACTCCAGGGCGATGCGGTCGTCGGTCACCATATCGGGGCCGAAGTATTTGGCGTTGAGGGCCTTGTACTCCTCGCTGAGCTTTTGGGCGGTGAGGGGGACGCCCTGGGCGTTGAGCTCGCCCAGGCGCAGCTCGTACTCGGCGAACATGGTCTGGCGGTACAGGGTGCCCTTGAACTGCTCCAGGAAGTGGTTGATGAGCCAGGCCCGCTCCCGCTTGTCGGTGGTCTGGCCCAGCAGGTGCTCCATCAGCAGCGCCTCATTGCAGGTGGAGGCCACCTCGGCCACGAAGATCACATAGTCCCGGTACACCGTGGGCTGGGTCTTGTTGGACAGGTAGGAGTGGACGGCGTGGCCCATCTCGTGGGCCATGGTGAACATGCTGTCCAGGTTGTCCTTCTGGTTGAGCAGCACGAAGGGGTGGACCACCACGCCGTTCATATAGGCGCCGGAGCGCTTGCCCACGTTCTCGTACACGTCGATCCAGCGGTTGTCGAAGCCCTCCTTGATGATGGCGCGGTACTCCTCGCCCATGGGGGCCAGGGCGTCATACACGGTGGCCTTGGCCTGGTCGAAGGGGATGACCTTGTCCGCGCCGGACACCATGGGGGCGTAGATGTCGTACATGTGCAGCTCGTCCACGCCCAGCAGCTTCTTGCGCAGGGTGACGTAGCGGTGGAGCTTATCCAGGTTGGCGTTCACCGTGTCCACCAGGTTGTGGTACACCTGGGGGGGCACCCGGGTGGAGCTGACGGCGGCGGCCAGGGGGGACTCATACTTCCGGGCGGTGGCGAAGAACTGGCGCTGCTTCACCTCGGAGCTGAGCACCGCCGCGGCGGTGTTCTGGAAGCGGCCGCAGGTGTCATAGTACTGCTCGTAGGCGGAGCGGCGCAGCTCCCGGTCCTCGCTCATCTCATAGGGGACGAAGGTGGCGTTGGACAGGGGCAGGGGATTGCCATCCTTGTCCACTGCGTCGGGGAAGGTGAGGTCGGCGTTGGTGAACTTGGAGTAGATGTCGTCGGGGGCCTGGGCCATCTCCCGGGCGGCGGCCAGCAGCTTCTCCTCCGCGTCGGACAGAGTGTGCTCCTTTTTGTCCTGAATGATGGTGAAGTACCGGCGGTACAGCTCCAGCCCCGGCTCGTCGGCGTAGAACTGGTCCAGGGTCTCCTGGGGCAGCTTGAGCAGCTCGGGGGTGGCGAAGGCGATGGCGGCGTTGGTCTCCACCAGCAGGCTCATGGCCTTGCCCGCCATGGCCTGGTACTGGGGCACCCGGGTGTCCTCGTCCTGGCGCAGAGAGGCGTAGCGGTACAGGTTGGCCAGCTTGTCCTCCACCTGCATGAACGCGGTGAGGAACTCATAGAGGGTCTTAGCGCTCTCGCCCAGCCGCCCGGCGTACTGGGGGAGGGTGCGGACCTGGGCCTGGGTCTCGTCAAACTCCTTCTCCCACGCCTCATTGGTGGGGTAGATGGCGGTGGTGTCCCAGGTGGATTCCACGGGCACCTGGCTGCGCTGGGGGATGGTTTTCGCTTCAGCCATGGAAAAAGCCTCCAATCATTGAATTTGTAAAAATAGCATATCATATTTGTAGGAATGATACAAGCCTTCCGAAAAAAATACCTTGGCCCGGACTGGAGGGGACAGCTCCTGTCCGGGCCAAGGTGTGGCAGATGCGGCGATTCAGCACATGGTGCTCTCTCTGGGCATAATCAGGGCAGCGATGATATAAACCCACAGGGACAGCCCCGCGAAGGCCATCAGCAGAACGGTGGCCACGCGGACAACAGTGGGATCGACGCCAAAGTAGTGGGCAATGCCTCCGCACACGCCACAGATGATGGCGTCGGGGCCTTCGGTACGGCAGAGACGTTTCATGGTATGAGCTCCTTTCCGATTAGAGACGGCCTAAGCGCAGCCGGTCGAATTCTGCGCGGCCGGTGAGGGAGAATCCAAAGGGGCGGATGGGCTGGCAGTGATGGCACATTGCTCTGCCCTCCCGCAGGGCCCGGCATCCCGGTCCGCCAGGACAATCAGGATAGTGAAATCGAGACATGATATCCCTCCCTCAGTACCGGTCCAGCGACAGGCTGCCGCTGATGGTGGTCATGGAATAGCAGGGGCCGGAGCCGTCCCCATAGACCGCAAGGCCGTGCTCATAGCGGAGGGGGAAGGCGAAATCCGTCTCGCCGCTGACGGTCTTGTGCCGCAGGGTGAAGGGGCCCCCGTCGGGAATGCGGGCCTCACAGTCGCCGGACTTGGTGGACATCTCCATCACCTCGGGCAGCTGAGAGGTCTCCACGTGGAGGTCCCCGCTCATGGAGCTGCCCAGGAAGCGGCGGATCAGGCCGTCGGTCTCAATGTCGCCGCTGGCGGTTTTGAGCAGGGCGTCATCCAGCTCGCCGTGGAGGGTGATGTCACCGCTCATGGTCTCGGCGTGGAGGTCGGCGCAGGCGCCGAACAGCTCCAGGTCTCCGCTGGCGGAGTGGAAGCGCAGCTCCCCGCAGGAGCGCAGATGGCAGTTGAGGTCGCCGCTGGCGGTTTTCACGGTGAGCTGGTCCAGGTCCATCCCGTCGCCGTACAGCTCCACGTCACCGCTGGTGGTGGTGATCCCCAGCAGCTCCCAGTGCCGGCAGGGGAGGGAGAGCTCCACGTCGGCGGAGCCGAAGCCCCGGCGGGAGAAGAAGGAGGAGGAGGCGGTGCGCCCCTCCCGGATGGTGAGCACCCCGTCGGCGGAGCAGGTCACGTCCAGGTCGTCCACATCGCCGTCGATGATCACCCCGGCGTCGGCGGGCTGGTTGACGTTGATGGTCACATCCCCGGCGATGGTCTGCACCACGATGCCCCGCAGGTCCCTCAGCGCGCCCACGGAGTAGGAGCCGTCCTCATTGCTCTCCATGGAGGCGTCCTGGCCGGAAAAGCGGGGACCTCTGGCCTCGGGGCCGCCCCTCCATTCACCCCACTGGGCGAAGAAGCCGCCCTTGTTCTTGTCGTAGCCGAAGCCATAGATCACGTCCCGCTGCTGCTTGGGCCCGCCGCCCACAAAGAACTTGCCCTGGTCGGTATCCGCCTCGGCCTCGAACGCCCAGCCGGTGGAGGTGGGAGGCTCGGGGGGCTCAGGCGGCTCGGGAGACTCGGGAGACTCGGGCGCAGGCGGAGCGGGGGGCTCAGGCGGCTCGGGCGGCTCGGGGGGAGCGGAGGGAGTGGAGGCGTCGAAGCGGACGTGCACGTGGCCGTCGCCGCTCTCCCAGCTGGTGCGCTGCCGGATGGACTCCTTGGCCTGACGCACCGCGTCCTTGGCCTGGTCCATGGCGATGCGGCAGATCTCGGACACGTTGGCCAGGATGGCGTCCAGGTCGTTCTGGGCGGCGTCGGGGCCGGACTGGGGCTGGCCCTGGGGCTGCCCGTCCCCGCCAGCGCCGCTCTGGGACTGGTCTGCCCCGGTGCGGTTGATGATGATGGGCTGGCTGTCCCCGTGGTTGATGACCACGGCGCGGCCGTCCGGGCGCTCAATGCGGGTCTGCCCGCCCTGGGTGGTGATGGTGGTGTCGTCCTTGGAGGAGCTCGCGCCCAGGTAGGAGAGCAGTTCGTCCACGTCCCCCAGGTCGTCCATAGCCCGGCGGAAGGCCTCCTCCTCCCCCATGCCCGCGCAGGTCATGTCCAGAAAGCGGCGGTACAGGTTGTCGGACAGCTCCTCCACCAGCTCGGCCTTGGCCGGGCTGTCGGGGGCGGCGGCCAGCTGGGCGGCCACAGCCTGGACCAGCTTCAGTTTGATGTTATCCATTGCGTTGATCCTCCTCCACAGAAATCAGGGCGTCCAAAAGCGCCCGGGTGTTTTCCCACTCCTGGCGGCTGTCCGCCCAGCGCTGCCGGCCCGCGTTGGTGATGCCGTAGTAGCGCCGGCGGGCGCCCGGCCCGTCGTCCCCCCAGTAGGAGGCGATGAGCCCGCCCTGCTCCAGCCGCTTGAAGGCGGTGTACAGCGTGGCCTCCTTGAGGCCGTACTCTCCCTGGGTCAGCTGCTGAATGTTTTTGTTGATCTCATAACCATAGTTGTCCCCGCGCATCAATTGTGCTAAAATAATGGTGTCTGTGTGTCCGCGCAGGGTGTCCGCAGAAATCGACATGGCGTCCTCCCTTCCATTCCCTGTGGATTTCCGGGCATTGAGAACCTGTGTTCACAAGTGAAAACATGTGGATACAAGCTCTGAGATACCCGGCCATTCAAGATACCTCGTTACGCGAAGTAACTTTGTGAGCTTAATATAGCACGAGGTACCTCGCCTGTCAAGGTATTTTTCAAAAAATTTTTTGCCCTCCATTTTATGCGGGGGCAGGATAAGGAGATGTTGCAAAAATGAGCGAATGCAGCCACGACTGCTCCGCCTGCGGCGAGAGCTGCGGGGAGCGCACCCAGCCCCAGGATCTGCGCAAGCCGGCCAACGCCCACTCCCACATCAAGAAGGTGATCGCCGTGGTCAGCGGCAAGGGGGGCGTGGGCAAGTCTGCGGTGACCTGCACCCTGGCCGCCGCCATGGCCCAGCGGGGGAGAAAGGTGGGTGTGCTGGACGCGGACATCACCGGGCCGTCGGTGCCCCAGGCCTTCAACATCCACAAGCGGGCCCTGGGGGACGAGGACGGCATCCTGCCCGCCGTCACCCAGGGGGGCATCAAGGTAATGAGCCTTAACCTGCTCATCGAGCGGGAGACCGACCCGGTGGTGTGGCGGGGGCCCGTCATCGCCGGGGCGGTGGAGCAGTTCTGGACCGATGTGGTGTGGGGGGAGCTGGACTACCTGTTTGTGGATATGCCTCCTGGGACGGGGGACGTGCCGCTGACGGTGTTCCAGTCCCTGCCGGTGGACGGGGTGATTGTGGTCACCGCCCCCCAGGCCCTGGTGGGCATGATCGTCACCAAGGCGGTGCGCATGGCGGAGCTGCTGGAGGTTCCCGTGCTGGGGCTGGTGGAGAACTACTCCACCTTCCGCTGCCCGGACTGCGGCAGGGAGCACCCGGTATTCGGTGAGAGCACCATCGACGGGCTGGGGGAGTCCCTGTCCCTGCCGGTGCTGGCCAAGCTGCCCATCGATCCGGCACTGGCTCAGGCGGTGGACGAGGGCCGGGTGGAGAGCTATCAGCCCAACCCCATGGCCCAGGTGGCCCAGCGGCTGGATGGCTGAGGGCGAAAGCCGTCAAAACACCCTGTTTTCAGGGAAAATCCGCCGGAATCCGAAATAGATTTGGATTCAAAGGGATTTTAGGAGCTTTGACCGTCCGGAGCCAAAGGCTCCGGGCGGTTTTTTCGTTCCGGCTTGCCAAACCGGCGGCAGTCTGCTACAATAGACAAGATTCGACAGAATTCGTTTTGATTCGACAGTAAGGCCCGTTGAAGCATGGCCGGCATATCCAATTGACAGGTTTTTTTCTGCCATAAGGCATTGATTTGAGTTGAAATATACAAAGTGTTTCCAGGTTATGGGTCAAATCGCCCTGCCAAGGTTCAAACAGTGCCCGGACGGAAGGCATTCCCAGGAGAGGCCGGGGCAGATCTGCATAGCATAGAGTAAGAGAGACGCAAAGGGGGCGCAGAGATGGACACAGAGAGGCTGGATCAGGGAACCGCCCGGACGGCGGCAGAGCTGCGCCTTCAGCTGGCCCAGATGACGGCGGCCAGCCAGCTGCTGGAGCGCGGCGCCCAGGATGAGAAGAGCAGGCGTTATCTGGCGGCGCTGAACCAGAGCATCTGCCGGATGCTCCGCATTGTGGGGCGGCTGGAATTCACCGCCCGGCTGGGGGAGGAGGACCCGCCCCGGCTGATGCGGACCCACGCCGACCTGGCCCAGCTCACGGCGGAGCTGGGGGAGCGGCTGGCCGGGCTGCTGGCCTACAGCGGGGTGGAGCTGGTGGTGGACGTCCCCGAGCGGCTGCCCGCCTGGGTGGACGAGGGACTGGTCCGGCAGATGCTGATGGAGCTGGTGTCCAACGGAGCCAAGGCGGGCAGGCACGTGGCGCTGAGCCTGACCCGCCAGGGGGACCGGGCGGTGTTCACCGTGGAGGACGACGGCCCGGGCATCCCGCCGGAACGGCTGGACTACCTGTTTTCCAGCGCGGAAGAGGCCGTCCCCGACTGGCGGCGCGGGGGCGTGGGGGTGTCCATTGCCCGGCGGGTGGCGGAGCTCCACGGCGGAGCGCTGGTGGCCGGGCCGGGCCAGGGGCTGAAGGCTGCGGCATCCATCCCCCTGGGAGAGGGGGAGGGGGCCGGTCTGGAGAGCCCGGGCCTGCCCTGGGACCGGGGGGGCTTTGACGAGACGGTGGTGGCCCTCAGCGATCTGCTCCCGGCCCAGGCCTTTGGCTTGGAGGGGGATTGGCGCGGCGGCTGAAAACCTGTGTGCCCAGCCTCAGACGACCCCACCGCCTGGCGGTTTCGGTTGAGAATGCAGGTTTTAAATCCTCCGCCGCTGGGGATGAAGCCCGCGGGGCGGTTCTGAAAAGACGAGACCAGCCCTGGCCGCAGGCCGGGACTGGTCTTTTTTGTATCGGGGGCCTCAGGGCTGGCCGGGCATTTGCCCCTATGTGCGCAGATGCTCCGGCGGCCTGTATTGCAGGGCCTCCGCCAGATGGTGGACTGCGATGTCCTCCGCCCCGTCCAGATCGGCGATGGTTCGGGCCACCCGCAGAATACGGTCATACCCCCGGGCGGTGAGGCCCAGCCGGTCGTAGGCCCCCCGGATGAGCTGTTGGCAGTCCTGGTCCAGCCTACAGTGGGCCCGCAGCTCCCGGGGGCCCATCTGGGCGTTGCAGGCGGGGCCGTCCGGGCCGTACCGGGTGGTCTGGACCGCCCGGGCGGCGTTCACCCGGGCCCGGATGTCCGCGGAGGACTCCGCCGGGGGCGTGTTGCCGGACAGCTCATCGTAGTCCAGGGAGGGCACGTCCACGCAGATGTCGATGCGGTCCAGCATGGGGCCAGACAGCCGGGACAGATACCGCCGCACCGCCTGCTCCGTGCAGGCGCACCGCCCCGACGGGTGGCCGTACCAGCCGCACTTGCAGGGGTTCATGGCGCACACCAGCATGAACCGGCTGGGGTAGGTCACCGAGCCGGACACCCGGGAGATCTGGGTCTGTCCGTCCTCCAGGGGCTGGCGGAGCACCTCCAGCACGTCGGAGGAGAACTCGGGCAGCTCATCCAGGAAGAGCACGCCGTTGTGGGCCAGGGAGATCTCCCCCGGACGGGGGGAGGAGCCGCCCCCGGCCATGCCGGCGGCGGAGATGGTGTGGTGGGGGGAGCGGAAGGGCCGGCGGGTCACCATGGGCCGCTCCCGGGAGGTGAGGCCCATGACGGAGTAGATCTCCGTGCAGGCCAGCGCCTCCGCCCGGGTGAGGTCGGGGAGTATGCCGGGCAGACGCTTGGCCATCATGGACTTGCCCGAGCCGGGGCTGCCCGACATCAGCACGTGGTGGCCCCCGGCGGCGGCCACCTCCAGGGCCCGCTTGGCGTGCTCCTGGCCCTTCACCTCGGCGAAGTCCGGCCCCTGGATGGGGCGGTCCGCCGGCTGCCAGGGGGGTGCGGGGGAGATGGGCCGCTCCCCGGTGAGGTGATCCGCCAGCTCCCGCACCGTGTGGAGGGGCAGCACCTCCAGGCCGTCGGCAAGGGTGGCCTCGGGGGCATTGTCGGCGGGGACGAACAGCCGGGCGACGCCTGAGCGGCGGGCGGCCAGCGCCATGGGCAGCACCCCGGACACCGGACGCAGCCGCCCGTCCAGGGACAGCTCGCCCAGAAAGGCGGAGTCCCGCTCGCCCTTTAAAGAGAGCTGTCCGCCGGCGGCCAGGATGCCCACCAGGATGGGCAGGTCGTACACCGTGCCCCCCTTGCGCCGGTCGGCGGGGGCCAGGTTCACCGTGATCCGGGAGACGGGGAAGTCGAAGCCGCTGGACTTGACGGCGGAGCGCACCCGCTCCCGGGCCTCCTTCACCGCCGCGTCGGGCAGGCCCACCACGTCGAAGGCGGGCAGCCCCCCGGACAGGGCGCACTCCGCGGCGACGGGATAGCCCGTCACCCCGTTCAGCCCCAGTGAGGTCACATTACACACCATGGGCCCTCGCCTCCTGTCATTTTTAGAAGCTGTACCAATGGCCCCGGCACGCATTTTTGCGGGGAGCGGAGACGCGTCTCCGCAGGGCGGCGGGCCATGGGACGCGGGTCGAACCGGCGCGCACTGCGCGGGTTCGTTCATGTTCATTGTACCATGTTTTTCCTGTGGGCGCAAGAGTGCCGCTCCCTGCGCCCGTCCCACAGGCGCGGGGAGCAAATGGTCCGGAAACTTCACCGAAAAATTGAGCATTTTCAATTGCAAATCGGGGATGAATGTGATAGACTATTCACCGCGAAACGGAACGAGACCGTATGGGTGTACGTTCTCATATGAAAAGGAGGAAAAACGCCTATGGCACGCAAGTTCAAAACTATGGACGGCAACACCGCCGCCGCCCACGTGTCCTACGCCTTTACCGAGGTGGCCGGCATCTATCCCATCACGCCGTCCAGCCCCATGGCGGACAACGTGGACCAGTGGGCCGCCGCCGGCCGGAAGAATATCTTCGGCCAGACCGTGAAGGTCGTGGAGATGCAGTCCGAGGCCGGCGCCGCCGGCACCGTCCACGGCTCCCTGGCCGCCGGCGCCCTGACCACCACCTACACCGCCTCCCAGGGCCTGCTGCTGATGATCCCCAACATGTACAAGATCGCCGGCGAGCTGCTCCCCGGTGTGTTCCACGTGTCTGCCCGCACCGTGGCCAGCCACGCGCTGAACATCTTCGGCGACCACTCCGACGTCATGGCCTGCCGTCAGACCGGCTTTGCCATGCTGGCTGAGTCCAACCCCCAGGAGGTTATGGACCTGGCCGCTGTGGCCCATCTGGCGGCCATTGAGGGCCGGGTGCCCTTCCTCAACTTCTTCGACGGCTTCCGCACCTCCCACGAGATTCAGAAGATCGCCATTTGGGACTATGAGGACCTGGCCGAGATGGTGGACTGGAAGGCCATTGAGGACTTCCGCACCCGCGCCTTGAACCCCGAGCGCCCCGTGATGCGCGGCTCCCACGAGAACGGCGACATCTTCTTCCAGCACCGCGAGGCCTGCAACAAGTACTACGACGCCATCCCCGAGCTGGTGGAGAGCTACATGGGGAAGGTCAACGCCAAGCTGGGCACCAACTACCAGCTATTCAACTACTATGGCGCCCCCGACGCCGACCGGGTCATCATCGCCATGGGCTCCATCTGCGACGTGGCCGAGGAGGTCATCGACTACCTGAACGCCCACGGCGAGAAGGTGGGCCTGATCAAGGTGCGCCTGTACCGTCCCTTCCGCGCGGACAAGCTGCTGGCCGCCATCCCCGCCACCTGCAAGCACATCGCCGTGCTGGACCGGACCAAGGAGCCCGGCGCCCAGGGCGAGCCCCTGTACCTGGACGTGGTCACCGCTTTGGCCAACGCGGGCCGCACCGACATCTCCGTCATCGGCGGCCGCTATGGCCTGGGCTCCAAGGACACTCCCCCCGCCAGCGTGTTCGCGGTGTATGAGGAGCTGACCAAGTCCGCGCCCAAGCGCCAGTTCACCATCGGCATCGTGGACGACGTGACCAACATGTCCCTGGAGGAGAAGCCCTCCCCCAACACCGCGGCCGAGGGCACCATCGAGGTCAAGTTCTGGGGCCTGGGCGGCGACGGCACCGTGGGCGCCAACAAGAACTCCATCAAGATC
>ERZ808037.150-NODE-150-length-74755-cov-7.811122_pt1 | contig 74755 bp, 53 predicted proteins | sample MGYA00380190_ERZ808037 | MGnify/ENA primary metagenome ERZ808037 (study PRJEB31490, sample SAMN06133399) | mouse gut metagenome | isolation source: J9 | host: mice | place: China: Chengdu | collected 2015-05 ... | reverse complement strand
GCACATCGTTCGATGATGTCGCAGAAGTAATCATAGACATTGACTCCGCACCGGTGGCAGGTGATTGCCAGCGAGTGGTACAGGGCGGCGGCTTCGGCTCCTGTGTGGGAGCCGATTGTCAGCCGTCGGCGTGTAAGCGATATGTAGCGGTTGATCCGCTCAACCTCGTTATTGTCGAGCCGATAGGTCGGAGACTCAAAGATGCGCGGTATATCGTGCCATTGTTTTAGCGCATGTTCGGTAGCCGCAAGCAGCGGGTCATCTGGAGGTACACCGACGCGGTCTTTGACGGACATCAGTCTCATGCGGATTTTCTCCAGCATTATCCCGGAGTACCGTTGTCTCCATTTCAGATGATCCTCCGCCGTCCATCCATCCTTGCCGATTCTGTGTTTATGCTCGAAGTGATATAAAAGCCCGAAGAGTTTGGCGATTTCCTGTGCCTGTGGATTGTCCTTTATGTCGAGGAACTTCCGCTTGATATGCTGCAGGCATGGCAGGCGTCTGATTCCGGACATCTCCCCGATGCCTATGTTACGGTATCATTCAATTTTTACGGCAAAGTTAGAACTTATACAGGCAGGATTCAATACGCTATCGCGGACGGTTGTACCTGTGGCTCGGAGGGGGCGTTTTTTATACGGGAGAGGCGGACGCGGCGTGGCGCGTCCCTGCCGGGTTCCAATGTGTTAGCAATGGGTTATAGGCGCGAAAGGGAAAAATTTTGAGGTAGTGGGACAATTTACGGGAAAAATGCTTAACTTTGCAAATTAAACAAATCCCCACCCCACACCGTGAACAGCGAGCCAAGCAACGAAGAAAAGAAAATCCTTCTGGACAAGCGCTACCTGCGTATGGCCAAAATCTGGGCAGAGAACTCCTACTGCGTGCGCCGTAAGGTCGGAGCCCTCATCGTCAAGGACCAGATGATCATCTCCGACGGCTACAACGGCACCCCCTCGGGCTTCGAGAACGTCTGCGAGGACGAGAGCGGAGCGCACACGAAGCCCTACGTGCTTCACGCCGAGGCCAACGCCATCACGAAAGTGGCGCGGAGCAACAACTCCAGCGAGGGGGCCACGCTGTACGTGACGGCCTCTCCCTGTCTGGAGTGCTCGAAACTCATCATCCAGTCTGGAATCAAACGAGTAGTTTTCAACGAACTATACCGCCTGAGTGACGGAATCGACCTTCTCCGCCGCGCCGGCATCGAATGCCTCCATATAAATGAACTCGAATAAGTATATCAAATACCTCTACATGCTCCCGGCGGCCGTGGCCGTGGCCCTTGTCGCCGGAATATGGATAGGAATAGGTCTCACGCACACCTCCGAGCAGTCCGCGGCGCGGCAGAAGCTCAACGAGGTGTTCGACATAATCGAGGAGAACTACGTCGACGACGTTCCTCTCGACAGCCTCGTGGAAATATCCCTCCGGGAAATCCTGACGAACCTGGACCCCCACTCCGTATACATCTCGGCAGCCGAGCGCTCGCGCTCGGAGCGGGAGCTGGAAAGCTCGTTCTACGGGATAGGCATACAGTTCCAGATGGTCAAGGACACGCTGTACGTGGTGGAGGTCATCACCGGAGGCGCGGCCGAAAGCGCCGGCATGCAGGCCGGCGACCGCATCATCAAGGTGGACGGCAAGAACATCACGGGCCCTGAGGTGACGACGGACAGCGTGTTCAACATGCTCCGCGGCGCGGAAGGCACGCCCGTGAAGGTGACCGTCAAGCGCATGAACTCGCCCAAGCCCATCGACTACGACCTGATCCGCGTGGAAATCCCGGTGACACCGGTCGACGCCGCCTACATGCTCAACGACTCGACGGCCTACCTGAAAATCAGCAAATTCTCCGACGCGACCTATCCCGACTTCCTGCGGAGCTTCAACGAGCTGCGCTTTCAGGGGGCACGGAACCTCGTTCTCGACCTGCGCGGCAACGGCGGCGGATATATGCAGCCCGCGGTGCTGATGGCCAACGAGTTCTTCGGCGAGCCCACGGTGCTGGTGAGCACCCGCGGGCGTCAGCTCAGGGACAATTCCGTACTCGCCTCCGACCGCACGGGCTCCTTCGAGCGTGAGCGGCTGGTGGTGCTCCTCGACGAATACACGGCGAGCGCCAGCGAAATCTTCGCGGGAGCCATACAGGACAACGACCGCGGGCTTCTGGTGGGCCGCCGGACCTTCGGCAAGGGCCTTGTGCAGCATCCCTTCGAGCTCGAGGACTCCTCGCAGATACGCCTGACGGTACAGCGCTACTACACGCCCTCGGGCCGGTGCATACAGAAGACCTTCACCCGCGGGAAGAACACGGAGTACACCATGGACCTTGCCGACCGCTACCGCCGGGGCGAGAGCTTCGTGGCCGACAGCATCAAGGTCGACTCCACCCAGGTGTTCCACACGCTCATTTCCGGGCGCGAGGTGTTCGGAGGCGGCGGCATCATTCCGGATGTGTTCGTACCCGCCGACACAAGCGGCGTGACGCCCTACTACATAAGCGTGGCCAACGCGGGACTTCTCCAGAAATACGCCTTCGAGTTCTGCGACCTCAACCGCGACAAGCTTTCGGAGGCGGAGACCACGGCGGAGCTCGTGAAGATGCTTCCCTCGGACGCGGTGATACTCCAGTGGTTCGTAAAATACGCCAACGAGGTCGGGAACATCCGTCCGAGATGGTATTACATCGAACCATCGCGCCGTCTTATTGTTAATCAGATAAAGGGCCTCATCGCGCGGGACATCCTCGGCATCTCCTCGTACTTCGAGATTATCAACACCGACGACCCCGTGGTTCTCGAAGCCCTGAAACAGATAAAGAAAGGCGCTGCCGACTTCCCCGTCGGCCTGAAAGAACAATAAGACATGAAAAAAGACGAGATCAGGCGCAGCATCCGCGCCCGGAAAGCCCTCCTCGACGAAGAGGAGAAAACCGCGGCTGCGGCGCGGGTGTTCGAGGCTGTGGAACGCATGGCGGCCTTTACGGTTGCCCGGCGCATCCTGCTGTACCACTCCCTTCCGGACGAACTGTCGACGCGGGCCTTCTTCGGGCGGCGCCACGACGGCAAGGAATTCTATCTGCCGCGCGTGAACGGCCTGAACCTCGAAATCCTGCCCTACGAGCGTTCGCGGATGCACCTCGGCGCCTTCAGCATCGAGGAGCCTGACGGCACGGACACCGTGGACATCAGGGACATAGACCTCGTCATAGTTCCGGCCATGGCCTATGACCGCCGGGGAAACCGCGTGGGGCGCGGGAAGGGCTACTACGACCGACTTCTCTCGGGCGCGGGCCGCGGGCTGACGAAGGTGGGAGTCTGCTACGGCTTCCAGCTCGTCGACGAAATCGACGCGGACCCCTTCGACGTGGCCGTGGACTTCGTCGTGACGGACAGGCACGGAATCATCCGGTGCCGGTAGACCCTGCATCCACACAACTGCCCTCCGGACACGGAGACACCCCTCAGACGCAAAACGCCACCCCCGCCCATTATCACCGGACGGGGGCTGGTGTTATTATATGTTAAGCATGGAGAGGGACTGGCGATAGTTTTTAGGATTTTTTGTATATTTGCCGATATTTTGCGTAGTGAACCTATTTCACAGACTCCTTACAATGAATATCCGAATAAAAAAAGGACTGAATCTCCGGCTGGAAGGCGGCATTACCAACCTGCCGGAAGCAGTCAGGAACTGCCGCCGGGTGTCGGCGGCGACATACGCCGTCTGCCCTGACGACTATCCGGGGTTCAAGCCGAAAGCCGTTGTGCGTGAAGGCGATGCCGTAGAGGCCGGAGCCCCGGTTCTCATAAACAAAGACTACGAGGCGATGAGCCTCGTCTCGCCGGTCCGGGGGACGGTCAAGGCCGTGGTCCGCGGCGACCGCCGTCGCATCCTCCGCGTGGAAATCGAAGCCTCGGAGAATCAGGAAACACTGACCAACGAAGAAAAACCGCTCGGCCGCGACGGCGCTGAAATCGCCGCAACGCTGGCAAAGGCGGGACTTCTCGCCCGCTTCCGCGAGCGGCCCTACGACGTAGTGCCCTCGGCGGGCGTCGACAAGGTACGCGACATTTACGTCATGGCCTTCGACAACGCTCCGCTGGCCGTATCGCCCGTAATGACATGGGATGCGCCGAACACGGGGAAATGCCTCGCGCGGGCCGCTGAAATCCTCGGCAAGCTCACCGACGGAAAGGTCTACTTCGTCACGGACCATGCCGTTTCGGCCCACATGGGGGCCAAGGGCTGGACAATTCCCGGCGTCGAGACAGTTCAGGCCGAAGGGCCCTACCCCTCGTCTCTCCCCGGGAGCATCATCGCCGCCACCCGGCCCCTGAACAAGGGCGAGCGGGTGTGGACCCTTGATGCCACGACCATGCTCCGCATCGGCGAGCTCTCGCTCACGGGCCACGTCAGCTTCGACAACACCGTGGCCGTGACCGGCTCGGAGGTCAGGACTCCCTGCCTCGTGAAAGCCCTCGACGGAGCGCCCTTGAGCACCATCCTCGAAGGGAACATAAAGGACAACGCGGCCCACAAGCGCATAATCAGCGGCAACGTACTGACGGGCGTCCGCGAGGACATGGAGGGCTACCTCCGCTTCCCCTACCGTCAGGTGACGGTAATCCCCGAGGGCGATGACGTGGACGAGTTCATGGGCTGGGCGAGCCTCGCCCCCTCGAAGACCAGCGTAAAACCGTCCTTCCCCTTCAGCCTGGCCCGCAAGAAGTTCGCTCCGGACGCGCGCCTGAACGGCGGCCGACGGGCCATGATAATGAGCGGCGAGTACGACAAGTATATGCCCATGGACATCCTGCCGGAATACCTTCTGAAAGCCATCATCGCCAAGGACATCGACAACATGGAGCGCCTGGGCATCTACGAAGTAGCTCCCGAGGACTTCGCCCTGGCGGAATTCGCCGACACATCGAAGCTCCCGCTGCAGCAGATTGTCCGCGACGGCCTCGACTACCTCCGCAAAGAACTCGAATAAGCCAACAATCACAAAAGAAGATAAAGTGTCACGTCTAAGAACCTATCTCGACAAGATAAAGCCCCAGTTCGAGCCCGGAGGAAAATACCACGCCTTCCAGTCGGTGTTCGACGGCTTTGAAACCTTTCTCTACTCCCCGCGGACCACATCGGGGGCTCGCTACACCACCCATATCCACGACAGCATAGACTCGAAGCGCACGATGACCATCGTCATCCTCGCGCTGATGCCCTGCTTCGTGTTCGGAATGTACAATATCGGCTACCAGCACTGGCTTGCCGCCGGCGCGGAGACGTCCGGGCAATTCTGGGCGATGCTCTTCTACGGCTTCCTGACGGTTCTCCCGCGGCTGGTGGTGTCGTATGTGGTCGGACTCGGAATCGAGTTCATCGTGGCCCAGAAACGCCATGAGGAAATCCAGGAGGGCTTCCTCGTGACGGGCATTCTCGTGCCGATGATCTGCCCGCCGGAAGTGTCGGTGTGGATGCTCGGCGTGGCCGTTGCCTTCGCGGTGATTTTCGCCAAGGAAGTATTCGGCGGCACGGGCTACAACCTTCTGAACGTCGCGCTCGTCACGCGCGCGTTCCTCTTCTTCTCCTATCCGGCCCACATGTCGGGCGACAAGGTGTTCGTGGCCACGGGGCAGCCCTTCGGCTTCGGTCCGGCCGTTGCCGACGGCTTCACCTGCGCCACGCCTCTCGGTCAGCTCTCGCAGGGCGCCGACGCCGTGACGGGCACAGCCGGAAGCGCCATCTCGACGTGGGACGCCTTCCTCGGCCTGATGCCCGGAAGCATGGGCGAGACATCCACGCTGCTGATTCTTGTCGGAGGCCTTCTGCTGATGCTCGCGGGGATTGCCTCGTGGAGGGTCATGCTCTCGGTGTTCGCCGGCGCGCTCTTCATGGGCTGGGTGGCCCACATGTTCGAGTCGCCCCTCTACCCCATCTCGGCTATAGCCCCGTGGGAGCAGCTGCTGTACGGCGGTCTGGCTTTCGCGGCCGTTTTCATGGCAACCGACCCCGTGACCTCCTCGCGCACGACAAAGGGAAAATACATCTACGGCTTCCTCACGGGCGCCATAGCGGTAGTCATCCGCACCTACAACAACGGCTACCCGGAAGGCGCGATGCTTGCGGTGCTCCTGATGAACTGCTTCGCGCCGCTCATCGACTGGTGTGTTGTCGAAGCCAATGTCCGCCGGCGCATGGCGCGCCTCGTACGCTCGTCTAACAAGTAAAACGCAGAGAGACATCATGAACAAGCAAAGCAATGTCTACACGCTGATATACATCATCGTCCTCGTGGTAGTGGTCGGTGCCGGACTGGCCTTCACGTCCATCTCGCTGAAGAGCCGCCAGCAGGCCAACGCAGACGCCGACAAGATGCGCCAGATACTCGCGAGCGTACACATCACGCCCGCCGCCGACTCGATAATCCCCGCATACAGGGAGTACATTCCCGAGACCTTCGTGGTCGACTCGGAAGGCCGCAAGGTTGAAGGGGCTGACGCCTTCGCCGTGAACGTGGCTCAGGAAATCAAGAAACCGGACAGCGAGCGGGAGCTTCCCGTGTACGTCTGCCGCCTCGCGGACGGTTCACGGAAATATATCCTTCCGCTCTACGGCGCGGGGCTCTGGGGCCCGATCTGGGGCTATGTGGCCCTCGACGCCGACGCGAGCACAATCTACGGCGCCTATTTCGCCCATCAGGGGGAGACTCCGGGCCTCGGCGCCGAAATCGAGAAACCGAAATTCTGCGACAGCTTCGAGGGCAAGCGGCTCTTCAAGGGGGGCGAGTTCCTCCCCGTGGCCGTGGTCAAGGCCGGCCAGAAGCCGCAGGGCGACGAGGACTATGTCGACGGCGTGTCCGGCGGCACCATCACCTCGAAAGGCGTCGGGTCGATGCTCGACAACTGCCTGAAGCCCTATGCGGCTTTCCTCAGATACGAAGCTAACAAATCCGATAAAATCCAGGTAGAATAATGGCTGAAAAAACAACCTCCCGCAGCGTGTTCTTCAATCCGTTCTCGAAGAACAACCCTGTCATCGTCCAGATTCTCGGTATCTGCTCGGTGCTCGCCGTAACGGCGAAACTTGAGCCCGCGATAGTGATGGGCCTTTCGGTAATAGCCGTGCTGGCTTTCAGCAACGTCATCATCTCCCTGATACGCAACACCATCCCCGTCAACATCCGCATCATTGTCCAGCTTGTGGTCGTGGCCGGGTTGGTGGTGATAGTCTCCCAGCTTCTTCAGGCCTACGCCTACGACGTGAGCAAGCAGCTGAGCGTGTTCATCGGGCTCATCATCACGAACTGCATCCTGATGGGGCGCCTCGAAGCCTTTGCGATGGCCAACAAGCCCTGGCCTTCGTTCCTCGACGGCGTCGGCAACGGCATAGGCTACGCCATGATTCTCGTCATCGTGGGCTTCTTCCGCGAGCTTCTGGGCTCGGGGTCGCTGCTCGGCTATCAGGTAGTGCCCCAGTCCTTCTACGACTTCGGTTACGCCAACAACGGCCTGATGATTCTGCCTCCCATGGCGCTCATCGTCGTGGCCTGCATCATCTGGATTCACCGCAGCTACAACAAGGACCTCCAGGACAAGGAATAAACCGGCAGACAAGCCTCCGAACACCTCTATACGACTGAACAATGGAGAATTTCAACATATTCATACGGTCGATATTCGTCGACAACATGATTTTCGCCTACTTCCTGGGCATGTGCTCGTTCCTTGCCGTGAGCAAGAACGTGCGGACGGCCTTCGGACTCGGCATAGCCGTGACCTTCATGCTGACGATCACGCTCCCCATCAACTACCTTCTCGAAACCTACGTACTCCGCGCCGGCGCCCTGAGCTGGCTCGGTCCGGAATACGCCGACGTGGACCTCAGCTTCCTCTCGCTCATCATCTTCATCGCCGTCATCGCGTCGATGACGCAGCTTGTGGAGATGGCCGTGGAGAAGTATGCTCCGGCGCTCTACGCGTCGCTCGGCATCTTCCTGCCGCTGATAGCCGTGAACTGCGCCATCCTGGGCGGCTCGCTGTTCATGCAGCAGCGGGAATGGACCTCGGTCTGGACGGCAGTTTGCGCCGGCGGCGGCTGGGGCCTCGGCTGGCTCCTTGCCATCACGGCCATAGCGGCGATGCGCGAGCGCATCGCGCAGTACTCGAACATTCCCGCCCCGCTCAAGGGCGTGGGCATAACCTTCATCCTCACGGCTCTGATGGGCATAGCGTTCATGAGCTTCTTAGGCATCAAAATCTGATTATCCGGCAAAAATGTACACGACAGCTCTCAATATTCCCGCAATGACAGCCTCCGGCCTGACATTTCTTGCCGGAGTGGGCATATTCCTCGGAGTGACACTCCTCTTAGTGATTGTCCTCCTTGTGGCCAAACATTTCCTCGTCCACAGCGGCGACGTCAACATCACCTACAACGACGGGCGCGTGGCCATCGTTCCCTCGGGCAAACCGCTTCTTTCGGCCATGGCCGACAAGGACATTTTCCTGCCCTCAGCCTGCGGCGGTAAGGGCTCCTGCGGCCAGTGCCGCGTCCAGGTGCTTGAAGGCGGGGGCGAAATCCTCCCGACCGAGACCGTGCATTTCTCCCGCAAGGAAATCAAGGACAACTGGCGTCTGGCCTGTCAGGTGAAGGTGAAGCAGGACATGAAAATCGAGGTTCCTGCCTCGGCCCTCGACGTCAAGGAATACGAATGCGAGGTCATCTCCAACAAGAACGTCGCCACCTTCATCAAGGAATTCATCGTGGCGCTTCCTGCCGGCGAGCATATGGACTTTATCCCCGGCTCCTACGCGCAGATCAAGATTCCGCCTTTCGAGATGGACTACGACAAGGACATCGACAAGGAATCCATCGGCGCCGAATATCTTCCCGCATGGGAGAAGTTCGGACTCTTCGGCCTCAAGTGCCGCAACACGGAGACCACCGTGCGCGCCTACTCCATGGCCAACTATCCCGCCGAGGGCGACCGCTTCATGCTGACGGTGCGCATCGCCACCCCGCCCTTCAAGCCGAAACCCCAGGTAGGCTTCATGGACGTTATGCCCGGCATCGCGTCGAGCTACATCTTCTCGCTCAAGCCGGGCGACAAGGTGCGGATGAGCGGCCCCTACGGCGACTTCCACCCGATTTTCGACTCGAAGAAGGAGATGATGTGGATTGGCGGCGGCGCGGGCATGGCGCCCCTCCGCGCTCAGATCATGCACATGACCAAGACCCTTCACACCACCGACCGCAAGATGAACTTCTTTTACGGCGCCCGCGCCCTGAACGAGGTCTTCTACCTCGACGACTTCCTGCAGCTCGAGAAAGAGTTCCCGAACTTCAAGTTCCATCTCGCGCTCGACCGTCCCGACCCCGCCGCCGATGCCGCGGGCGTGAAGTACACCCCCGGCTTCGTCCACCAGGTAATCTACGACACCTATCTCAAGGACCACGAAAACCCCGAGGACATCGAGTACTACATGTGCGGCCCCGGCCCGATGAGCAAGGCCGTGAACGGAATGCTCGACTCCCTTGGTGTCGAGCCAGAAAACATCCACTACGACAATTTCGGAGGCTGATTCCAGCCTCCGCCCCTACCCCGACCATGCACAGACTCCTCTCTCTCCTGCTCGCAAGCGCACTTCTTCTTCTTTCACCGGCCGGCCTCACCGCCGCGCCGCGAAAGGCCGGAAAGGAAAAGAAGCCCTTCACCCTCGTGCTCGACCCCGGGCACGGCGGCAAGGACTTCGGCTGCGTGGGGAAGCTCACCAACGAGAAGACCATAGTACTGAACGTGGCGAAGCTGCTCGGGAAGATGGTCGACGAGGAATTCGGCGACAGCATACGGACGGTCTACACGCGCTCGGACGACCGCTTCATCTCCCTTCAGGAGCGCGCGGGAATAGCTAACCGCGCGAGAGGCAACTTCTTCGTTAGCATCCACGTCAATTCCGTCGACCGACGGACGCGCGGGCGCGAGAGCATCCACGGAGCGTCGGTCTACACGCTCGGCCTCCACAAGAGCGAGAGCAACCTCAACGTGGCCATGCGCGAGAACGCCGTGATGGAGCTTGAGGAGGACTATTCGGCCACCTATCAGGGCTTCGACCCCAATTCCTCGGAGAGCTACATAATCTTCGAGCTAAATCAGGACGCCCACATCCGGCAGAGCCTGGAGATGGCCTCGCTGATGCAGAACCAGCTCATCCGCCACGCCGGGCGCGCGGACAAGGAAGTGCGTCAGGCGGGCTTCTGGGTACTTTGGTCGACAAGCATGCCCTCGGTACTTGTCGAACTCGACTTCATCTGCAACCCTGCGGCCGAGAAATTCCTCAGCTCGGCAGCAGGACAGAAAAAATGCGCGGAAGCGCTCTTCCGTGCCATAAAGGAATATTACCGGCACCACAAACAATCGGCACAGAGCGGCCGTTAGAGATAAACAACAAGGATTCAGACACCTCAACAGCACATTCCCCCATATGAAAAAGATTTTCCGGAAAGAAATCGTCATCGCCCTCTGCGCCATAGTGGCGTTGCTGATTCTGTTCTTCGGCATCCAGTTCCTGAAGGGCATCAACCTCTTCCACCCCGCCAACTACTACTACGCCTCCTACCCCAGCGTCGAAGGTCTGGCGGAGTCCGCTCCCGTCACCATCAACGGCTTCAAGGTCGGTCAGGTACACACGATACAGTATCAGTACGACACGGCCGGGAACATCGTCGTGGAGCTTTCCCTCGACAAGAACCTCCGCGTTCCCGAAGGAACGGAGGCCACGCTGACGACGGACCTTCTCGGTACGGCCTCCATCGTGCTGAAGTTAGGCAAGGGCGAGCGTTACATGGCGCTCGGCGACACACTTCAGGGCAAAGTCGGGTCCGGCCTGATGGGAAATGTCACGGACAACCTTCTTCCCGCAGTGAGTGCCGTAATTCCCAAAATCGACACTCTTCTGACCAATCTCAACGCCATTACCGGGAATCCGGCACTCCAGACCTCCATCTCGCGCCTCGATGCCATCACTGCCGACCTCGCGCGGAGCTCGCGGACCCTCTCGAAGATGCTCGCCGACCTCGGTCCGGCCACGGCCAATATCCGCAGCATAGCCACAAACGTCGACACCATCACCAGCAACTTCTCGGAGCTGAGCGCCCAGCTCAGCCAGGCGCGCATCGACAGCCTGCTTATGGACCTCGAGAAGACAGGCTCTAACCTCCGGGAGCTCTCCGAACAGCTCAACGACCCGAATTCGACCGTCGGAATGCTGACTCAGGACCCGGCACTCTACAACAACATCAACAAGACCGTCGTCTCGCTCGACTCGCTGTTCACGGACATCAAGGCGCACCCGAAACGCTACATCAACATCAAGGTATTCTAAGCCCGGGCCAATCTTGAAAAACACAGGACACTACATACCCCTCGCCGTGCTCATCCTCTCGGGGATGCTCGGCGCATGCGCCGGCGGCGACGGAAGCAGACGGGCGACAGAAGCAGCCGAGGAGACCGGAAGACGCGACGCCCGCGAGGCCATGAGCGCGCCTGCCAATTCCATGGAGCGCGAGAAAGGCGTCTTCGCCATCCGCGCGAGGGAGACAGGCCTCCGCGAGGCGGGGCTCGACTCCAGCGCGAATGCCTACGCCCGTGGCGCCTACGAAATCATAGACTCTGTACTCCGGACGGAAGAGGATGCCCTACGTTAACGTCATTCTTCCCGTACCGGTCCAGGGAGCCTTCACCTATGCCCTTCCGGCGGGAATGCCGCCGGAAGAGGTGCGCGTGGGCTCCCGTGTGCTCGTGCCTTTCGGGGCGCGGCATTTCTACACCGGGATAGTGCAGGCCACGGAAGTCCCTCGTCCGGAAGGGATGAAGGCCAAGGAAATCATAAGCGTCCTCGACCCTGCACCCATCATCCGACATCCGCAGCTGAGGTTCTGGAACTGGATATCGACCTACTACCTATGCACGCTCGGCGAAGTCTTCAAGGCCGCTCTTCCGGCGGGACTGAAAGTGGAGAGCGAGACCGTGGTGGAGGTAAATCCCGACCTCGACGGGCAGCTTCCGGCAGACCTCGGCGAGGCCGAGCTGAAGGTGCTGACCTATCTCCGCGAACAGGGCAAACAGCCGACCTCAGCCATAGCGAAAGGTGCGGGACTGCCTGAAGGCCGGAGCGCGGAAGGGACCGTTGCCAGGCTCATAGCCTCGGGGGCGTGCATCGTGAGCGAGCGCCTGAGGGAGCGCTACCGCGCGGTGAGGAAACCCTACGTGCGCCTGACTCTGCCCCGCGCGCAGGCCGGAGCGCTGACCTCGGCCTTCGCCCTGGTGAAGCGCTCGGCGAAGCAGGAGGCCGCATTAGTTGCTCTAATAGGGCTGAGTGGCTTCAACCAGCCGGCATCGACTCCCCTGCGGGAAGTGAGCCTGGAGGAATTAGCGGCGAAAGCCGACGTCACGCGGGCCCACGTGAAGGCTCTCGCGGACAAGAAACTGTGCGAAATATTCGACAAGGAAATATCGCGCTTCACCTATGAACCTACCGCGACCGCTCCCCTCCCCCGGCTCTCGGAGGCGCAGGAGAAGGCTCTGAGGGAGGTTCACCGCTCGTTCAAGGACAAGCAGGTGACGCTCCTGCACGGCGTGACGGGCTCGGGGAAGACGGAAATCTACCTGCACCTCATCGACTTCGTGCTCCGGCAGGGCAATCAGGCGCTCTTTCTGGTTCCGGAAATAGCCCTGACGACCCAGCTGACGAAGCGCCTTCAGAAGGTTTTCGGGACGAAAGTGGTGATATACCACTCGAAATTCTCGGACAGCGAGCGGGTGGAAATATGGCGGCGGATGCTCGGGACCTCGGAGCCTCTGGTGGTCATCGGCGCGCGGTCGGCGGTGTTCCTTCCCTTTGCCAAGCTCGGACTTGTGATAGTCGACGAGGAGCACGAGCCCTCGTACAAGCAGTACGACCCCGCGCCCCGGTACAACGGGCGCGACACGGCGACGGTGCTCGCGTCGATGCACGGGGCGAAGACCGTCTACGGTTCGGCGACGCCCACAGTGGAGACCTACTACAAGGCCGTGACGGGTAAATTCGGCCTCGTGAGCCTCACGGAACGGTACGAGGGCGCGGAGCTTCCGGAAATCGAGGTGCTGGACCTCCGGGCCGAGCGCAAGATGGGAAGGATGCATCATGAGATATTCTCCGACAAACTCATAGACGCCGTGAACATCAGCGTGAAGAAACACGGGAAGCAGGCGATCCTTTTCCACAACCGGCGGGGCTACGCGCCGCTGTCGCGGTGCAGGCTGTGCAAGTTCACGCCCAAGTGCGACTACTGCGACGTGTCGCTGACCTACCACCGGCGGCTGAACATGCTGAGCTGCCATTACTGCGGGGCTACGTACCCGATGCCGAAGCTGTGTCCCTCGTGCGGGGAGCCGGCAATGGAAATCGTGGGCTTCGGGACGGAACGCACCGAGGAGGAAATCTCCGGGACCTTCGGCGAGGCTCGGGTGCTCCGCATGGACCTTGACACCACACGCAACAAGGATTCCTACTCGAAAATCATCGACGAATTTTCGGAGGGGAAGGCGGACATCCTTGTGGGCACACAGATGGTGACGAAGGGCCTCGACTTCGCGAATGTGGAGCTTGTGGGGGTTCTGAGCGCCGACACTCTGATAAATTTTCCCGATTTCCGCTCGGCGGAACGAGCGTTCAACCTGCTCGAACAGGTCGGGGGCCGTTCCGGGCGCCGGGCGGGCGGCGAGCGCGGGCGGGTAATCGTGCAGACCTACAATCCTGAGCACCCGGTGCTCAGGTATGCCGCCGCCCACGACTACGAGGGCTTTTACAAGCACGAGCTCGAGGAGCGACGCGCATTCAGTTATCCCCCTTTCACGCGGATAATCAACATTTTCGTGAAACACCGCGAGCCAGAGGTGGTGCAGAAATGCGCGGAAGCCTATGCCGCGGAGCTGAGGGCTCTTCTCGGTCCGCGGGTGAGCGGAGTGCAGGAGCCGCCGGTGAGCAGAGTGCAGAGCCTCTATATCCGCAAGATCATGCTGAAAGTCGAGTCGGAGGCCTCGATGGCGAAAGTGAAGGAAATCCTCCGCGACGCCTATATCAGGCTCGTGGCTCAACCGACGACCCGCGCACTGACAGTGTACTACGACGTCGACCCTGTTTAGAATAATCTGACACTCAACCGCCCTCCGGATAACTGACGCCGGGGGCGTCCGGGGCTGTCAGAGGGAGGCGATGAGGTGCCAGGTGTAGGCGATGTAGGCGATGAGGAGGAGGGCGCCTTCGGGGCGCGTGAATGTGCGGCGGCGGAAGAATGCTCCCATCAGCCAGAAGGCGATGCAGGCGAGGGCGAGGACTATCAGGTCGCTTTCGCCTATTTCGCCGAAGGGGAGCGGGCGCACGGTGGCGGAGGCTCCGAGGACAAGGAAGATGTTGAAGATATTGCTTCCGATGACGTTGCCGATTGCGATTCCGGGCTTGCCTTTGACGGCTGAGACTACGGAAGTGGCGAGTTCGGGGAGGGATGTTCCTGCGGCTACGATTGTGAGGCCGATGAGGGCGTCGCTGACTCCGAGGCTGCGGGCGATTCCGGAGGCGCCCCCGACAAAGAGGTTCCCTCCGAAAATGAGTCCGGCGAGGCCGAGGAGTACCCATAGTGCACCTTTCCAGAAGGGCATGGGAGGCTTGGAGGCGACGGTATCGGGAGCGGAGGGGGCGGTCTTCGCCTGCGCGAAGGTATAGCGCATGAAGACGGTGAAGAACAGGAGGAGGATTATTCCGTCGGAGCGGGAGAGAATGCGCGCGGAGCCATCGCCGAGCCACGGTCCGCTGCCCATCGCCAAGAGAGCGAGGGCCGAGAGGACCACGAGGGGTATGTCGGCTGTGAGAATGCTTTTCTCGACTTTAATCGGGCGCACGAGGGCCGTGACGCCGACGATGGCAAGGATGTTGAAGATATTGCTGCCCACGACGTTGCCGATAGCGATGCCTGTGTTGCCGTCGATTGCGGAAAGGAGGCTGATTATGAACTCGGGGGCCGAGGTTCCGAAGGCGACTACGGTCAGGCCGACGACGAGGTCGGAGACGCCGTAACGACGGGCGATATCGGAAGCGCCGTCGGTGAGCATATTAGCGCCGACGAGAATCAGGCCCAGGCCTATGAGGAGGCAGACAATATCCATGATGCGAACAGTTTACAAAAAGGGGTTAACCGCAGTGGAAGTGGGACTTGACCATCTCGAGCATCTTGTCGGGGTCTTCGAGAGCGGCGCGGGCGTCGCTGTCGTCCTGAGCCCTGAGGCGGGCGCAGACGCCCTCAATCATTGCGGGGGAGAATACTTCCTTGTCGAGGAAAACGTCGGCGCGGCTTTCGAGGCAGGCGGCGGACTCGTGGCAGGAGACGGGAAGAGTGGCGAGGGAGGCGAGGCGTCCGGCGTTCTCCTCGGAATGGATGTTGACGTCCACATAGGTGCGTGCGGCAAGGTCGAGGGCGTCGGGCATCTCGAAGCCGTGGCGAACAGCAACGGCGAGCCCGGCGAGGAGCTGGTAAATGTCAGCGGAACCGTCGGCCGAGCGGATTTCGAAGGTCTGCTTGCGCGAGGCGTCGACCTCGGCGGGGGTTTGATTGCCGGGGTTGGCGACGGCGCACATATCGGCTCCGGCTGTCCAGCCGAGGGGCACGCGGACGAGGACAGAGCGGTTGCGGTCGCCCCAGCAGACGTTTGTCGGAGCCTCCTGATGGGGAACGAGGCGGAAGTAGCTGGTGGGGTTGGTATTACCGAAGGCGGTAAGCGCTGGCGCGAGGTCCATGATTCCGGCGATACCGCGGCGGGCGGCGTCGGAGAGGGAACGGTCGGAGTTTAGCATGGCTGTGGTTCCGTCGGGATTCATGAAGCGCATGTGGATATGGAGACCTGAGCCGGCCTTTCCGATGGTGATTTTTGGAGCGAAGGTGACGTTGAGGTCCATCTTTGCGGCAAGGTTCCGGATTACCCATTTGGCAATGAGGAGCTGCTCGGCGGCAAGCCGAGCGTCGACGGGAAGGAACTCGATTTCGTTCTGCTCGTATACGAGGCCGTTGAGTGCGAAGTTGCCGACTTCGGAGTGTCCGTACTTAATCTGGCCGCCGGTACGGGCTATGTAGCTCATGCAGAGAGTCCGGAAGTCGTTGAACTTGGCGAAGGGGGCACTCTCGTGATACCCGCGCTGGTCCGTGGCGGGGAAGGAGCCGGGGTCGGGGGCGATGACGTAGAACTCGAGCTCGCCCATGGCGTGGAATTGAAGACCGGTGAGCTCTGTGAATCGGGAACAGGCCTTGTCGAGGGTGAGTTCGGGGGATGAGGCGAGCGGGCGACCGTCCTTGTCGAAGAAGGAGCAGAGCATCGTGAGGGTCTTCACCGGGGCGAATGGATCGACGAATGCTGTTCGGTAGCGGGGAATGACGTAGAGGTCGGATGAGCCGGCGCTGATGAAGGGGAAGAGAGATGAGCCGTCGACTCGCTCGCCGAGGGTGAGGATTGTCTCAAGATATTCGAGGGAATTGATAACGAAATTGAGGGTCTTGAGACGCCCGTCGGCGGCGGGATACATGAAATTGACCATCTCGACGCCGTTTTCGGAGATGAAGCGGACGATGTCGTCGCGCGTAAAGTCGGCAGGACTCTTCCCGAGCCATGCGGACACTTCGTTTTTGGTTAGTTTCAGACTGTTTTCCATGTCATATAAGGTATAAAAATTCGATTGCGAAAGCTAAGTTACAAACAAATTCCGGAATTGGCAAGTTTAAGCTGTGTGTTGTGCGGCATGACGAGAACAATTGTACCGTCGACGCTGATGGCTACGCGATGGGGATTCCTGTTCTTTCCTATTCCGGCGATTTTCGGGACAGAACCGAAGCCCGGAAGGGCAACGAGGCTGTATCGGCTGTCGATGTCGACGCGGCGCCCTACCCCTTGGCTGACAGCCTCGAGGCTGAGGTCCCTGAAACGGCGGAGGTCGCCGAGAGTAGCGGGTGCAATTACGACGTCGCGGATGCCTTCCGGAGCGTGGAGGCGGCAGAGGCCGCGGCGGGTGTTGGGGTCGAATACGATGTGGAGGAGGCCGTCGTCGAAGGGCTCGGCGACAAGACGGGAGAAGGGCCAGGCGCCCGCGGGGAGGTTGTAAGCGGCGCGGGAGCAGTCGACCATGACGACGGGGCGGCCTTCCTTCACGCCTGCGACAACGGAGGCGTAGCGGCGGGCGGAGTCGGAGCGCAGGATGAAACCTCCGGCGAGGAGGATGGCGGTCAGAGTCAGAGCGCTGACGGACAGGAGATTTGCCAAGGGACGGGAGAGGCGCGAGCATATGCGCAGCCCTGCGATGCCGATAAGGGCGCAGGCGGCGAGGGAGGGAGCCTCGAGCTGGCGCAGGGACGTGAAGCTCATGCACCCGAGGAGAAGTGCGAAGAGGATGAAGGCACCCAGGCCGAGCTCGAGCACGCCGGGGCGCAGGAGGCGCCTCCACTTGCGGATAAAGGCAGCGGGAAGGTAGAGGAGAAGAGGAAGGAGGACGGGAGTCAGGAGAAGGTTGTCGAGCATCGCGGAGGCCTTGACGGCAATGGCCTCCGGGGAGAATCCGCCGCCCATGCGGGCATGGGCATAATTGCCGGGGGCAAGGATGAGGACGAGAGCACCGGCTGACAGGGCCGCGGCGACAGCGAGCAGCCGGAAGTCGCGCCTGACAAGCCAGAGGAGGAGAACCGTGCCGATAAGAGGGAGGGAGAAGGACTCCTGAAGAGCACCGCAGAGGAGGGCGAGAAAAAGAAGGGGCGCGAGGCGGAGGGGTGTGCGGTCAAGGATGCGCCTTATATAATACAGGAGCCAGACGCAGAGGGCGCCGGGCCAGAGGTAGTTGACAGCAAAGGCCCTGAGGCTGAGCCAAATCACGCCCGGAGCGGGCATGAGCCACCATAGGAGGGCCATCACGCAGGCCGCTGTGCGCCAGGAAAAAGCGGGATTTCCCGCGACGAGGCGGCACATTCCGAGCCATAGGAGAGCGAAGGCGAGGCCATTGAGAGTCGCGTAGGCAAGGTCCATGCGCGGCATGAGCATGAGCTGGACGAGGGCGTGGACGATGACACGGCCATTCCATGAGACATAATGCCGGGCCTGCGTGGCAATTATCCGGGAGAGGTCGGTTACGCGGGGGCCGTCGGCGCCGTGGAGGCGGGAGTCGGCGAAACAATAGCCGAGGTCGTCGCCGAGGGGGCAGGCTCCGGTATATGTGAGGATGGCGACGGCAATCCACGCCGCCGCAAAGAAGAGGGCCACCGGCCGGAGTAAACCATGCTTACGCATTCCGGAAATCATTTAGAGCCCAAAATTACGGAAATTCCGAAAAAAAAGCAAGGATGGCAAGCGCGGGCAGGGGAATTGACGGCGGGGGGCTTTGACAGGATTCCACACAACTGCCCTCCGGAGAATTGACGCGGCCGCGCAGGGGTTGAAACCCATGCCTAACTTTGTGGCGCCCCTACAGGGCGCGCGGCGGGGGCGGAGGGAGGTGTTAAATGGCGCTACTATGTTTTTGTAGGGGCGCGGTGCGGTTTTTATTGGTTTTTAATTAGTTGCGAATTGTCAAACGGCAAAACGCACTACTTAATCACTAACCGGCGAAAAAGGGCGATGATTTATAGTATAACTTTGCGGTGTCAAGCAAAACACTAAACTCAATCAATCAACATTCAAACCTAACCTGAAATGAAAAAAAATCTTACCCGCACACTTCTTGCAGGCGCCCTTGTCGGTCTTGCCATCCCCGGCGCCTCCGCTTTCGACCACCTGTTAATCATCGGCGACGCCACTCCCGGAAGCTGGAGCATCAACGACGGCCTTATGATGGTGCAGGACGCCAACAACACCGATGTCTACCACTTCATGGGCTGGCTCGAGGGGAACAAGAACTTCAAGTTCACCGGCGACACGAACTTCAACAATTCCGAGCTGGAGCTCCGCAACGCTTCTTCCGAGCCTACGGACATCTCGAAGCTCGTCCCCGCCAATCAGACTGATAACGACTACCAGTTCCAAGTGACCGAGAGCGCCAACTATGACATCACGGTGAACGTGGCCGAACTGACTGTCAGCGCGAAGAAGGCCGAATATCAGGACGCCCATATCCGCTACGATGTTCTCTACGTGATAGGCTCGGCCACGCCCGGAAAATGGGAGCTGACGGACGGCACTCCCCTCTACGCCGAAAGTAACAATCCTCTTATCCTTTCCGGCACCGTAGTGCTCAAGGCCGACGGCGACAAAAACGGCGAATTCAAAATCTGCGCCAACCCCTGGGCCAGCTGGGGCGGCATGTGGTTCCACCCCTACTACACCGAGACGGACGGCGAACTGAACGCCGACAGCATCGACTACAACAAGCTGACGGACAACAACTCGAAGGACGTCAAATGGGAAATCACCCCTGCGGAGGAAGGCCACTACGACCTGACGCTCAACCTCGCAGACATGAGCTTCGCCAAGACCTACCTCGGAACGACTGGCGTGGAGAACGTCAACATCAGCGAAGAGAACGCTGTTGCCGCTTACTACGACCTTAACGGCGCACGCCTTCAGGCTCCCCGCAAGGGCAGCCTGTGCATCGAGGTACGCGCCGACGGCAGCGCCCGCAAGATCCGTTTCTAAAAATCTCATAAAGTCACCATAACCCTCGGGGGAGGGTAGCCGATGATTGAAGAATTGTCGGATACCCTCCCCCTGATATATCTCAACACACACATGAAAATACACTCGATTCTGACAGCACTGTGCGTCGGCGCCGCCGGAATGACGGGCGTTCAGGCAAACAATCCCGCGGCCAACGCGGGTGCGGTCGTGACGAGCGGCAACGCTCGCTTCACCGTCCTCACTCCCGAGATGATACGCATCGAATACAGCGACAAAGGGGAGTTCGAGGACCGCGCGACGTTTACGGTCGTGAACCGCGAGCTACCCGTGCCGAACTTCACCACGAGCGAGGACAAGGACTACATCTATATCACCACATCGGCGGCCAAGCTGAAATACCGCAAGGGGACGGACCCGCGGACTGTGCCGGCTTCGTCGCGGAACCTGTCCGTGAGCATGAGCCACGGAGGACGGGAAGTACTGTGGTATCCCGGAAAGCCTGACCCTCTGAACCTCAAGGGTACCTGCCGGACACTTGACGGCTCCAACGGCGACAACAAGCGCCGGGAGCTGGAGAACGGCCTTATCTCGCGCTCGGGGTGGGCGGTAATCGACGACTCGTGGACTGCCTCGCGCCCCGACGGCTCACGTTCCTTCGCCCTCGCGCCAGACGAGACCTTAGGCTACGACTGGTGGGCGGAACGTAAGGACCCTCACGCGATGGACATGTATTTCCTCGGCTACGGCACGAACTACAAAAAAGCCCTCGCGGACTTCACGCTCATCGCGGGCAAAATTCCCCTGCCTCCGGCATATGTCTTCGGCTACTGGTACAGCAAGTATGCCTCATATTCCTCAGACGACTACCGCCAGATCATGAACGACCTTGAAGGGAACGACATTCCCGCGGACGTGATGATTCTCGACATGGACTGGCACTGGAACGGCGACGAGGCGAGCATGTCGGGCGGCCGCGGCGGCTGGACGGGCTGGAGCTGGAACACCAACCTGATTCCCGACCCGGAGGGACTGCTGAGCGAAATCCACTCGCGGGACTTCAAGATAGCGCTGAACCTCCATCCGGCCGACGGCATCAACAACCACGAGTCGCCCGAATACTTCGCGGCAATGAACAGCGACCTCGGCGGAAAGTACGACAAGGAGGAGAGCTGGGGCAAGTCAATCCCCTGGCTTCTGGACTACCCGGACTTCACGGACGCCTTCTTCAAGCACGTAATCCGCGACCACGAGAGCGAGGGCGTGGACTTCTGGTGGCTTGACTGGCAACAGCATCTGACAAGCCCCTACACCAACGGTCTTGGCCAGACCTTCTGGTGCAACCACGTGTTCTACAACGACATGGCAAAGAACCGGCCCGACCGCCGGCCCGTCATCTTCCACCGCTGGGGCGGCCTCGGCAGCCACCGTTACCAGATAGGCTTCTCCGGCGACGCTCTCATCAACTTCCCGACACTGAATTTCCAGCCCTATTTCACGGCGACGGCGTCGAATGTGGGCTATGCCTACTGGGGCCACGACCTCGGGGGCCACGCCTTCACGGACGAGGCCACCGTGAACGACCCGGAGCTGGTACTGCGCTGGATACAGTTCGGCGTGTTCACTCCCATCTTCCGCACACACGCCACGAAGGACTCGCGCATCGAACGCCAGATCTGGAAATTCCCGAACTTCCCGGACATGCGTGAGGCCGTGAAACTGCGTTACGCGCTCTTCCCCTATATCTACACCTCGGCGCGCGAGACCTACGACACGGGCATAGGAATGTGCCGCCCGCTCTACTACGAATACCCTGACGCCGAGGAGGCCTACAGCTATGAGAACGAATACTTCTTCGGGCGTGACATCCTTGTGGCGCCCATCACCGAGGCCGGAACGTCGGGCGTGAGCACGAAGCGAATCTGGTTTCCGGAGGGAGAATGGTGGAGCGCGTCGACGGGCGAGCTGATTGAAGGTCCCTGCGTGCGCGACATGGAGTTTTCGCTGACCGAGATACCCTATTTCTACCGCGCCGGGTCGATTGTGCCGCTTAACACTCCGGAGGTGAAGAACGTGACGGCGAAGGCCGGGAAGCTCATCCTGAACATCATAGGGGGCAAGGACGGCGAAGGACGCCTCTACGAAGACGACGGAGACAACGCGGACTATGCCTCCGCATACGCCACGACAGCCTTCACCCAGCGCAACGAAGGGAGCAAATGCACCATCACCATAGGCGCCCGGGAAGGCAATGCCGGGAAGGACGCGCCGGGCAGACGAGCCTACCTGATGCAGGTCTACAACGTAGAGGCCGCGCCCAAGGCCGTCAGAGTCAACGGCACCGGGCACAGCGCCTACAGCTATTCCGAGGCCGGAAAATGCCTGAGTATCGAAGTCCCCGAGCAGGACTGCTCGGCAGAGACCACGGTGGAAATCGAAAACGCCACGACCGGCATTGCCGACGCAGAAACGGCAGGGTCGAGAATGTACTACGACAGGGTGAACAACATGATTGTAGCCCTTCTGGGGCACGAACGTCACGACGTGGAACTCTCGCTCTACACAGCGGCCGGACAGAAATGCTTCAACAAGAGCTACCGCGACGTATCGGCCATCAGCGAGAACATATCACAGCTCGGAAACGACTTGCTGCTGTGCCATCTCCGCGCCGACGAGCTCACTCTTGTCAACAAAATCCACAAGTAAGCCATGAAAAAGACCATCAACATACTGCTGGCGGTGGCAACGGCCCTTTCGGCCAGCGCCGGAATGTCGAACTCGCTTAAACAGACACAGCTATACATCATCGGCGGGGCCACGCCCTATTCATGGGACCTCGGGGCCGCGCCGGAGATGCGGCGGATAGCGCCGGGGGTGTTCCAGTGGCAGGGGACACTGCGCGGAGGCGAGGAATTCAAATTCATGAACACGCGCGAATGCTGGCACAAGCACATCGTGGCCACGGAGAGCGACGCGCAGACGAGCGTCGGAGGCAACTATCAGCTGGACTTCTACGCCAACTGGCAGCTGCCGTCAGACAAGGACCTGAAATTCAAGGCACCGGAAGCCGGCGGGGAATATCTCGTGACCGTGGACCTGAATTCGATGCTTATGAACCTGAGCGAGGCTCCGGAGGCCCTGCGTATGCCCGAGAGGCTTTACGCGACAGGCACGGCCCTCGGCGGGGAATTCGTAGAGCTTCCGGCCTACGGGGGCGTTGAGTTCAAGGCGGGAGTGGAACTCACGCCGGGCAATCTCATCCTGACCGACCGCGCGGAGCTTACGGAAGGCACGCGAGTGTTCGGGCCGTTGTTCGAGGACGTGGACCTGGGATTCGGCGAAGGAATGCAGGCGGAACTCGTGGAAAGCGCCGCGGGAGAAGCGGGCTGGAGCGTAGGCGTCGGGGGAAAATATACCCTCTACGCGAGCTTCGACGGCCACTCTGCCTACGGGCGCCGGTTCAGGCCGAAAGCTACCCTCTACATTGTGGGCGGCTGCTGCGAGCTGAGCTGGAACTACTGGGACCCGTCGGACTGCCGTTTCACCCCCTCTGCCGACGCTCCCGAAGAGCTGGTCTGGGAAGGACGGCTCGAAATCGGGCGCAACGGCAACACCACGGAGCCCGAGAAATTCAAGATCCTTACCGCGCAGGACTGGTTCGCGGAGACCTACCATCCCTACAGCGCGGACGCTCCTGCCGAAGGCAGGGGGTGTTTCCGCACAACGGGCGGGGATGACCACAAGTGGGCCATATCCCGCAACGGGGTATACCGCATCACGGTGGACACCTGGAAGGAGACCATCAGCGTGGAATGCGAGCCCGACGGCCCGAAGCAGGCGCAGAACGCGACGACGGGCGTCGAGAATGTTCTCGCCTCTGAAAGCGGAAGCCCGGCCTACTACGACCTGAGGGGAATGCGCCTGAGCGCCCCCCGGAGCGGGAGCGTCTGCATCGAGGTCCTGACGGACGGCAGCGCACGGAAAATGCGCTTCTGAAGACAAGGGAACACTCAACGGCCCTCCGGATAATTTACGGCAGGACGGCTGGGTGAATAAAACTTAAAAATGACATGAAATCCGAAAATCGCGACTGATTTTCGGATTTTGTTATTATCTTTGCATATGCCTTCCATGAAAACCGTTCTCTTCTGTCTATTAATGATGTTTATATTGCCGTCGGTCAAAACCGAGGGCAAGGAGAGTACGCGCGACTCGCTGATGCGCGAACTTAAAAACACGATAGAGCACCGCGCTGACTACCTTCAGCGGAAAGAAGACAAGCTGACGGAACTCCGGCGTCTGTTGGGCGACGCGCGCGACGACGATTCGCGGTTTCTGGCCCTCGGAGCGCTCTTAGACGAATTCCGGCCATACAATACCGACTCGGCGCTGGCCTACTGCCGCCGGCGCGAAGAGCTTGCGCGGAAAACAGGCAGACGCGACCAGGCCGTCAACGCCGCGCTGAACACAGCCAACGTCCTCGGAAGCATGGGACTCTACAAGGAAGCCCTGGACATCACGGACACCATCCCCTACTCCGAGGTGCCCGAGTGGCTCAGACCCTATTACCACTACATCGGGCGTACCGTCTACTCCTCCCTCTCTGACTACAGCCTCCGGAGCGAGGACCGGGACAGGTACAGGCGCCAGAGCGCCGTCCATCAGGACTCAATCATAGCGCTGAACGAGCCTGGGACGCTTTCGTACACCGTCAACGTGGCGGACAAGCACAATGCGCGGGGAGAATTCAGGGAAGCGGCTGAAATCCTCGAAAACTACCTCTCGACCGGAGAATACACGACGCACGACCGTGCGATATGCGCCTTCACGCTCGCTTTCGCCTACCAGAACCTCGGCGAAGACGAGAAGGCTGAGGAGAACATGCTCATCTCGTCGATAGCCGACCTCCAGGCAGCCGTGAGGGAATATGTTTCTCTCAGGCAGTTGGGCGTCCACCTGTACAAGAAAGGGGATGTCGCCGACGCCTATGAGTTCCTTAAAATCTCGATGGAGGACGCGCGGAAATGCAACGCCCGTCTGCGGGTGCTTGAAATCAACGACATCTTCCCTATCGTCAACGAGGCTTACGTCAAGGCCATACAGAAGGAGAAAACGCTCCAGCGCCATCTGACGTGGATTATCAGCGTGCTCTCGCTTTTCCTGCTGATAGCGGTGTGGAGAGTGTGGAAACAGATGAAGAAGACCTCCGCGGCGAACCGCGAGACACGGGAAACCAACGAAAAGCTCAAGGGACTGAACGCGGAGCTCCGGGACTTCAACACCCGACTGACGGAAGCGAACCGGGAAATAGCCGAGAACTCGCACATCAAGGAGGAATACATCGCGCAGTACATGGACCAGTGCTCGGTGTACATCGAGAAACTCGACGGCTACCGCAGGACCCTGAACAAGCTCCTGACCTCAGGGAAGACCGACGAGCTGAAAAAGGCCCTGAAGTCGAGCGACCTTATGGACGAGGAGCTGAAGAACTTCTACAAGAACTTCGACTCGACCTTCCTGAAACTCTTCCCTGACTTCGTGGAGCGGTTCAACGAACTGCTTGTCGAAGAGGAGCGCATCAAGCTTAAAAAGGAAGGACAGCTGAACACACAGCTGCGCATCTTCGCGCTCGTGCGCCTCGGCATCACGGACAGTGTGAAAATCGCCCAGTTCCTGCGCTATTCTGTGACGACCATCTACAACTACCGCACGCAGACGCGCAACAAATCGGCCGTCCCGCGAGCGGAATTCGAGTCGCGGGTGATGAAAATATCATAGTCCCGCGGGCTGAACTGATTCAGAAACAGCTACTATTTTTCCTTGGACTCCGCGAGGCAAACCACTGACAATCAACACTTACTTCACCACCTTTATCCAAAACACACTATATATTGAAACACGGACGCTTCCGCGCTTGAAATTAAGCCTTATCTTTGCAACAGAAATCCTAACACCTAATTATAACAATAAACCCATCCTATCATGAAATTCACCGGACACCACGCACTGATGCGGATGCTGGCAGTGGCGGGGATTGCACTCCTCGGCACGTTCCCGGCGCTCGCGCAGCAACTCAAGGTCACCGGCACAGTCACGGATCATGAAGGCGAACCGCTCATCGGCGCCTCCGTCGTGGCTCTCGGACAAAAAACAGGAGCCGTCACCGACATCGACGGCAATTACGAAATCAGCATCGACGCGAAGGGCAAGCTTCAGGTGTCGTACGTAGGCTGCGAAACGCAGGACGTCGACGTGCAGGGGCGGACGAAAATCGACATCGTCCTCCAGCCCAACAAATCGGTCCTCGACGAAGTGGTCGTAATCGGCTACGGCACGATGGACAAGAAGGAACTGACGTCGGCCATCGCGCACGTCGGGGAGAAGGACTTCCTGACGGTGAGCTCGCTTGACCCTGCGATGATGATCCAGGGCAAGGTTCCCGGCGTATCGATCACTAACACCGGCGCCGGCGACCCGAACAACCAGGCGTCCATCCAGATCCGCGGCGTATCGTCGCGCGAGGCCAAATCGGACCCCCTTATCGTAATCGACGGCGTCCCCGGCGGCAACCTTACGAACATCAACCCCAACGACATCGCCTCTTTCGACATCCTGAAGGACGGCGCCGCCTCGGCCATCTACGGCACACGCGGCTCCAACGGCGTAATTCTCGTCACGACCAAGAAGGGCAGCAAGGACGGCAGCATCCACACGTCGTACCAGACCAACCTGTCGTGGGACGTTATCAAGAAAGAGCTGAACATGATGACTGCGCAGGACTACCGCGACGTACGCCTCGGCTGGGGCGACACGGGCGTGGACCTCGGCGGCAACATCGACTGGCTCGACGCCGTGAGCCGCACGGGCTTCACACAGCACCACACGCTGACCGTGAGCGGCGGCAACGAGAGGAGCAACTACCGCGTGAGCGCCGACTACCGCAACGCGCACGGCATCGACCTCCGCTCGAAGCGCGAGGAGTACGGCGCCCGCGCGTCAGTGATGCACACTACGAAGGGCGGCCTGTTCACCATCAACCTGAATGTCGCTCCCCGCATCATCTACCGCGACAACGCGGACTGGAGCGTGTTCCGCAACGCCATCGAGGCCAACCCGACCACACCCCTGATGGACCCTGAGAACCCCAACCTCTACTACAATTTCCAGGGTCAGGTTGTGAACGCGAACCCCGTGGAACTCCAGAAGCTTGAGAAGAACCACGCAGACACGAAGCTCCTCGACTGGGACGGCACTCTCAAACTGAACATCCTGCCGCTCTTCCTCAAGGAAGACAAGGGCAAGCACACACTGAACACACAGGTGACCTTCGCCGACCACCAGTATTCCAACAACGACTCGTGGTTCCGTCCGTCGACCTCGACGCTGGCCATCAACAACGGCTACGCCGGCGAGGCCTCCCGGGCATACTCGAAGGAACGCCAGTACATTCTGGAATGGCTCGCCAACTACACGGGCCACTACGGCAAGAACAATCTCAAGGCCATGGCAGGCTACTCCTACCAGTACTCCCGCTACGAGGGCTTCGATGTATCGAACAAGGACTTCCCCAACGACGGCCTCGGCTCCGACAACATGGGCTCGGGCGAGCTTGCCAAGGAGGAAGGCGAGGTGCTCATGGGCTCCTACAAGAACGACGCGAAACTGATCAGCTTCTTCGCCCGCGCAAGCTACGACTACGACGGAAAATATCTCCTGACGGCCTCTATCCGCCACGAGGGTTCCTCGAAGTTCGGCTCCGACCACAAGTGGGGCAACTTCCCTGCCGTATCGGCGGGCTGGCGCATCTCGCAGGAAGAATTCATGGCCGGGACACGGTCGTGGCTCAACGACCTTAAAATCCGCGGCGACTTCGGCGTGACGGGCAACCAGAACTTCGGCTCGTACCTCTCGATCAACACGATGAGCGGCTTCGGCTACTACTTCTACGAGGGCAAGTACTATCAGGTATGGGGCCCCGGCAAGAACGTGAACCCCGACCTCAAGTGGGAAAAAGGCAAGAACTGGAACATCGGCCTTGACTTCGCGATGTTCAACAGCCGCTTCACGGGCTCGCTGAACTACTTCAACCGCCGTCAGCAGGACCTTCTGGGCTACTACAAGGTGTCTGTTCCCCCCTTCCTCCACGACGAGACCTTCGTGAACGTGGGCACGATGAAGAACACGGGCTTTGAGTTCGACCTGAGCTTCAACGCAGTGCAGACCAAGGACTTCGACTACAACTTCGATGTCGTGGGCACATGGATGAGCAACAAGTTCGTGGACTTCTCCAACTCGGAATACATCGGTCAGGACTACTACTACGGCGCCGGAACCGAAGACCCCTACCCCTTCTACAACCTCCAGCGCATCGAGAAGGGCAAGCCCATCGGCAACTTCTACATGTGGCGCTACGCAGGCATCACGACAGAGGGCGACTGGCTGGTTTACGACAAGGACGGCGACATCATCCGCGCGTCGCAGGCAACTGACGAGGACCGCTGCGTGGTCGGCAACGGCATGCCCAAATTCACCATGTCGACGACGCACAACTTCCGCTACCGGAACTTCGACCTCGCCCTGTTCTTCCGCGGCGCCTTCGGATTCGACATCTTCAACATCCACGACTTCTACTACGGCACCCGCAACTTCACGGGCAACCGCCTTTGCAAAGCCTACGGCAAGAACTTCGACATCAATCCGTCGGCCAACCCCGTGGTATCGGACTACTTCCTGGAGCGCGGCGACTACTTCAAGCTGGACATGCTGACCCTCGGCTACACGCTGAACCTTCCGAAGGTACGCTTCCTCGACCGCGTGCGCGTGTACGGGTCGGTGAAGAACGTGTTCACCATCACGAAATTCTCGGGCGTAGACCCGTCGACCTACCAGGTGAACGGCCTCTGGCCCGGCGCCCAGAGCACAAGAACCTATTACCCCTCGACCCGCCAGTTCATCCTCGGCGTACAGGTTGATTTCTAACCACTGAAAGACAGACAACAAATGAAACTTATCCGCACCCTTGCCGCCGGACTTCTTTGCGCAAGCGCACTGAGCGGCTGCACCGACCTCGACGAGACGCTCTACGACCAGGTCGGCACGGAAAACTACTATAACACGAAGAGCGACGTAATCCGCGCGGCGCTCCGCCCCTTCGAGCACGCATACTGGAGCGTACAGAGCCGCCACGTGCTGAACGAACTGACGGCCGACCAGCTGATCACCCCCACCCGCGACGGCTGGTGGGACGACGGCGGAAAATGGCGCCGGCTCCATTACCACGAATGGAATGTGGAGGACGGCGGCGACGCCCAGACCGAATGGAACGGCTGCTTCCAGGGCATCATGCAGTGCAACTACGTAATCGAGGACCTCTCGAAGCTCGATGCCGCGAAGTTCGGCATGACCGAGGCCGAGATGGACAACTTCAAGGCCCAGAACCGCACTCTCCGCGCATGGTTCTACCTTCGACTTCTCGACGCCTTCCGCAACATTCCTCTGGCCGTGAGCTTCTACGACCAGTCGCTGAACACGATGACGCAGGTCGAGCCGAAGGTAATCTTCGACTTCATCGAGAAAGAGCTCAAGGAATGCCTGCCCCTGCTCGTGACCAAGGAAGGCCTCGGAGGCCAGAGCAAAGTCCAGGGCCAATGGACCCAGGCAGGCGCGGCCGCCCTTCTCGTGCGCCTCTACCTTAACGCGAAGGTCTACACCGGCGAAGAGCGCTACACGGACTGCGCGACCTACGCCCAGGCCATCCTCGACGGCACCTACGGCGCCTATGAAGTGGCCGACCGCTGGGACGAGGCTTTCGACTGGGACAACAACACGTCGGACGAAGTGATTTTCGGCTTCCCCGGCTCACAGGGCTACTCCTACTGGCACTACAGTGGCGACATGTACTGGTGGACCGTACCGGCGCGCGCCCGCTACTACTTCGGCGACTCGAAGGCAAAGGCCGGCGACCACAACACGAAGTACGCCGCATCGCCGAGCTACGACCTCGACGGCCACCTCTATAAATACGAACTCGGCATGCCCGTGCAGAAGTTCCGCAAATACGAGGGCGACGAGCGCATGAAGCTCTACCGCAACCTGGGAGACAACAAGCGCGAGGGAATGTTCCTCTTCGGATATCTCGAATACGTCGACGAGAACGGCGCCACGAAGCGTGTGCGCGCCCCGGAGCAGCCCTACGACCTCTATATCCGCGACGCCGTCGGGCCCTTCGGCAGCCTCGACCCCAACAAGTGGCCCGCGCAGAAGACCTCCACTCTCCAGACCGGCGACCACAACTCGGGATGGCACTTCGCAAAGTATCCCTTCTATTCGGACAACGAGTCCGGCCAGATGGAAAGCGACTATACGGAAATCCGTCTGCCTGAAATCATCTACTCCCTGGCCGAATGCAAGCTCCGCGCAGGGCAGAAAGGCGATGCCGCCAAGCTGCTGAACAGCGTACGCCGTCGCAACTACCCGACCGACAAGCTTGCCGACAACCTCTACGCCCCCGAGGGCCGCGCGGAACTGGACGAGAAGGAAATGCTCGACGAATGGGGCCGCGAGTTCTTCGCCGAAGGACGCCGCCGCATCGACCTGATCCGCTTCGGGAAATTCTCGACGGGATCGTGGTGGGACAAGACGCCCGACGCCGGCAACTATACCGAAATCTTCCCGATCATGAGGCCCATCCTCAACTCCAATCCCAAGTTAGAACAAAATCCCGGATACAGCAAATAAACCATGAAAAAGCAATATATCCCCTTTGTCGCCGGCGCGCTTGCGGCAGCCATGCTCGGATGCGTGTCGTGCGAGGGCGAAAAAGACCTGATAATCATCGAGGGCAATCTCCCGATCAAGACCACCACGCTCTACATGGTGGGCGACGCGACTCCCACGGGCTGGAGCATAGACAACCCCACCCCGCTCGCCGCCGAAGGCGAGGACCCGCTCGTGTTCGAGTGGGAAGGCTCGCTGAACACGGGCGAAATCAAGCTCTGCCTCGTGCCCGGAAGCTGGGACGTGGGCTTCATCCGCCCTGAGACCAACGGCACGGCCATCTCGTCGACCGACATCACTGACGCGACTTTCGCCATGCACGCCGGCGACCCCGACGACAAGTGGAAGGTGACTGAAGCCGGGTCGTACCACCTGACCTTCGACCTCCGTAACTGGACGATGAGCACGCGCTACCTTGGTTCGGCCCCCGCACCCGTAATCGAGCCCATCGAGACCGAGACCGTATATATGGTAGGCGACGCCACGCCCAACGGCTGGAATATCGACGCCCCGACGGAGCTCTCCAAGGTATCGGCCTACATCTTCGAATACGAGGGCGTGCTCCTTGCCGGCGAACTGAAGTGCTGCCTCGCACCCGGCAGCTGGGACGTGGACTTCATCCGTCCCGCGAGCGAAGGCGTGGAAATCAACCGCGACGGCGTTGCCGACCCGGGCTTCGTCTTCACCGGCAGCCCCGACAACAAGTGGAAAGTCAGCGTGGGAGGCACCTACAAACTGACCTTCGACCTCGAAAAGTGGACCATCGCGGCAGAATTCCTGGCAGAACTGCCCAAGCAGGAGAAGACGCCCATCGAGGCAGAGAATGTCTACATGATCGGCGACGCCACACCAGGCGGCTGGAGCCTCGACGCCGCCTCGACCTTCACCAAGGCCTCCGGCTACGTCTGGACGTGGGAAGGCGAGCTCGTCAACGGCTCGTTCAAGGCCATGACTGACAACAGTTCCTTCGACGTTCCGTTCATCCGTCCGGAGAAGGCCGGGGTGGAAGTGAACGACAAGGGCGTTGCCGAAAGCGGCTTCGTCTTCACGACGGCCCCCGACGACCAGTGGAAGGTGACCAAGGCCGGTATGTACAAGCTGACGCTCGACCTCGAGAACTGGACCATCACGGCTGAGTACAAGGGCGGCGCCTCCGAACCCGAGGAGCCCGAGCAGCCCGTCGACCCGGGCACCAAGCCCTTCGAGGCCAAGACGCTCAACCTCATCGGCGATGCCACGCCCGGCGGATGGAGCATGGACGCCCTCACGGCGCTGACGCTCGACGCGGACGGCAACTTCGTCTGGGAAGGCGAACTGAAGACCGGAGAGATGAAGGCATGCGTCGAGGCCGACGGCACCTTCTCCTGCCCCTTCGTGCGCCCGACCTTCAACGGCTGCAAAATCAGCAAGACAGGCGTCGAGGACCCCGCCTTCGTCTACACGACGGACCCTGACGACAAATGGCAGATTGCCGACGCCGGGAAGTACCGCCTAGTGTTCGACACGAAAAAATGGACCCTTACCGCGACATTCATACAATAACCCCCGAGCACAACAACAATGAAATATATCACGACCATCCTCGGCGCCCTGACGCTTGCCGGCACCCTCTGCGCGTGCAGCAATGAAATCGAAATGCGCCGTCCGCCCAAGTTCGAGCTTCCGGAGCTTCCGGAAGTGGGCGACATCCATACCTTCAAGGCTCCGATGTACTGGAGCGTCTATGAATACTGCTACGTGAACGAGCAGAACGGCATTGCCAACTCTGACCAGGACATCACTCCGGCCGAATGGGACAAAATCCTCGACTGGGTGGCCCGCGACCTGAAGCCCCACGGCTACGACATGGTCTGCACCGACGGTTTTATCCCGATGCTTTCCAACGACGAGTCGGGCTACATGACCCACTACGGCTCGACGGCTCTGTCGGAGCTCGTGGCAAAGGCCAAGGCCCGCGGCCTTAAAGTCGGAGTGTACGACAATCCTCTCTGGATCCACGGCCCCCGCGAAACCAAAATCGAGGGCACAGAATATAAATTCGGTAATCTCTACTACAACGGCGACCCGGTAATGAACCCGAAGGCCACGGACCTGTGGTTCAACTGGGCGGTGGCCTCCCATGCCGGGGCCCGGGAGTTCATCGACGGCTTCTTCAAGCACTACAAGGAACTGGGCATTGAATTCATCCGCATGGACTTCCTCTCGTGGTACGAGGACGGCAAGGACCGCAACATGGGCATGACCGGCAAAGGCTACGGCCGCGAGGTATACGCCCGTGCCCTGAACTACATCGCCGAGAGCGCCAAGAAGTACGGCATCTTCACATCGCTGGTAATGCCTCACCTCTATGACGACGCCATCGTCGAGGCTCAGTACGGCAACATGGTGCGCATCGTGGCCGATACGGGCAACGGAGGCTGGTGGCAGTGCTCCGCGGCCGACCGCGGCAAGAGCTACGCCAACTGGCCCAACTGCATGAACATGTTCGACGGCTTCACATACTGGAGCCACATCGCCGGACGCGGCAAGGTGATTCTCGACGGCGACTTCATCCGTCTGAACACCTTCGAGACGGAAGCGGAGAAGGAATTCGTAATCTCGCTCCAGCTGATGGCCGGCGGTCCCGTGACTCCCGCGGACCAGTACCACAACATCGGCGACAACCTGAAGTTCTACACCAACGATGAAATTCTCGCGCTGAATGCCGACCGCTTCGTAGGCAAGCCCCTGAGCGACAATCTGAACGACGCCAACAATCAGATATGGTACGGCGAGATGTCGAACGGTGACTATGTTGTCGGCTTCTTCAACCGCGACGACGCTGCGAAAGGCATGAGCGTGAAGCTCTCGGACCTCGGCATCTCCGGCAGCTACAAGGTGCGCGACCTGTGGCGCCACACCGACGAAGGCGAGGCCTCGTCGCTCTCCGCCACAGTAGCCCCCCACGGCTGCAAAATCTACCGCCTGAGCAAATAAATTTCCCCCTACCCCACAAAAAAATCCGCCGCAGAAATCAATTTTCCGCGGCGGATTTTTGCTGTTGAGAGAGATTATTACCTCACTTCAAGTCAGTTTCCCCTTTGATTATGGGCATGCAGCTAATCCTCAAAATGTAGGGAACGTGTCAAAATTCGGCCGTTCGGGGCAAAGTTGTTGCAAATCTGCATATTGTAGGGACGCACGGCTCGTGCGTCCCTACAATTCGATAATTGATTCAGCAGTTTTATAGTTTGTTGAGGCGGCGGGTTTCGAGGGATTTGAGATATGCGTCGGGGCGCTTGGATTTAAAATAGTACCAGGCAAAGAAGCGGTTCAATGTATACAGATACTCCCCTTCCGGGACGAGCAGTCGCTTCCATGCAGATTTGATTTTACGATAGGAGAAAATGCTGAAAAGCAACTTGATTTCAGGCAAATCGAGATGTCGCATAGTGAGGGCGATGAGGGCGTCATCGCCTATGCTTTCTGGATTTACTGACTCGGGAGCATAGGACCAGAAGGCGTGCTCGGCCTTGAGTCCGGCAAGAAGACCGGACTTTATTTCGAGTATCTTATGCTTGTCCTTAATCATCATGGGGCAAAGATAATGATTTTTTCGGGTTCGTTGCAAATAAAAAGCCCGGCCGAAGGGGGATTTTTCCTCGGCCGGGCTATTGTGTGGGGATGGATTAACAGTATTTCGAGAAGTCGGCGTTGCGCATGTCGCCGGATTCGTTGAAGGAGTTGTGGAACTCGAAGGCCGCCTTGAGGGTGCAGGGAGTCTGGCCGCCCTTGCCGAGCTTGAGGTAGTCCCAGAGGAGCTCGCGGTACATGGGATGGGCGCATTTCTCGATGATGAGCTTTGCGCGTTCCTCGGGGTCCTTGTGGCGAAGGTCGGCCACGCCCTGGTCGGTGACGAGGATGTCGACGGAGTGCTCGGAGTGGTCGGGGTGTGCCACCATGGGGACGATGTTGGAAATCATGCCGCCTTTCGTGACGGAGGGGCAGCTGAAAATCGAGAGGTAGGCGTTGCGGGTGAAGTCGCCGGAACCACCGATGCCGTTCATCATGCGGGTGCCGAGAACGTGGGTGGAGTTCACGGAGCCGAAAATGTCGGCTTCGAGGGCCGTGTTCATGGCGATGACGCCAATGCGGCGGATAACCTCGGGATTGTTGGAGATCTCAGCGGGGCGCATGAGAATCTTGTCGTGGAAGAAATCGATGTCGGCGAAGAGCTTGCGCTCGGTGTCGTCGGAGAATGTCATTGAGCAGGTCGAGGCGAATGTGCACTTGCCTTTCTTCATGAGCTCGAGCACGGCGTCCTGAATCACTTCAGTGTACATCATGAAGTTGGGCAGCTCCTTGCTCTCTCCGAGGTCGTAGAGGACGGCGTTGGCCACATTGCCCACACCGCTCTGGAGGGGAAGGAATTCCTTGGGGAGACGTCCGGCCATGTATTCGCCGACGAGGAAGCTGACGACGTTCGAACCGATCTGCTGGCTTACCTCGTCGACAGCGGAGAAGGGCTTCACGCCGTCGAGCATATTATTGCGGACCACACCTACAACCTTGGCGGGGTCAATCTTCAGGACTGGCGAGCCGATACGGTCGTTAGCGGCATAGATGGGAATCTCGCGCCGGCGGGGGGGATCCTGAAGGAGGACAATGTCGTGCATGCCGAGGAGGCTGTGAGGAAGGGCCTCGTTGAGCTCGATGAAAATCTTGTCGGCGAGCATGGCGTAAGTGGGTACGTTGCCGATGCCCGTTCCGAGAATCACTTCGCCTGAAGGTGTGATGTCTGCAGCCTCGATAATGGCATAGTCAATCTTGCCATAGAAACCGTAACGGACTTCCTGGGCCATTTCGGAGAGGTGCCGGTCGAAATAATGGACGTCGTGGCAGTTGATGCGCTTGCGAAGGTCGGGAACGTTCTGATAGGGCGCACGCATATTGATAGCGTTGGCACGGGAAAGGGCTCCGTCGACATGGTCGCTTGTGGATGCGCCGGAGAATACATTTACCTTGAAGGGGCGTCCTGCCTCATGTTCGCGGACAGCCTTTTCGGCAAGAGCGTCTGTGATAACTTTGGGCGTGCCGGGGGCCGTGAAGCCGGAGAGTCCCAGGGTATCGCCGTCTTTTATCATTTCAGCGGCTTCCTGAGCCGTAATGTAGTTGAATGCCATGATATGAGCTTAGGTATTGATTGGTGAGGATGATTTTATATGGTCGGATGTCAGTCCATAAACTTCGGGCGAAGGATTTCGGCCCAGATTACTCCTTTCCGGATGTCGTCGGGTCGGGAGCCGAGGATTTCGGACGCGGCGGAGGGAGGGGTGTCGATAGCGGGAAGGGCCGCGGTGTCAAGGTCGGCTGTTACCCTGAGACCTTCCTCGCCGGAGATGAAGGGAGAGACGGAAGGCTCGACGGCAAGCGGCGCGGGTGCAGGTGCCGGAGAAACAGGCCAAGGCTTGAATGAAGCCTCCTCGGCGGCATGGTCGGCGGCAACGGCACGCGGCGCGGGCGCCTGGCGGCGAGGAGCCGCGGCGGCACGGGAGGGCCGGGCGCCCCCGGTATGTGCGGCTCCGCGGCCCTGACGGGCAAGGGCTTTTTTCTTTCTCTGCTCCTTGATGTAGTTAATCGTCGGAGTGACTACAAGTCCCCAGACGGTTGCGAGCGCGACGATGATACCGCCAATGTTGTCTATTAAATCGCCGAAATCCACTATTTTTTTGTAATTTTGCACAAAAATACAGATTATTGTGCAAAGACACAAATTTTTATACTCAGGAAATGACTGAAAACCCGAAAAAAATCCATATAGAGACCTACGGCTGCCAGATGAACGCGGCAGACTCGGAGGTAGTGGCGTCGATAGCGCAAATGGCAGGCTATGAACTGACTCCGGAGCCGGAGGAGGCGCAGACGGTGCTTCTGAACACGTGCTCAATCCGCGACAACGCGGAACAGAAAATCGTCGCGCGGCTTCAGGCACTGAACGCCCTCCGGCGCCGGAAGGGTTCGCGGCTGAAGTATATCGGCGTAATCGGCTGCATGGCCGAGCGTGTCAAGGACGAGCTCACGCGGCTCCACGGAGTCGACATCGTGGCAGGTCCCGACTCTTACCTTGACCTTCCGGCACTTCTTGCCTCGGCTGAAGCGGGCCATCCGGCTGTGAACGTGGAGCTGAGCACGACCGAGACATACCGGGACATCGTTCCGGCGCGGATTCCGGGGCAAAATGTGTCGGGGTGGATCAGCATCATGCGCGGATGCAACAATTTCTGCTCGTACTGCATCGTGCCTTACACCCGCGGCCGCGAGCGGTCGCGTCCTGTCGACAGCATTCTGCGGGAGCTTGCGGACCTTCAGGCGCACGGCTTCTCGGAGGTGACTCTGCTGGGACAAAACGTGAACAGCTACAATTATACCGACGAGGCCACAGGGCATACGACGGACTTTCCGCAGCTGCTCGCGGCGGTTGCCGAGGCTGCACCGGGGATGCGCGTGCGCTTCACCACCTCGCACCCCAAGGACATGAGCGACGAGACGATAGAGGTCATCGCCACGCACCCGAACATCTGCCGCTGGATTCATCTGCCGGTTCAGAGCGGGTCGACGAAAGTGCTGAAGGACATGAACCGCAAATACACGCGGGAATGGTACCTCGAGCGCATCGCGGCCATCCGGCGCCGGATTCCCGACTGCGGCATCACGACGGACCTCTTCACGGGTTTCCACGACGAGACGGAGGAGGATTTTCAGGAGACGCTGAGCCTTATGGAGGAAGTGGGCTTCGACTCGGCCTTCATGTTCAAGTACTCGGAGCGTCCGGGAACCCTGGCGTCGCGGACTATGCCCGACAATGTGCCGGAAGAGGTCAAAATCGAGCGTCTCAACAGGATGATAGCCCTTCAGAACAAGCTTTCTCTGGAATCGAACCGGCGCGACACGGGAAAGGTGTTCGAGGTGCTTGTGGAGGGCGTCGCAAAGAAGAGCAAGGAGCAGATGGTGGGGCGCACGTCGCAGAACAAGACGGCGGTCTTCCCGCGCCGCGACGGCGTGCGCGTCGGGCAGACTGTGCGTGTGAGGGTGAAGAGCGTGACATCGGCCACACTCCTGTGCGAACTGTGCGAGGACTGAGATGACCGCAGGACAGGCCAACACCGAGAGACTGCGGCGTCTTCTGCGGCAGGAATACGAGGAGGAGAAAAACACATTCTACCGCCTGACCGACAGCGCCGGGGTCTCACGGCTCACGGAGCGGGGCCGGGCATGGTTTCCCCTCGAAATCGGACACTGTTATTATAACTCGCTTAACCGCAAGACGCTGGAAATCTGCCGCAGGACTGAGAGCGAGGAGGAGCCGGAGCATGAATTCGAATACGGCCGCCCCGTGGAGTTCTTCACCGTGAGCGGCGACGCCGGCGCGGCTCCGCGACATCTCTTCGCCGGGACGGTGAGCTACGTCGACGGCGACAGGATGGTCGTGACAATCCCCGACGGGGCGTCTCCCGAGGAACTGAGAGGAGCGGGCGTGCTCGCGGGGGTGATGCTGTCCTTCGACGAGACATCCTACCGCGCGATGTTCGACGCCCTCGACCGTCTGGCGCAAGGAAAGGGACGGATGAGCGAGCTGAACGAGCTGTTTTCGACACCGTCGCTGAAGTTCGCGGAACTGACGGGAACACCGCTCGGCTTCGCCTATCTCAACAAATCGCAGGAAGAAGCCGTAAACAAGGTTCTCCGGGCAAAGGATGTGGCGATAGTCCACGGACCGCCCGGAACCGGGAAAACGACAACGCTCGTGGAGGCGATATACGAGACTCTTAGGCGAGAGAGTCAGGTTCTGGTGTGCGCGCAGAGCAACATGGCCGTGGACTGGATATCGGAAAAGCTCATGGACCGCGGCATCAATGTCCTGCGGATAGGAAATCCGTCGCGCGTGAACGACAAGATGCTTTCGTTCACCTACGAGCACCGCTTCGAGAGCCATCCGGACTACCCCCAGCTGTGGAGCATCCGTAAGGCACTGCGGGAGCTGCGCTCGAGCAGGCGCCGCTCCGAGCAATGGCACCAGAAAACGGAGCACCTTAAAAACAGGGCTCAGGAGCTCGAAATCCGCATCAACGCGGAGATATTCGCCTCGGTGAACGTGATAGCCTCGACACTCGTAGGGTCTGCGTCGACGATTCTTGAGGGGATGAAGTTCTCGACGGTGTTCATCGACGAGGCGGCGCAGGCGCTCGAGCCGGCGTGCTGGATACCGATGCGCCGTGCGGGGAGGATGATACTCGCGGGCGACCACTGCCAGCTGCCTCCTACGGTAAAGAGCTTCGAGGCCATGAAGGCCGGCCTCGGGCGCTCGCTGATGGAGCGGATAGCCTCGGAGCATCCGGAGTGCGTGACCCTGCTCTCGACGCAATACCGCATGCACCGCGACATAATGCGTTTCTCGGCGGACTATTTCTACCATGGCGGCCTGCGGGCGGCGCCAGAGGTGGAATACAGGGGGATACTGGACTACGACATACCCGTGGAATGGATAGATACTTCGACCGCCGGGAACGATACCGCGGACGAGCCCGAGGACACGGAACTGCGGTTCCGGGAGGCACTCGCCGGCGAGAGCTTCGGACGCATCAACAAGGCTGAGGCGCGCCTGACGCTCGACACTCTCCGGAATTATTTCGAGCGCATCGGGGCTCAGCGTATCCTTGAGGAGCGCATCGACGTGGGCGTCATCTCGCCCTACCGCGCCCAGGTTCGCTATCTTCGTCAGCTTCTGAGACGCGAGGCCTGGGCCAAGCCGTTCCGCGGACTGGTTTCGGTCAACACGGTTGACGGATTCCAGGGTCAGGAGCGCGACGTGATACTCATATCGCTTGTCCGCAACAACGCCGAAAGGCAGATAGGCTTCCTCCGGGACCTCCGGCGGATGAATGTGGCCATGACGCGCGCAAGGATGAAACTCATCATCATCGGCGACTCGCCGACGCTCACGAGCGCCCACCCCTTCTACCGAAAGCTGTACGAATATGTCGAAAAACTGTCGGAATGACATTTTTTGTTTTTTTAAGAACTCAGCGCCGGAATATTTATTAACTTTGCTCATTAAATACCTTGAATTGACAATATACTAAATTTCAAACCTCAAATCCACACGCGTATGAACAGATTTTTCGCCACATTGGCGGCGTCGGCTCTGGTGTGCATGGGCGCAAGCGCCCAGCTTGTGACCACCACTCCGGCCATCGTGCAGGAAGACAGCCCCAACGTGGTCATCACCTACCACGCAGACTCGCCTCAAGGCAACAAGGGCCTCATCAACCTCGCTCCGGGCATCCCGGTGTACGTCCATATCGGCGCCATCACGAACCTGAGCAAGGACAACAGCGACTGGCGCTACACCTTCGCGGAGTGGCCGAAGTCCGACGGCTCGAACGCCCAGGCGGCCAACACTCCCAAGAACACGCTGACCTACGTATCCGCGAACACATACCGGCTCGACATGGGCGACCTCCGCACCTATTTCGGCATCACGGACAGCAACGAGCACATCAAGAAAATCGCGATGGTATTCCGCAACGCTGACGGTTCGAAAGAAGGCAAGACGAGCACCAACGGCGACATATTCGTGGACGTACTCGCAGCCGGCTTCGACATCTCCTTCGAGAGCGACGCGGCCTCGACGCTTCTCACGAAAGCCACGACAATCAAGTTCACACTCAACGCCACGGCCGCTGCGAACCTGAAAATGACCGTCAACGGGACGCCCTTCGCCTCGCAGAACAACAGCACGACCCTCACGGGCAGCTACACCTTCAACCAGAAGGGCAGCTACACCGTCAAGGGCATCGCAGAACATCAGGGCAAGACCTACGAGCAGAGCATCAATGTGGCATTCCCGGGCGAGTCAGTCGCCGGCAACTATCCCGGCGGCGTGCCCAAGATGGGAGCGGTGAAGAATCCGGACGGAAGCGTCACCTTCTGCCTCGCGGCCCCGGGGAAATCGTCAGTGATACTGGTGCCCTCTTGGGACAGCTACCAGATTCTCGACAAGAACATCATGAAGTACCAGGACTATCAGGGCAACCGCTACTTCTGGACGACGGTGAGCGGCCTCAAGAACGACGAATGGTACCCGTACTATTATATAGTCGACTCAACGTACAAGGTAGGCGACCCCTACGCCGAACTCGTACTTGACCCCTACAGCGACAAGTGGCTCGACCCGAAAGTCTGGCCCGACATGCCTCAGTATCCCTACGATCTTTTCAACGACACGATGCTCGCCGTCTACCGCGGGGACCTCAACTCGACCTACAAGTTCTCGAACTTCACGATTCCCGACCACAAGAGCCTCGTAATCTACGAAATGCTCTTCCGCGACTTCACCGGCACCGTGGGCGAGGCCAACGCCAACGGCACCGTCCGTCAGGCCATAGCCAAAATCCCGTACATCAAGGGCCTGGGCTTCAATGCCGTGGAGCTGATGCCCATCATGGAATTCAACGGAAACAACTCCTGGGGCTACAACACCAACTTCTACTTCGCCCCTGACAAGGCCTACGGCTCGCCCAAGGACTACCGCGACTTCATCGAGGAGTGCCACAAACAGGGCATAGCCGTGATTCTCGACATCGTGTTCAACCAGAGCGACGGCCTGCATCCCTGGTATCAGATGTACCCCATCGCGTCCAACCCCTTCTACAACAAGAACGCGCCGCACGCCTACAGCGTACTCAACGACTGGAACCAGGGGAACGCGCTCGTCCAGCAGCAATGGACCGACTGCCTGGTGCACTGGATGAAGAACTACAACGTCGACGGCTTCCGCTTCGACCTCGTGAAGGGTCTGGGCGACAATGACTCCTACTCCCGCAGCACCGATTCGTATAACGCGTCGCGCATCTCCCGCATGAAACGACTCCACGGAGTGATCAAGAGCGTCAAACCCGACGGCATCCACATCAACGAGAACCTCGCCGGCGACCAGGAGGAAATCGAGATGGGCAACGACGGCGAGCTGCAGTGGGCCAACATCAACAACAACTCCTGCCAGTTCACCATGGGCTTCGCGGAAGACAACGGAGGCCCCAAGACCACTGCCTTCCTCTCCACGCTTCAGGGCGGACGCCCCTGGGGCTCGACGGTAAGCTATGCCGAGAGCCACGACGAGGAGCGTATGGCCTACAAGAACAACACCTGGGGCAACGGCGCCGTCAAGACCGACAAGGCAGTGAGCTACAAGCGCCTCGGCTCTCTCGCTGCTCTGATGCTGATGACCCCCGGCCCGAAAATGGTATGGCAGTTCGGCGAACTCGGCGCCGACCAGACCACCAAGAACGACGGCGGCAACAATACGGACCCGAAAATCGTAATCTGGGACTGGCTCAACGAGGAACATCCCGCCGAACTCGCCAACACCTACGCACGGATGATCGGCCTCCGCATGGCGAATCCCGAGCTCTTCAGGGAAAGCGCGACCTTCACGACATCCGGCCTCGGAGGCTCGATGACCTCGAACCGCGTGATGCGCCTCACCGCCGGGAACAAGGAAGTGATGTGCTTCATCAACCCGAACACAGGGGGCGCCAACAAGACCGTGGGCTACAGCTCGACCCTTCTTAACGCCAACAACTGCCAGCTCATCGTTGCCTCTCCCGGCTTCGAGCCCAAGCTTAACGGCACTGGTACGAGCGTGAGCGTGAGCGTTCCGCCCCACTGCTTCGCTGTTTTCGCCACGAAGAGCGTATCGGGCATCGAGAACGTCGAGGCCGACATCACGGCTCCCGCCCTTGACATCCGCGGCGGCCAGGGGTGCATAATCATCGACGGCGAATACGACAGCGCCGAGGTCTACAAGACCGATGGCAGCATGGTCGGCCGCCTCGACAATCTCGCACCCGGCCTCTACATTGTCCGCGTCGACGGCAGAGCCGCCAAGGTGGCCGTCCGCTGAACACCAAGCCTATCCCTCATGAAATCCCCGCGCCTGAACCGGCGCAGGGATTTTTCATTAAAAAAACTTAAAGCGTCCTATATCCCGCGTTTTTGTGTTAACTTTACCTCAAATTCAAAAAACAAACCTCTAATACCAGTTTCAAATCTCTTATGAAGCTAAAATTCCATATAGACTACCGCACGAACTGGGGAGAATCGGTATATATCACCGGCAACATCCCGGCCCTTGGCGGCGGCAACCCTGAAAGCGCCCTCAAACTGGAGCTCCACGACGACTCGAAGTGGACAGCAGCCATCGACATTCCGGCCGACACGGAAGCTTTCGAGTACCGCTACTTCGTGCGCCACGAGAACGGTTATATCAAGAACGAATGGGGTCCGGCACACAAATTCGTGCCCGGTGACGAAATTCCCTACTACCGCATCCACGACCGCTGGCAGGACATGCCCTGGGACAAGCCTTACTATTCGTCGGCTTTCACGGACTGCATCCGTCTGCGCCAGAAGCGGCAGCCCGAGACTCTTCCGCGCCGGGGAGACCTGACCCTGAGGGTGAGCGCGCCGATGGTTCCGAAAGACTGCGTGCTGGCTGTCAGCGGCGAAGGCATGGCATTGGGCAACTGGCACGCCGAGAGCGCCGTGCGCATGAGCGACGCCAATTTCCCCGAATGGTCGTGCACCCTCGAAGGACGCGAACTTTCGGAGACCACACAATACAAGTTCCTTATTCTCAAAGCTTCCACCGGCGAGGTCGTGGCCTGGGAAGGAGGCTCTAACCGCGAGCTGCGCCACGCTCCCACGGACGAAAGCGCGCTGACGCTCAGCGGCATGCGCTACATCTCCACCCTTATGCCCTGGAAGGGCGCGGGCACAGCCATCCCCGTTTTCGCCCTGCGGAGCGAGGAGGATTTCGGCGTGGGCGATTTCTATGACCTCAAGAAAATGGTCGACTGGGCCGTGATGACGGGCCAGACCTTCATCCAGATTCTCCCCATCAACGACACTACGATGACGGGGACCTGGACCGACTCATATCCCTACAACGCGAACTCGACTTTCGCGCTTCACCCCATGTATCTCCGCGTGAGCGAGCTCGGAAAGCTTGCCGACGCAGGCCGTCAGGCTTGGTTCGACGCCCAGGCAAAGGAGCTGAACGAACTTCCGACCGTGGACTACGAGCGTGCCACGCACACCAAGGCCCAGTTCTGCCGCGAGATTTTCGCTCAGGAAGGGTCTAGGACCATCAAGAGCCCTGCCTTCCGGACTTTCCTGAAGAAGAACGCCGACTGGCTGACGCCCTATGCGATGTTCTGCGCCCTTCGCGACCGCTTCCACACAGCCGACATGAGCAAGTGGGGCGAATACGCCGAATTCTCGAAGGAGAAGATGGAGCAGTTCGTCAAGGACAATCCCGAGGAGATAAACTTCGTGTACTACCTTCAGTACCACCTCGACAAGCAGATGCACCACGTGAAGAACTACGCGAACTCCCACTCCGTGGCCATCAAGGGCGACATACCCATCGGCATCTCCCGCACGAGCGTCGACGCCTGGGTGAATCCGCGTCTCTTCAACCTCGACTGCCAGGCCGGCGCACCGCCGGATGACTTCTCGGTGCTCGGCCAGAACTGGGGCTTCCCGACCTACAACTGGGAGGAAATGAACAAGGACGGCTTCCAGTGGTGGAAGGACCGCTTCCGCAAGATGAGCGAATACTTCGACGCCTACCGCATCGACCACGTGCTCGGCTTCTTCCGCATCTGGCAGATTCCGATGGACGCCCTTCACGGCCTTCTCGGAGTGTTCAACCCGGCACTGCCCTACACCCCCGACGAGCTCCGCTACAACTATGACTTCTGGATTGATGTGGACAAGCAGACCACGCCCTACATCATGGACTACTTCGTCGGCGACTTCTTCGGGCCCTACACGTCGGAGGCCGTAGACCGCTTCATGTACTCCGTGGGCGACGGACGCCACAAGCTCAAGGACGAATTCAACACCCAGCGCAAGATAGCGGACTATTTTGCCGGCCAGCCTCTCGACGAGAAGAACCAGCGTCTCTGCGACGGTCTTCTGGGCCTTGTGGACCAGGTGCTCTTCATCGAGGACCCCTACGAGAAAGGAAAGTACCACCCGCGCATTTCGGCGCAGTTCACATACACCTACCGCTCCCTCACGGACTACGAACGCTGGTGCTTCGACCGCCTCTACAACGATTTCTACTACCGCCGCCACAACGACTTCTGGTACGGCAAGGCCATGTGGAAACTTCCGCCCCTCATCGACGCCACCGACATGCTCTGCTGCGCGGAGGACCTCGGCATGATTCCGGCGTGCGTGCCGACCGTGATGCAGCAGCTTGAAATCCTGTCGCTTGAAATCCAGCGTATGCCGAAAGACCCGACGACTCCCTTCGGCAACACATGGAACTATCCCTACTACAGCGTCTGCACGACGTCGACCCACGACATGGGCGGCATCCGCGCCTGGTGGGAGGAGAACCGCGACAAGACTCAGGACTACTACAACAACGTGCTTCACCAGCACGGGGCCGCGCCCTACTTCGCCGAGCCCTGGATCTGCGAGCAGATCATCGACCTTCACCTCCAGTCGCCGTCGATGCTGTGCATCCTTCCGCTTCAGGACTGGATGAGCATGGACGGCAAAATCCGCAGGGAAAATCCTGCGGACGAGCAGATCAACGTGCCTGCCAACCCGCGTCACTACTGGCGTTACCGCATGCACCTCAGCCTCGAGGAGCTTCTGGCCGACAAGGAATTCAACGAGAAGGTTGCCGAGAAGGTAAAATACTCAGGCCGCTAAACCGCTAACCCATTACAATTAACCGCCGCCGGGAGCCTGCAACAGGACTCGGCGGCGGATTTTTTTGGGAGGACTCAGACGGTTCGGATGGGTGAATGTGTCAAAATTCGCCCATTCGGAGCGGACGCGCCACTGGCGCAATGTCACTAACTTAATTCTGGAACCCCGTAGGGGTTTAACGGAGTTAGCCCGGGGGTTCAACCCCGGGTTCGGGGACAGCCCCACCCCCAACCCCCTCCCCGCCGCGCCCAAAGGACGCGGCGGGGAGGGGGTGATTGATGTAGGATTGAATTGATGTGCAGGGGTTTGTAAACCCCTGCCTAACCCTGTGGCACCCCTACAGGGTGCTTTCCGTCTTAAAACATACTCAGCGGGTATTACTATGAACCAATATGTTTTAAGTTAGTGACATTGCAAGAGCCGTGCGTCCCTCCAATTCGATAATTGATTTCGCAATTTTGCCCGACAATTTTGCAACAGCCGGAAATTGGGTAAAATTGCGGGGCGGGACTTCGAAATTGGAATTTTTTTTGTAACTTCGCTGTCTGAAAAAATGACTAAGCATGTCTTGTCACACAGCTGGAAGGTGCTCCGGGCGATTGTTTCGGTGGCACTTCTTGTCGTGCTCCTGCTTCCCGCGGGGGTTTACATCGCGCTGTCCACTCCCGGGGTGCAGGACGCCATAAAAACCACGGCTTCGAAAGAGCTGGGCACACTTTTAGGCGCGCCGGTCGAAATCGGTCAGCTCGGCATCCGTCCGTTCAGCCGCGTGGACCTCAGGGACGTCAGAGTGATGGACCCCTCGGCCCCGAAGGAAGCCATGGCCTCAGTCCGAGGCGTGTCGGCCCGGTTCGAGCTCTATCATTTCCTACGCACGGGGCGCATCATCATCGACTACGCGCTTCTCGAAGGGCTCGACGTCCGGCTGAGCCGCGCGACACCGGATTCTCCACTGAACATCCAGCCCGTAATCGACGCTCTGAAAGTCGACGGAAAGAAAAAACAGCCTGCGCATTTCAGACTAAGAATCAGCAATGTGGCGATTCTCGACGGCTCGTTCAGCTATGACGTGGCCTCGGAAGCGCGGAGGCAGGGGCCTGACGGCCGCCCAATATTCGACCCTTCGCACATAAGAGTCACGGGAGTGGAACTGAACGCCTACGCCCCGCGCATCTCCAATGAAAGATATGCCATAGACCTCGCACACCTATCGTTCAGGGAGTCCTCGGGCTTCGAGCTTCTCGGGCTCGAGGCGGAAGTCAAGGCCGACTCCACCGAGGCCCGGGTCGAGGGGCTCAGCCTCCGGCTTCCGGCCTCGACGCTGAGCTTCGCGCCGATAAGCCTGAAATGGCCGGGGCTCGGGAAAATCGCGGAGGCACTTGATCGTGAACGGCTTGAGCTCCGGACCTCGGGCGTCAACACGCTTTGTCCGGCGGATTTGCGGGCGTTTGTCCCCGCGCTCGGCGCTTTTCCGGAGCCCTTGTCGGTGAACATCGACGCGAGCGCCGACAAAAAGGGCGCGGAACTGCGCGAACTCAGGATTTTCGATTCCGTCAACCCCGGGCGCCTGAGCCTGACGCTCCGCGGGGAAGCCCGTGCGCGCCGCGACTCGACGGAGCTTCCGGCAATCAACGTGCGCGAGCTGATACTTACAGCCCTGCCGAAGGAACTTCTGGCCCGCATTCCCGGGGCGCCGAAAGGACGTGCGCGGGAAGCCACCGCTTCCCTTGGTTCGATTCAACTGACGGGAGAAGGGAGCATGAGCCCCGAGGGCAATGCGCACCTCGACGCCGACCTTCGGAGCAGCCTTGCAGGAAACGTCACTCTCAAGGCCTCCGGGAAGCTCTCGGCCGGATTCCGGCCCGTCACGGCAGACCTCGAGGCCGCTGCCGAAAGGCTCGAAATCGGCGCCCTCCTCGGCATCCGCGAGCTCGGAGCCGTGACGGCCACCGTTGAAGCCGGCGCCCGCTGGGCCGGACGCAAGAAATATCCGTCCTGCGAGGCCTTGATAGATATACAGGACGCCATATATAATGGAACACACCTTGGAAACATAAGCGCCGAAGGGCATTTCGACGGTACGACGGACGGCAGCATGAAATTCACAAGCGACAACGCGGCTCTCATCGCAGACCTCAGCGCGGATTTCTCCACGGGGACAAAGAAAATGGCCCCGGCACTCCTTTTCGACGGCAGCGTAAGCGCTTTCCGCCCCGGGGAACTGGGGCTGAAAATGATGCATGAGGGCTCGGTGATTTCCGGGCGCCTACACGCCGACCTGGAAGGACGCGAGGCGGACACCTTGGCGGGAGAAATCAGGCTGTCGGACCTGAGATGGACCCGCGCGGAAGGGGAGCCTCTTGTCATCGACGAAATGGAAATAAACGCGTCGCCCTACAGCTCCGTGCCCTTCATCAGTGTTTCCTCCCCTATTATAAAGGGAGAAATCAAGGGCCGCTATTCTTTCCCGGCAATGGCGGAGGATATAAAGTGTCTGCTCGGGGAAGCCGTTCCGGCACTCGTCAGCGCTTCCGGCGCGAAAGAAGCGGACTACGGCAAAAACGACTTTTCCTACGAATTCGAAATCAGCGACGCGCGCAACGCGGCCGAGTTTTTCGGTCTGCCGGTTGTTCCGGTATATCCTATAGAAATAACAGGGCACCTCCATGGCCCGAGCGGAACAGCCGCGGCGAACATCGACGCACCCTACCTCCGCCAGGGGGACAAACTGATTCAGGGAACGATGGCGAGCGTCTTCCTCGACCGCTCCAAGGGCCGTGCGGCGGCCTATGTAGCGACGGAGATGCCGACGAAAAAGGGACAGATGCAGATTGACCTCAGCGCCCTTGCCACAGACAACAAAATCAACACTCAGGCCGACTGGACCATACTCCGAACGATTCCTATCAACGGCCGCGTAGACCTTACGACCGAGCTCGCACGCGACGAAAACCGGGAGCTCACGGCCACGGTGCACACAAATCCCGGCAGCATCACCTTCGGCGACGACATATGGCAGATCCGGCCATCGACTATATCCTACAAGAGCAAGGAAATAGAAATCAAGGACTTCCGCCTCGACTCAGGTACGCAGCACATAGCGGCGGACGGCCGTGCGGGAGCACTCAGCGAGGACAGCCTGACGCTGAGACTCACGGACGTGAGTCTCCTTCCCGTCTTCGAGACCCTTGAAATCGACAAGGCCCTCATCGGAGGACGCGCCACGGGGACCTTCACTGCCTCACAGGTGCTGTCCTCGGAGCCCGTACTGGCGTGCCGGCGCCTTCACGTCGACTCCATAGGCTACAACCGCTGCACCCTCGGAAACGCCGACATCGCCGCGGCCTGGGACAACGAAAAGAAAGCCTTCACGCTCGACGCCGACATTGTGGAGCCGGAGGGCGGATGTCACTCGCGGATATGGGGCGACATCTACCCCATGACCGAGTCGCTGGACATGAATTTCGAGGCCAACCACGTGCGCGTGGGCTTCATGCAGCCTTTCATGGAGGCCTTCGCCTCGAACATCACGGGCTACGCCTCCGGGACGGCGCGACTCTTCGGCACATTCAAGGAGATAGACATGACCGGGCGCATCCTCGCGGAGAATCTGGGCATAAACATCGACATCACCAACACCCGGTATTTCGCAACGGACTCGATTATTCTCACTCCCGGACGTATAGACATCAGGGACATCACCATCCGCGACATAAACGGGCATACGGCTCACCTTGGCGGCTGGCTGAAGCACACGTACTTCAAACAGCCCGTCTTCGACTTCCGGGTGACCGACGCCAGAGAACTCCTCTGCTTCAATGGAACGTCGAAGCAGAATCCGGACTGGTACGGAACGGTGTACGGCAACGGCGGAGCGACCATCCAGGGCTGGCCGGGAGTGGTAGACATAGGCGTGAACATGGCCACGACAGCGGGCTCGAACTTCACCTTCGTACTCTCCGACCGTCTCGACGCCGAGGAATATTCCTTCATCACATTCCGGAACGTCACCCCCGTGAGCCGTGAGGACTCGCTGCGGAGAGCCGCGGACGCCCTCCCGGCGGACGTCCGTCGACTGATGGAGGGCCGCACGGACGAGAATGCGGAGGAAGCCTCCGCCTACAACATGGACATCCACGTGGCCATCACCCCCGAGGCGCGGATGACTCTGGTCATGGACCCCGTGGGAGGCGACGAGATAAGGGCCTACGGCGAGGGCAACATGCGCCTGACCTACCATTCCGTCGACAACTCCATCAACATGTGGGGCAACTACACGCTCGACCGCGGCAGCTACAATTTCACGCTTCAGGATATAATAATCAAGGACTTCACCATCAAGCCCGGGAGCACCATATCCTTCAACGGCGACCCATACGCCGCCGAGGCGAATCTTCAGGCCTACTACGCTGTGAACGCGAACCTGAGCGACCTCGACGAGAGCTTCCTTCAGGACAAGGAGCTGAACCGCACCAACGTGCCGGTTCACGCGCTGATGAAGGTGACGGGCGACATCCGTCAGCCGGACATAGACTTCGACCTCGAGTTCCCCACCCTGACGCAGGATACATACCGCAAGGTCCGTAGCATCGTGAGCACGTCGGACATGATGAACCGCCAGATCATCTACCTTCTCGCCCTCAACCGCTTCTATACGCCTGACTACATGGCCTCGACGACCAAGGGCTCCGAGCTCTTCTCCGTGGCGTCGTCGACCATCTCGAGCCAGCTGTCGAGTATGCTCGGCAAGCTCAGCGAGAACTGGAGCATAGCTCCGAACCTGCGGAGCGACCGCGGCGACTTCTCGGACGTGGAGGTGGACGTGGCCCTCAGCTCGCGGCTCCTCAACAACCGCCTGCTCTTCAACGGCAACTTCGGCTACCGCGACAAATCGCTGAACACAAACCAGTTCATCGGCGACTTCGACATCGAGTACCTTCTGAACAAACGTGGCTCGTGGCGCCTGAAGGCCTACAACCGCTACAACGACCAGAACTACTATCTGCGGACGGCCCAGACCACCCAGGGCGTGGGCATCATGTTCAGGAAAGATTTCGACAACCTGTTCAGCTTCCTTCGCAAGCGCCGGAAACCCGCCGGAAGCGACAGCGCGGCAAATCCTGCCGACAGCGTCAAAACAGAGACAAAAAATGACAGATAAGCTATTGAACGGCATTGCCGCCTTTCTCACGGACTACATACTCATCGCCGTCCTGCTTGCGGCGGCTATTTATTTCACGGTACGCACGCGCGGGGTTCAGTTCCGCCTTTTCGGGGACATGTGCCGGCTGCTTGTCCGCTCGGGGGCCTCTTCGGTCGACACCCGGGAGCATCACGGCGCCGCAGGGGCGGCCGTGACGGGCTTCCAGGCCTTCATGGTCAGCATCGCGAGCCGCGTGGGGACGGGCAATCTCGCGGGAGTGGCGACGGCCATAGCGCTCGGTGGCGCCGGCTCGATTTTCTGGATGTGGGTGATAGCGCTCCTCGGAGCGGCCACGGCCTTCATTGAGTCGACGCTCGCGCAGCTTTTCAAGGAGCGCGACCCTGAAGCGGGCCGAGGCGCGGCGGCCTTCAGGGGTGGGCCTGCATACTATATCCTCAAGGGAACGGGGCGCCGCTGGTGGGCCGCGACCTTCGCGGTGCTTATCACCATCACCTTCGGGCTGGCCTTCAATTCCGTGCAGTCCAACACAATAGCCGATGCCTTCGGTGAGGCCTTCGGCATTCCCCGCATGGCAACCGCTATGGGGCTGACTGTGCTCACCCTGATAATCATCTGGGGCGGCATCCGCAGCATAGCGCGCTTCAGCCAGTGGGTAGTGCCGGTAATGGCAGTCGCATACATAATCCTCGCGCTCTACATCATCGGGGCGAACATCAGCCGTGTGCCCGAGGTCCTTTCGCTGATATTCGAGGAAGCTTTCGGGTTCCGCGAGGCCCTCGGCGGGACAGTAGGAATGGCCCTTGTCATGGGCACGAAACGCGGCCTCTTCAGCAACGAGGCCGGGGAGGGCTCGGCCCCCAACGTGGCGGCCACGGCATCAGTCAGTCACCCGGTAAAACAGGGCCTGATTCAGGCTCTCGGGGTGTTCACCGACACCCTGCTCATCTGCACGAGCACAGCCTTCATCATCCTCTGCAGCGGGGTTTACTCCGACGGAGAGACTACGGCCAACGGCATCGTGCTCACCCAGCAGGCCATCGAGAGCCAGACGGGCGGCGCGGGGCTCGGCGCCACTTTCGTGGGCGTAGCCATTTTCTTCTTCGCCTTCACAAGCATTGTCGCCAACTATTATTACGGAGAGACAAACCTTCGCTTCCTTCGCGACAGCCGGGGACTCGTGGCGGCCTACAGACTGTGTGTCGGAGGGATGGTTTTCGCCGGAGCTATGGCGTCGCTCGGGGCTGTCTGGACCTTCGCCGACATAACCATGGCGCTGATGACCCTCTGCAACGTGGCGGCAATCTTTGTGCTCGGCAAGTGGGCGCTCGGCTGTCTGGAGGACTACAAGGTACAGCGACGACACGGCATCGATCCGAAATTCCATTCCTACACGATGCCTGAAATCGCCGACAAAATCAAGGTCTGGGACGCCTGAGCCTTCCGGGGAAGTCAGCGCCAAAGCGCGGAGGAGGCGTCAGAGGGCATACGCCAGTCGCCCCTCGGGGAAAGGCACACACTGCCGACTTTCGGACCGTCGGGGAGACACGAGCGCTTGAACTGCTGGGCGAAGAAGCGCCTGAAGAACACCATCAGCCATTTTTCAATCACCTCTTCAGAATATTCGCCACGGAAGGCCTCCGCGGCCATATACCCTATTCGCTCAGGCGTGAATCCGTAGCGGAGCGTATAATAGAGGAAGAAATCGTGGAGGGCGTAGGGCCCGACAAGGTCCTCGGTTTCCTGGGCGATTGTGCCGTCGGCCGACGGGGGGAGTAGTTCAGGGCTGACAGGTGTGTCGATGACATCGAGGAGCGCGCGGCGGCACTCCACGTTGTCCTCCGTGTCGGCGAAATAGCGCGTGAGATGGCGGACGAGGGTCTTGGGGACGCCGGCGTTCACGCCGTACATCGACATATGGTCGCCGTTGTATGTGGCCCAGCCGAGGGCGAGCTCTGAGAGGTCGCCGGTGCCGAGGACCATACCGCCGAGTCGGTTGGCGAGGTCCATCAGAATCTGGGTTCGCTCGCGTGCCTGGGAATTCTCATAGGTTACGTCATGATTATCGGGGTCCTGACCTATGTCGCTGAAATGCTGCATGACAGCCGGCACTATCGACACCTCGCGGATGCTGACTCCGAGTGTGCGCATGAGTGTGAGGGCGTTGGAGTGTGTGCGGCCCGTGGTTCCGAAGCCGGGCATCGTCACGCCCGTGATTCCCTTGCGGTCGAGGCCGAGCGAATCGAAGGTGCGGCAGGCCACGAGCAGCGCGAGCGTCGAGTCGAGGCCGCCGGAAATGCCGACCACCAGAGAGCTGCATCGCGTGGCGTCGAGGCGCTTGGCGAGTCCCGCTACCTGGATGCTGACCACTTCCTCGCAGCGCTCTGCGAGCTTCGAAGGGTCGCCGCCGGGGACGAAGGGCCTCGGATTGATGTTTCGGAGGAGCCTGCCGTCGGGACGCCCCGGCGCGTCAGATTGAACCCGGACTATACGGAAAGTCTGGGCGGCCTCCCGTGCGGCACAGGCGGCGAAGGTTCCGAGGTGCATGCGGTCGCGGCGGAGAGCCTCGATGTCCACGTCGGCCACGACAAGCTGCGGGCCGCGGGTCCAGCGGCGGTTTTCAGCAAGCATCGTGCCGTTCTCGGCCACGAAGAGCTTTGCGTCGAAGACAAGGTCGGTGGAGCTCTCTCCGAAGCCCGCGGAGGCATAGATATAAGAGCAGAGACAGCGTGCGCTTTGGCTCCTGACGAGGTCGCGGAGGTAAGCGAACTTGCCGATCAGGTCGTCGCTGGCGCTGAGATTCACCACCACTTCCGCCCCGGCGAGGGCCGCGCGCGTCGACGGAGGCACGGGAGCCCACAGGTCCTCGCAGATTTCCGTGCCGACGAGCACTCCGGAGGGAAGCCTGACGAGGATATCCGTTCCGAAAGGCACGGAGCGCCCTTCGGGGGCATCCCAGAGGTCGACCGAAGCGAAATCCGCGTCGGACGCGGGATTCCACCAGCGGCGCTCGTAGAACTCATTATAGTTCGGGATATATGACTTGGGAACGACGGCCAGCGGGCGTCCGTCGGCGAAAACCACGGCGCAGTTGAAGAGCCCCCGGGGCGTCTCCACCGGCGCACCGACCCACACCGGGAGCCCCGGCATCTCGGCAGAAGCCGCGGCGAGCACCTTCAGCGCCTCGCGAGCGCCGTCGAGAAGCGTGCGGGAATGGAAAAGGTCGGCGCAGGTGTAGGCCGTGACACACATTTCCGGAAGGACCAGAAGCTCGGCCCCGGCCTCGAAAGCGGCCTTCATGCGGCCGGTTATCGACTCGGTGTTGGCCCTTGTGTCGGCCACCGACACCGCCGGCGAAGCGGCGGCCACTCGTAAAAATCCCTTTATCATATGTCTCTGCAAGTCTAAAGATGCGCAAAGATAAACAAAAGCGGCGAGACCTCCAAGCCCCGGCGCGCGCATACTTGTACAAATATTAATAACTTTTCAGCAAAAGCAGGGATGCCAACCCACAAAAAATATTAAACAAAGGCAATCGAATGCAAAAAACAGCCGAAAATATTTTGCAGAGGAAAAAAAACTTTCTAATTTTGCGAGGAGGTTTGGAAAACCCCATTTCCGCGCACCTTAAAACAATACCTGAATCCCTGAGACAGACAAAAGACAAAGGATAAAAAACGCTACGGAATGCACCGGGGGGCCTCTCCCGCGGCCATGCCAAGGCAAAACATAAAACAAACAACAACCAACAATCATCAACATTCTTTAATCCAAGTTTCTCAAAAAAATTATGGAAGCTCAAAAGCCTACCGCCGCAGCAAAGCCCGCTGCAGCAAAAAAGAATGCCCCCGGCATCAAAAATGCCTCATGGGTAATCATCATCTGCGCCATCATCTGCGTATGCCTCTTCATCTTCTGGTTCGGCAGTGACATGCACCAGGACGAGGACGGTCATCCCATCAACATCTGGGGTACCATCTACAAGGGCGGCGTAATCGTGCCTGTCCTCCAGACCCTCTTCCTCACCGTAATCGTTCTCGCCGTAGAACGCGGCATCGCCCTGAGCGCTGCAAAGGGCAAAGGCAACATCACCACCTTCGTGGCCAACGTGAAGAAGTGCCTCGAGAAGAACGACATCGCCGGTGCCCGCGCACTCTGCTCCAAGCAGAAGGGTTCCGTAGCCGCTGTTGTTGACGCAGCCCTCATCCGCTACGAGGAAATGGACAAGAACACCGTCCTCTCCAAGGAACAGAAGATCGCCAACCTCCAGAAGCAGGTTGAAGAAGCCACCGCGCTTGAAATGCCCACCCTCCAGCAGAACCTCCCCATCATCGCCACGATGACCACCCTCGGTACTCTCGTTGGTCTTCTCGGTACGGTTATGGGTATGATCAAGTCGTTCCAGGCTCTCGCACAGTCCGGCGCACCTGACTCCACCGAGCTCTCCACCGGTATCTCCGAGGCCCTTATCAACACCGCCTTCGGTATCGCAACCGGTGCATTCGCCGTAATCTTCTACAACTACTACACCAACAAGATCGACAACCTCACCTACGCCATCGACGAAATCGGCTTCTCGATTGTACAGACCTTTGCGGCTACTCACTAATCCCTACGTTTATCCGTTTTTCACAAATTCAGAATCCATAAAAACAGGTAAATATGGGAAAAGTAAAAATTAAAAGAAAGAGTACCCTCATCGACATGACGGCGATGAGTGACGTGACCGTTCTTTTGCTTACTTTCTTCATGTTGACTTCCACCTTCCTGCAGAAGGAGCCCACGATTGTTTACACCCCGTCCTCCGTTTCGGAGGAGAAGGTGCCGATGAACAACGTGGTCACCGTCCTCGTCTCGTCCGCCGACAAGAGCGGCAAGCTCGACGACCCCACCCTCGCGGAAGGAAAACTCTTCATCTCGTTCACCGGCGACGCCGACTCGACCCTTTCCAGCGAAAACATCCGCGGAATGATGCTCGACGAAGCCCTCGCCATCTACAACGACCAGCACAAGAACAACAAGGTAGAACTCACTCCCGCAGAGAAAGCCCAGTTCCGCTCGATGAACATGTTCGGCGTGCCCTTCTCTGAACTGAAGAACATGCTTGACATGAGCGTCACAGAGCGCGACAAATTCCAGGGCAACATGCTCGACCCCCGCGTAGGTATTCCTATCGACGGCAACAGGAACCGCGACGGACGTCTCAACGACTTCCAGGTTTGGCTCAAGGCCATCTACAACGTGGCCCAGCGCATCAACAACGACCAGGCCTCCGGCCTCTCCGCAGAAGAGCGCGCCAACCTCAGCAACCTCTACACCGCGCTCATGCGTAAAGGCCAGGGCATTGCTGTGAAAGCCGACAAGGACACCCCCTTCACCACGGTAGAACTCGTCTTCGACAACCTACAGACGATGAAGCTCAACAAGTTCAGCCTCATGACCGCTCTCAAGAGCGAGGACGAACCCACAAAGTAAACCACAGAGTAAATATCCAATAAAATGGCACAAATCGAACAGAAAGACGGCGGCAAGAAGAAAAAAGGCGCCCAGAAAAAGATGGCCATCCATGTGGACTTTACTCCCATGGTTGACATGAACATGCTTCTGATTACCTTCTTCATGCTCTGTACCACGATGATCAAGTCGCAGACGCTCCAGATTGTCCTCCCGACCAACGAGGAGGTCAAGAAAGAGCAGCAGAGCCAGGCCAAGGCCTCCGAAGCAGTTACCCTCATTCTCGACACCGAGTACAACGGCGAGACTCCCAAGGTCGACCCCGAGACCGGGAAGACGATTCACAACATCTACTACTACGAAGGTGTGGCCGACACCCTCTTCCAGACCAGCAAGTATCTCCGGAAAGAGCAGTTCATCGGCAACGTGAACCACGAACCCCAGGGTATCCGCAAGATTCTCCGCGAGAAGAACAAGGACGTGATGGCCGAATACCAGACCCTCAAGGAACGTTGGAAAAACAAGGAAATCACTAAAGAAGAATTCGACAAGCTGGCCAAGAAAAACGCTTCCGACTCGCTCAAGACCCGTCCGGTTGTCGTTATCAAGCCCGGCCCCAACACCACCTACGAAGGCCTTATCAATGCCCTCGACGAGATGAACATCAACCAGATCTCCCGTTACAGCATTGAGCTTCCGACCCACACCGACACCCTCCTGCTCCGTCACTTCGAGCAGGCTAACAACGAGACTATAATCCGCCCGACAGTGCGCCAGGACAAAAAGGCCCAGCCCGCTGCCGCAGCACCCGCACCACAACAATAAAACCCCAGACACCAAGTTATGGCAAAAGATGTAGATCTTTCATCAAAAGAGTGGCGCGACATAGTCTTTGAAGGCAAAAACAAGGATTTCGGCGCCTACACCCTCCGCGCCGCATCTCCCCAACGCCACACCAAGGCCGTCATCTATATGGTGATTGCCCTTGCAATACTCCTCACCCTCCTCATCCTCAGCGTCAACGGCGTATTCTCCCGCCCGGACGACGAGCAGATTGTGACCTCCACCGAACAGGAGCTCGCTCAGTTCGAAGCTCAGGAAGAAGAAATGGAGGAAGAAGAGGAAGAGCAGATCCAGCAGTTTGAAGAACCTGAGGAAATCATCGCCCCTGAGGAAGTGGCAAACGAACAGCGCGTCACCGACCTCCTTATCACCAACGACGACGAATTCGAGGAAGAAAAAGCCGCGAAAGACGTCGACAAGGTGATGGAGAACGAAGCCCAGGCCGGTACAATCGATGTGACCGAGGGTACAAACGACCTCAACAAGCAGACCATCGTACAGGAAGTAATCGCCGAGACCAAGCCTGTGGAGGAAGCTCCCGTGTCAATCGCAATGGTTGAGCAGAAGCCCTCCTTCCCCGGCGGCGAAGCCGCAATGTACCAGTGGCTCAGCAGCAACATCCAGTATCCCGCAGTCGCCTCCGAAGAAGGCATCCAGGGACGTGTTGTTGTAGAGTTCGTGGTCGGCAAGGATGGCTCCATCACAAACGTGAAGGTGCTTCGCCCGCGCCACCCCGCACTTGACAAGGAAGCCGTGCGCGTGGTCAAGTCGATGCCCAAGTGGGTTCCCGGCCGTAACAACGGTCAGCCCGTGAAGGTGACTTACACGCTCCCCGTGACCTTCAAGCTCCAGTAAACGGAACGCTTTTGAAAACTCCCATATGGCGAGACGCCGGCACTCTTCGAGAAGTGTCGGCGTTTCTTTATTTATAGTGACGCACCACAATGCTTTTTTAAGGAGAGCGCCCGTAGTGTGCGATTCAAGTTAGGCCCGTGCGGAGCGCGGGTGTTACGTGGTCCCTCCTTCCCCTGAGCATGTGTCAAAACTCGATGGGGAAGAAAGTTATTGAAATTTATCTCTCCATAATTTATTGAAAACCAATAGGGACGCGCCATTGGCGCGTCCGCCCCTAACGGGCGAATTTGGATTTTCTAACAGGACTTCGAGAAGGATTGCTCTCAGCAGTTGGTCTTGTTTCATTTTGCAAAGATAACACTATACTCCGACATCTCCGCCACCCACCGGAAAAATCCGCTGACCCATTTACATCAGCTTACTCCAACATTCAACAAAAAAAGGAAGCCTCATTGAGACTTCCTTTTCAGGGTAGCGGGACCGAGAATTGAACTCGGGACCTCCGGGTTATGAATCCGACGCTCTAACCAACTGAGCTATCCCGCCGTTTGCGAGTGCAAAGTTAAGAACATTTTTTCATTACTCCAAATTTTTCGCAAAGAAAATTTCAATCTCCGGGATCGATTATCCTCCGCTCCTCGGTGTAAGCATTCCCAAGAGGCTGATACACGGTAGTGTCTGCGGCAATCCATATTCTGATGCCCCGGCAGTTTACCTCCGTGACTCCTTCCGGCAGTTCCGTCACTATCCTCGTGGAAGGGAATATCACGGTCGGAGCCACTGAATCCGTCCGGAAATAGTCGCGCAAGGTCTCGCGCAAATACAGGTCATCGCCGTCAGGCACCCCGCGCAGCCTGTGGAGCGTCCACACGGGCAACTCGTCGTCCATCGTAAAGTCACCGCGCACCACGCCGTCGGAGCTCGCGACATAGGCCTCCTCAAATTCCCTGTACTCTCGGAATAGCCGCCGCTGAATCCACGCCATCCCCGCGCCCTGAGCGATAAGAAGAATACCTATCGTCCACTGCAAGCCTCTCAATGGCCTCAAGACATACTTAGCTGCCACAGAGGCCACCGCAACGAGCGCATACACCGTCACGAACCATCCTGAGCGTCCGTTCATTCCCGAGGCGAGAATAATCGGCGCGCCTGCCAAGGTGGCGTACAGGAGCACACCGGCGCTTGCGCGAAAAGCCTCGGCCAGCAGAGCACGTCCCCGGCGGAAAGGCAGAGCCAGAACAATAGCGGCCCACAAGGCAACTACCACCGGCTCCGAGACAAGGACAAGCTTCAGGGCTTCGGCGGCCGACATTGCTCCGTCTGCCTTCACCCTGCCCCACATTCCCGGCGAAAGCATCGTGGCCAGAGCTCCCGCGGCAAAAGCTGTCAAGAGAATACGTCGGTTCATACAGGGCATCCGGCGGTTTATTGCGAGATATACAATATAACCGAACAGCAGCGGCACGGCCGCTCCTTCATGGCTCATCCCCGCAACAAAACACAAAAGCGCCAATCCTGCCAAGCGTCTCCCACCCATATTCTCGCCGGCCGAAAAAACAGCGGAAAATGAAGCCATTACGAGCGCCGTTACCCAGACGTAATTGCACTGCATGACGAAAAGACACATATAGTCCCACCACGGAAGAAGGAAGACGAAGGCGCCGGTGAGCGCAAACGGCAACCAGCCCCGGCTCGCGCCTGAGGCCCGGATGCTGAAAAAGCACATACTCCACCATCCCAAAGCTGAGAGCCCGGCCAGAAGCCATCCCGGCAAGTTCATGAACAGGGGCATGAACTTGTCGACCAAGCGGCCGTTGGCGTAGAGATAGTGGGCGGCGACGTGACGCGGAAAATCCGTCCAGCTCCCGTATTTGGGCGAGGCTCCGGAGAAATAGCCCTTGTATACGAGGTCATCGCTGTACATCGGCGTCCACAGATACATAAAAAAGGAGACAAGGGCGAGGCCAAGCAGGAGCCACTGCCAGCCGGGAACCTTCTCCAACATACGCCTGTATCTGCCCATGACCGTTCTATCTGTCACCCGGGTCGAGGAGGCGACGGTCCTCGGCATAGCGCCCCCGGGCGGGTGTGTAGATATATTCGACGCCGTCCTTTTCGGCTATCCAGAGTTTCACCCTCGTGTCCGGAACGGGCTTTGCGCCGGCAGGAAGCTCGTCAACGAATCGCGTCCGTGGACCGATCAGCACCGGGAAGACGTCGCCGGGCCGGCTATACGCGCCCAGAGACTCGATGAGCCAGTAGTCATCCGCCTCCGGGACTCCGCGAAGCCGGTTGATGGTCCAGAAGGGAAGTTCGTCGTCCATAGTGTAGTCGCCCTCGAAAACACCGTCGGGGCTCGCGAGAAAACGCGCCTCGTAGTCCTTGTATTCCTTGTCAAGGCCGTACTGAATCCATGCCTCTCCCGCCGCCTGAGCAAGCAGCAGAAGACTGATTGCCCATTGCAGGCCCGGCAGACTCCGCTCCGACAGGCGCGACAGCATCCATGCCATAGCTATAAGGGCATAGAGCGTCACAAACCAGCCCGTGCGTCCCACTATGCCGGAAGCGATGATTATCGGAGCGCCGGCAAGCGTGGCATAGGTCAGCACAGCCTGAGGCTCACGGCTCAGGCCCAGGAGGAATCGGCGGCTCTTAGGAGTGATAAGGCACACCAGAATAATACCCCAGAGCACAAGCACCGCAGGCTCCGACTTCAGGATAAGCCAGGGAACCGTATCGTTAGGGGTGAAAAGCGGATTGTGGACCCTGTACCTTAGGGCCGGCGAGAGAACCGTGCACATCAGGCCGGCGAAAAAGGCTACGGTCCGCGCTCCCCTCGTTCCCGAAGGGATTTCCCGGCGGATTATAAAAAAGGCAACAAGGCCGAAGGCCATGGGCACAGCCCCGCCCTCGTGCGACATCCCCGCGAAGAAACATATGGCAAGGGCAAACAACCGGCGCCAGAAAGTAGAGCCAAGTTCCTTGCCGAAAATCAAACCAAAAGCAAGCATCAGCAGAGCAGACGCCCATACGTAGTTTAGCTGGACGGCGAAAACAAAGGCGCTGTCCCACCACGGAAGCACCAGGGCAATCGCGGCTATGAGAAGGTACGGCACGAACCCGCGCCCACGGCCCGTGGCCCGGACAGAAAAACAATACATTCCCCAGAGGGCGACGGCGCACAGAAGGGCGCGGATACCCCCCGGAAGATTCATCACGGCGGGCATCAGCTTGTCAATCAACCGGCCGTTGCATATGAACCAGTGTCGGGCGGCGAACAGCGGATATTCCAGCCAGCTGCCGCGGAGCACCATCGGGCCGCCGAACTCCCGCTTATAGCCAAGGTCGTCGCCGTAAAGCGGCGACCACAGATATATAAGGAACGTGCACGCGCACAAAGCCGTGACCAACACGACCCATCCCGGCGTCCGCAGGACTTTCTCTGGTATTCTTGCTTTCATATCCGCAAAGTTACGCATTTTTTTTCAATGCAAAAACTTGCAAATGACGTTGAAATTCATTAACTTTGTGGCTGATTTTCGGACCGAAGCGCGCCCCGCGGCGCTTTTCGGCTGTCAGTCAGTGGTATATAGCATTCACACAATGGAAATGATCAAAATAACGTTCCCCGATAAAAGCGTCAAGGAATTTGAAAGCGGCATCACGCCGCTCGCTGTCGCCGAGTCGATCAGCCCCCGTCTTGCCAAGGACGTCCTTGCCGCAAGCGTCAACGACCAGGAGTGGGACCTCTCCCGCCCCATCACCGAAGACGCCGAGATCAAGCTCTTCAAGTGGGACGACCCCGAAGGCAAGCACGCATTCTGGCACAGTTCAGCCCACCTCCTCGCCGAAGCGCTTCAGGACCTCTATCCCGGCGTGAAGTTCGGCATCGGACCCGCCGTCGAGAACGGGTTCTATTATGACATCGACCCCGGCGAGAACGCCATCACAGCCGCCGACTTCCCCAAAATCGAGAAGCGCATGCTCGAACTCGCCCAGGAGAAGCAGGAAATCAAGCGCGCAGACATCTCCAAGGCCGACGCGCTCAAACTCTTCGGCGACCGCGGCGAAACCTACAAGTGCGAACTCATCTCCGAGCTTGAGGACGGCCACATCACCACCTACACCCAGGGTAGCTTCACCGACCTCTGCCGCGGCCCGCACATTCCCAACACCGCACCCATCAAGGCCGTCAAGATTACATCCCTCGCAGGCGCATACTGGCGCGGCGACGAGAAGCGCAACCAGCTCGTCCGCGTTTACGGCATCACCTTCCCCAAGAAGTCGATGCTCGACGAATACCTCGCCCTCCTCGAGGAAGCGAAGAAACGCGACCACCGTAAGCTCGGCAAGGAAATGGAACTCTTCGCCTTCTCCCAGAACGTCGGCGCCGGTCTCCCTCTCTGGCTTCCCAAAGGCGCCGCGCTCCGCGACCGCCTCGAGCAGTTCCTCCGCAAGATTCAGCGCAAGTACGGCTACAAGCAGGTAATCACCCCGCATATCGGCAACAAGAACCTCTATGTGACCTCCGGCCACTACGCCAAGTACGGCAAGGACTCATTCCAGCCCATCCACACCCCTGAGGAAGGCGAGGAATACCTCCTCAAGCCCATGAACTGCCCCCACCACTGCGAGATTTTCCGCGCTCTTCCCCGCTCCTACCGCGACCTGCCCCTCCGCCTCGCCGAGTTCGGCACCGTCTACCGCTACGAGCAGAGCGGCGAGCTCCACGGCCTGACCCGCGTTCGCGGATTCACGCAGGACGACGCGCACATCTACTGCGCCCCCGACCAGATCAAGGACGAGTTCCTCAAGGTGATGGACATCATCTTCTACATCTTCAAGGCCCTCAAGTTCGACAACTTCGAAGCCCAGATTTCCCTCCGCGACCCCGCGCACAAGGAAAAATACATCGGCTCCGACGAGAACTGGCACCTTGCTGAGAACGCCATCATCGAAGCCTGCGAGGAACGCGGACTCAAGGCCCGCAAGGAACTCGGCGAAGCCGCATTCTACGGCCCGAAACTCGACTTCATGGTGAAGGACGCAATCGGCCGCCGCTGGCAGCTCGGCACAATTCAGGTCGACTACAACCTCCCCGAGCGCTTCGAGCTCGAGTACACCGGTTCGGACAACAAGAAACACCGCCCCGTGATGATTCACCGCGCGCCCTTCGGCTCGCTCGAGCGCTTCGTGGCTGTGCTCCTCGAACACACCGCCGGCCACTTCCCCCTCTGGCTCGCTCCCGTGCAGTGCGCCGTCCTCCCCGTCAGCGACAAATATCTCGACTACGCACGCAAGGTTGCCGACGAACTCGACCAGGCCGAAATCCGCGCCGAAGTCGACGACCGCAACGAGACCCTCGGCCGCAAAATCCGAGACAATCAGCTCAAGAAAATACCCTACATCCTCGTTGTCGGCGAGAAAGAAGCCGAAAATGGCGAAGTTTCCGTAAGAAAAGTCGGCGAAGGCGACAAAGGTTCGATGAAAATTGCTAACTTTGCAGAACTTTTGACTGCCGAAGTCAAGGCAATGACTGAATAACAACCAAAAATAACTCCAAACCCAATTCCAACACACCACACCGAATGGTGAAAAAACCCTTCCATCCCGCCGGCCCAAGGCCCGCAGCCCCCGCGGGAGCGCCCAGACCCCAGCAGCGCCGCGACAACAACCGCGGCCCCGTAGCCAAGGCGCTTCCCAACAACATCAACGAGGCCATTCGCGCCCGCGAAGTCCGTCTCGTCGGCGATAACGTCACACCCGGTATCTATCCTATCCAGGAGGCACGCAAGATTGCCGAAGAGCTCGAACTCGACCTCGTAGAGATTTCAGCCCAGGCCGAGCCCCCGGTGTGCAAAATCCTTGACTACCAGAAATTCCTCTATCAGCAGAAGAAGAAAGCAAAGGAAATCAAGGCAAAGAGCACAAAAGTAGTGGTCAAGGAAATCCGATTCGGTCCCCAGACCGACGACCACGACTACAACTTCAAGCTCAAGCACGCCACGGGATTCCTTCAGGAAGGCGCCAAGGTAAAGGCTTACGTCTTCTTCCGCGGCCGCTCAATCCTCTTCAAGGAACAGGGCGAGGTCCTTCTCCTCCGCTTCGCCAACGATCTCGAGGACCTCGGGAAAGTCGAGCAGATGCCCGTACTCGAGGGAAAGCGCATGACTATCATGATTGCGCCCAAGAAGAAAGCCTGACGCTCCACTCCAAGAAATTCTGCCACGAGCTGGCACTCTAAATAATCACAATTTTCAAAAATCAGACAAATGCCAAAGGTTAAGACTAATTCCGGTGCCAAAAAGAGGTTCGCCCTTACCGGATCAGGAAAAATCAAGAGAAAACATGCCTTCAAGAGCCACATCCTGACCAAGAAGACAAAGAAGCAGAAACGCAACCTCACCCACTTCGGTCTCATCGCCCGCGTGGACGAAGGCAACGTTAAAGCCCTCCTCGGCCTCAAGTAAGCTTCCCCTCCACCCCAGTTTCTCTTGCAGAGACATTTAATTCGTGATTTAAACAATTTCCTAACCGAATGTTCAGCACAAAAGAGCACTCTGCCGCTGACGTTCAAAAATCATCAGAACAATGCCAAGATCAGTAAACCACGTCGCTTCACGCGCTCGTCGTAAAAAAATCCTCAAGCTCACCCGCGGCTACTTCGGCTGCCGCCGTAACGTCTGGACCGTTGCCAAGAACACATGGGAAAAAGGTCTGACCTACGCATACCGCGACCGCAAGGACAAGAAGCGCAACTTCCGCTCCCTCTGGATCCAGCGCATCAACGCCGCCGCCCGCCTCGAGGATCTTTCCTACTCCAAGCTCATGGGCCTCATCCACAAGAGCGGCATCGAAATCAACCGCAAGGTCCTCGCCGACCTCGCCCTCAACAACCCCGATGCCTTCAAGGCAATCGTCGAGAAAGTCAAGAACGCATAAGCGGCCACAGATTATCTCCCCAATTAAAGACTCCGACCCTTGCGGCCGGAGTCTTTTTTTACACGCGCTATTGCACAGCAATCCTTTTTTCGCTATTTTTGTACAGGAAAACTCATTCTCAGCCATGAAGAAATACGACTTCGACCGCGTCATTGACCGCCACGGCACTTCCGCCGCGAAAATCGACCGCCTCGACGCCATGTTCGGCCGTCACGACCTAACTCCCCTCTGGATTGCCGACCTCGATTTCGCCGTATGCCCCGAAATCACCGCCGCCCTCCACGGCCGCCTCAACCACCCCGTGCTCGGATACTCCGACGCCTCTGAAAGCTACTGGGACTCAATCATTTCCTGGAACCGCAAACGCCACGGATTCGAGCTCTCCCGCGAGGACCTCGCCTTCATTCCCGGAGTGGTCAAAGGCTTCGCTCTCGCTGTCAACTATTTCACGCGCCCGGGCGACGGCGTGCTCATACAGCCCCCCGTCTACACCCCCTTCCACACCGTGGTCGAGGGCAACGGCCGCCGTATCGTGGAGAATCCCCTCCTCTTCGACGGCAAGTCCTACTCCATGGACCTCGACGGCCTCGCGCGGCTCCTCCGCACCGAGAAGCCCAAGATGATGATTCTCTGCAACCCCCACAACCCCATCGGCATCCAGTGGGACCGCCCCACCCTCGCACGCCTCGCCCGACTCTGCCGCGATGCCGGATGCGTCGTGGTCAGCGATGAAATCCACGGCGACCTAATGCTCGGCGGACGCCCCCACATCCCCTTCCTCGCCGCCGGAGAAAACGCCGAAGCCATCGGCGTCATGCTCGCAGCCCCCTCCAAAACCTTCAACATTCCCGGGCTCGTAAGCTCATGGATGGCCGTGAAGAATCCCGAGCTCCGCAAAGGATTCTACCATTGGCTCGAAGTCAACGAGTTTTCCTCGCCCGTCAGCTTCTCGGTCATTGGCGCCGAAGCCGCATACCGCAACGGCGAACAATGGCTCGACGAAATGCTCGAATACGTCGAGGACAACATCGCCTTCACCCGAGACTACATCGCCCGCAACATCCCGGGCCTCTCGATGGTCGAGCCTCAGGCCAGTTTCCTCGTATGGCTCGATTTCCGCGCCCTGCATCTCTGTCAGGATGAAATCATGCGCCTCCTCCTCGACAAGGCCCACCTCGCCCTCAACGACGGAACCATGTTCGGCCCCCAGGGCGCCGGATTCGCGCGCCTAAACGTCGGGACACCCCGCTGCGTCCTCGAAAAAGCCCTCGACTCCCTCCGCCGGGCAATTGTCGAATCGCCCGTCGAAGCCTGAACCCAAATACAGCCATGCCTGTCAGAATATTTCCCCCTGAAGAAATCCTCGAGACCACTGTCTCCCTCCCCCTCAGCAAGAGCATAAGCACCCGGGCACTTGTGATGGCATACCTCACGCCCGGCGTATCCGTACTCCCCACGGAAGGAATCTCCCAATGCACCGACACGGCCATCCTCCGCCACTGCCTCGAGAACTCCTCGCAGACGGTAAATGTCGGAGCCGCCGGAACTTCCATGCGCTTCCTCACGGCCCTTTTCGCCGCGATGCCCGGCCGAGAGCTCACCCTCGACGGCTCGGACAGGATGCGCAAACGACCCGTCGGACCTCTCGTCGACGCCCTGCGCTCGCTTGGCGCGCGCATAGAATACACCGGCGAGGACGGATTCCCCCCTCTCCGTATCTCAGGCCGTAAACTCACAGGCGGACGCGTAGACCTCGACGCAGAGGCTTCCTCGCAATTCGCCTCTGCGCTGATGATGGTGGCTCCGCTGATGGCCGAGCCCCTGCACATTCACCTCACCGGCGGAGGAAACGCATCCTCGCCATACATCCGTATGACAGCCGAGATGATGCGCCGGCGAGGCGTCGACGCCGAAATCGAAGGCTACGACATACGCGTGCCCAATACCCCCTACCTCAACACCGCCGATGACGCCGAACCCGACTGGAGCGCTGCCACGTTCTGGTACGAAATCGCCGCTCTCTCCGCAGGATGGGTCACCGTCAGGGGACTCAGCCGCGACGCCCTTCAGGGCGACAGGGGTGTCGCGACAATTTTCGAGCACATCGGAGTCAATACGGGATACACACCCGAGGGCGCCGAACTCTCCGCCCTCCCCGACCAGTACGCCCGCATCGACGGCGACATGAGCGACATGCCCGATGCCGTACCATCCATAGCCGTCACGGCGGCGATTCTCGGAATACCCTTCCGCCTCACCGGCGTGGCATCCCTCAAGATCAAGGAGTCCGACCGCCTCGCAGCCCTCCGCTCCGAGCTTCTGAAATTCGGAATAATCCTCGAAAGCGAAGCCGAGAGCGGCCCCGACACCCTCGCCTGGGAAGGACAGCGCGCCCGCATCGACACCCTGCCCGTCGTCGACCCCCACGACGACCACCGCATAGCCATGGCCTTCGCCCCCACCGCCGTATTCCTTCCCGGAGTCGTTATACAGAATTCCGGCGTCGTCGATAAATCCTACCCCGGATTCTGGGACGCCATGCGGGAAGCGGGATTCATCGTCCAGCCTGCCGACGCTCCAATCCCGGAGGCATACCGCCCTTCTGAAGAATAAACCGATGGAAGCTGCCCTGATACTCCTCGCCGCCATCCTCGGCGTTGGCCTCCTGCTGTATCTCCACCACCGGCTCACGGGAGGAAAACACACCGACACAGCTCCCGCGCCGGACAACACTCCCGCCGAAACAGCCGACGGAGAGGGATGCTGCGGGATGCACATCACCTGCGAGCGCGACTCGCTCCTCAGCGCCGTAAGCGAGAAAATAGAGTACTTCGACGACGAAGAACTCGACCGCTTCGCCTCTCGCGGCGACAAGCCCGAATACACCGACGCGGAAACCGAAGAATTCCGCGAAGTGCTCCTCTCCATGCCTCCCGACAATATCGCCCCCTGGGCCCGGAGCCTCCAGCTCCGCGGCATCACCCTCCCCGAAGCTGTCCGCGACGAACTCCTCCTCATCGTCAGCGAAGAACGCGCCGCCCGCGCCGCAAGCCACTGAAATGCTCGAAATCCTCTCATATCCCTTCTTCATCAACGCCCTCGTCGGCGTGGCCCTCATCAGCATATGCTCCGCAGTTATCGGCACATATGTCATCGCCCGACGAATGGTCGCCATATCCGGCGGAATAACCCACGCCTGCTTCGGCGGCCTCGGTCTCGGCTATTTCCTCGGCATCAACCCCATCCTGTCCGCCGGCGTCTTCGCCGTAGGCTCGTCAGCTCTTGTCGAATGGATGTCGCGCCGCCTGAATATCCGCGAGGACTCCGCAATCGCCGTAATCTGGGCAATAGGAATGGCCATAGGCGTCATGTTCGTCTTCCTCACGCCCGGCTACGTCCCTGAACTAAACGCATTCCTCTTCGGCAACGTCCTCACAGTCTCCCGCGGAGACCTCGCGGCCTTTGCAGTCTATACCGCCGTGCTCCTCGGATTCTTTGCCTGGAAACGCCGCGAAATCATCGCCTGCGCCTTCGACCGCGACTTCGCCCGCGTGGCCGGCCTCCCCGTGGCATTCGTCACCTATACCATGACAGTCCTCGTAGCCGTATGCATAGTCCTCACCATCCGCGTGGCAGGAATAATGATGCTCATGTCCATGCTATCCCTGCCCATGCTCGCCGCCGAGAACCTCGCGCGCCGCTTCATGCCCGTTATGGGAATCTCCGCCGCCATCTCCCTCCTCTGCTCCATCGCCGGCCTCCTCGCCTCCGCCGCAGTCGACATCCCCGCCTCCGCCTTCATCGTAATCTTCCTCTCCGCCACCTACATCCTCACAAGGCTAATTCCCAATAGGAAATAAAATGGTCATTTGCATTCCTGAAGGCAACTCTCGAATAGACTCCAATGGCTATCCGGTTATGGCCTACTAAGCTAATTGTCATTGACCCGGTAGGTCGGCGTATTTTTCCGGGTTGCGGGATTTCAGGTAGGCGGTGCAGATGGAGATTACACGGCGGCAGTCGGTTTCGTCGAAGTAGGCCATGTGGACGAGGTGACGGGGTTTGCCCAGACGGAGGGAGAGCCAGGAATAGGCGTTGTAGCGGGACGGTTTGTGGCGGTCTTTCCAGATGAGGTCGAACACGGCATGGGCGCGTCGGCGCAAGTCCCGGAGTTCGGCTGTGGCGAGGCGCCCCATGGCTTCGGTTGAATATCTGTGACAGCCTACGCTCGCCCGGCAACGCCGACACAGATAATACTTGCCTTCGAAGCGCGCGCCACCGGGCCCGAAAATCTCTCGGGCATCGACGAGCTCAGGAGTGCCTCCGCAATAGGGGCACACCCGGGCCGTGAATATGAGTCGCTGTTCGTCGGTGAATCCGGCCATGCTTAAACGAGCTTCGCGAAGCCGGGAGGAAGCATGGAGGTGAAGTTCATGTCGCGCCTGGTGATGGGATGGACAAAGCGGAGTGTCTGCGCGTGGAGCGCGAGGCGGTGAATCGGGGAGGCTTCGGCGCCGTAGCGGCGGTCGCCGACAATCACGTGGCCCGCTTCCTTCATATGCACGCGAATCTGGTTCTTTCGTCCGGTGGAGAGGCTGAGTTCCACCATCGAATAGGGGCCGCGCTTCTTGACGGTCCTGTAGCTTGTCACGGCGAGCTGGCCCTTTGCCGGGTCGGGAGTCGAGTAGACCTCGTGTGCCGAATTCTCGGTGAGATAGCTGCGTATTACGCCTTCTTCCGGTTCAAGGACACCGTTGACAATCGCCACATACTTGCGCTCGAGCACCATGTTGTTCCAGTTGTGCTGCATGTTGTCCTTTGCCTCCGCCGTTTTGGCAAACATCATCAGGCCGGAGGTCTGCTGGTCGAGGCGATGGACGATGAAGAGCTTGTTGCGCGGGTCCTTGCGCTTGAGGTAGTCGCGGAGGAGGGAATAGGCCGTCCCGTCCTTCTTCTTGTCGGTTCCCATCGACAGAAGTCCGTAGCCCTTGTTTACAACTATTATGGCATCGTCCTCATAGACGATTTTCAGACGCGGATTGCTGAATGTCTGGAATTCTCGTGAAGTGTTTACGCTGACTTTATCACCGGCATAGAGGGGCTGGTTGAAAGCGGTGGTGACGTTGCCGTTTACCATCACCTGATTATGCTTCAGGAAGTCCTTGACAGTGGTGCGCTTACGGTCGGAGAGTCTGGCGTACAGGAAGTCGAGCAGTCCGAGACCGGTTTCCGGCTCACCGGGAGCCGCGAGGTCGGATGCCACGACCTCAAAATCGAGAATAACGTCCGGCTTCATCCGCGGACCGTTCGAGCCGGGTTTGGCGGCTAAGGGTTTGCGTGCCATGGATTATTATTTTTTGCGTTTCGCGGCCGAGCGGCGGGGTTTGGCAGGAGCCTCATCGGCAGCCTCGATAAGTTTTTTCACCTCATCGTAGGAGAGTTCTGCGGGAGCGGCTACAGTCTTAGGAATCCTGTAGTTGGCCTTTTTGTATGAGATATAGGGGCCGAAGCGTCCGTTGATAATCTGGAGGTCCGGGTCCTCGGTGAACGTCTTGAGGATTTTCGAAGCCTCCTCCTTTCGCTTTGCAAGGATTATCTCCACGGCGTGGTCGAGGTCGAGCTCAGAAGGCGCGATGCCGTCGGGGATGCTGGCGAACTTTCCGTCGTGCTTGACGTAGGGGCCGAAGCGTCCGATGGCCACTGTAACTTCCTTGCCCTCGAAGTCGCCGAGACTGCGGGGGAAATCGAAGAGTTTCAGAGCCTCCTCGAGGGTAATATCCTGAATGGACTGGTCCTTGCGGAGAGAAGCGAAGCGAGGCTTTTCCTCCGCCTCGGAATCTCCGATCTGGGCCACTGGGCCGAAACGGCCGATCTTGACGCTCACGGGCTGTCCGGAAGCCGGATCAGTTCCGAGTACGCGCTCGCCGAACTTGAGGCTGTTCTTGTGAGTGAGCGCCCCTTCGACAGCGGGGTGGAAGAGCTTGTAGAAGTTGGCAATTTCGTCGTTCCATGGAATCTTGCCTTCTGCTACTTCGTCGAACTTCTCTTCTATTCTCGCAGTAAAGTTATAGTCGAGGATGTCGGGGAAATATTCCGTAAGGAAATCATTGACAATCATTCCTATATCAGTAGGAACGAGCTTTCCTCGGTCGCTGCCGGTGTTCTCTGTGCGCGTTTCCTCCGCAATTCTGCCGCCGGCGAGGGTCAGTGTCTCGAAATCGCGGGGCGTTCCCTCCTTTTCGCCTCTGGCCACATACTCCCTCTGCTGGATGGTGGAAATTGTCGGGGCATATGTCGACGGACGTCCGATGCCGAGCTCCTCCATTTTTTTGACCAAAGAAGCCTCGGTGTATCTCGGAGGATGCTGTGTGAAACGCTCGATGGCCGTTATGTCCTTATATTCGAGCGCCTGACCGCGGGAGAGGGCCGGGAGACGCACCCCTTCCTCGCCCGTCTGCTCAAGGGACTCGTCCTCGCAGCTTTCGAGATACATTCTCAGGAAGCCGTCGAACTTGAGGACCTCTCCCGTAGCGGTAAATTTCTCAGGTCGCGAGGACACGGCGATATCCACGGAAGTTTTCTCGACCTCGGCGTCGGCCATCTGTGAGGCGAGGGCGCGATTGCGGATGAGGGTGTAGAGTTTCTTCTCCTGAGCCGAGGCATCGGAGAGAGACTCGCGGGACACGTAAGTGGGACGGATGGCCTCATGGGCTTCCTGGGCGCCCTTCGAGGAGGTGTGAAAGCGGCGCACGTGGAGGTACTCCGGTCCGAGCTTCTCCGTTATTTCAGCCGATATGGCCGCTATGGCCTCATTGGAGAGATTCACGGAGTCGGTACGCATATATGTGATGTGTCCGTACTCATAGAGTTTCTGGGCAATCATCATCGTCTGGGACACAGAGAAGCCGAGCTTGCGGGCGGCTTCCTGCTGGAGCGTCGAGGTTGTGAAAGGAGGGGCCGGCGACTTGCGGAGAGGCTTGACGGCGATGTCCGTTACGGAAAAACCCGCCGTGGAACATGCCTCGAGAAAAGCCCGTGCGCTCTCTGCGTCCGAGAAGCGCTTCGACAGGTCGGCACGGAAAACCGGACCCTCGGCGGCAGAGAAACGTCCCGTGACTCTGAAATAGGGTTCTGACTTAAAGGCCCGGATCTCGTTCTCGCGCTCTACGATGAGCCGTACTGCCACCGACTGAACGCGACCGGCGGAGAGAGCCGGCTTCAGCCTCTTCCAGAGAACAGGAGAGAGCTCGAAACCGACAATACGGTCGAGCACGCGGCGCGCCTGCTGGGCGTCGACTCTTCCGCGGTCGATACCGCGGGGATTTTCTATCGCGTGAAGGATGGCATTCTTTGTAATCTCATGGAAGACGATTCTCTTCGTGTTTTCGGGCTTGAGCCCGAGCACTTCATAGAGATGCCATGCGATGGCCTCTCCCTCACGGTCTTCATCGGACGCGAGCCATACGGTCTTGGCCGATTTTGCGGCTTTCTTCAGGTCGCTGACCAGCGAAGTCTTGTCGTCCGGAATCTCATACACGGGCTGGAAGCCGTTCTCGACATCGATACTGAAATTATGCTTTTTCAAGTCGCGTATGTGTCCGAAACTCGACATCACCTTATAATCAGGGCCAAGAAACTTCTCGATTGTCTTGGCCTTGGCGGGCGATTCGACAATAACAAGATTGCTGGGATTACTCATATATTTCGCGTGAAACTATTCAGTTGAGGCAGTATTAAAATTTCAACCGACAAAATTACACAATTCTTATTAAAAAACGGAATTTTAACGCTTAAAAAATCGTCCTGCGGCCTTCTGGAATATAAAACGGCGGAAAAAAACGAAAAGTTCAGGCGCGGGGATGCAAGAAAAGAAGGTCGGCTGAGCCGACCTTCTTCCACGTTTCAACTATTTATTTATGAGACCTTAAGCCTGGCATCACTGCCCGACATAAAGAACCAAGAACGCGGGGGCTGACAACACGTCTCCTTTCGCATTCTCAATAATAATAACGCTTAAGATCCCATTTGGCTCAATTTCAAGGCCGTTTCTTGTTTAAATAATACTAACAGAAGAGCATATCGCCGAAATACTCGGGCCGATGGAAATCGGGCTTATCTGACAGCACCGGAAAGAGCGAAAGATAATGCGGACGGTCGGTGCGGTCGCCGCATTTATAAAGGTTGAACCGCAAAGAGTCCGGACGCCCCGTGTACCCGAGCAGAGAAAAAGGAATCTCCATTTCCAGCCACCAGAGCTGCGGGCAACCGCCGGACTGTCTGAGTTCGAAGGGCGAGGCTCCTACATGACTGCCCCTGCGGCGCACGAGGGCGAGCTTTTCCGGACATAGAGGAGACTTTTCCTTACGGGTTGCGCGCCGCGCGGCCAGAAGGGTGCCAAGTGGGTTACACTCAAAATTGATGTAATTTCGGCCGTCCGCCGTCATGATGAAGGCCTCTACACAGGAATCGACACATACGGGATGGTTGTCGGACGTTTCCGTGGCGAGTACATGATCTTCAGCTACATCAAAACGGATTCTCACCGAAGAGTCGTCGAAAGAAAGGGAAGCCTTCACTTCCGGGCAATAGGAAAAGGAAGGCCAGTTCACGCACTCCAGACTGACGGAGGTGAATTGGCCCGGGAAGAGAGTAATACTGTCGGGAATCATAGTCAATATGAGGTCCAGTTGACCTCAAAGAATTTTGAGGAAGAAGCCGAGTTCGGCGAATAGCCTGTCTCATAATACGACTTCACAAGACCGTCGGCGAAATCGTAGTCAAAGCGACGGTTCGAGAGAAGTTCACCGTCCTTGTCCCTCACGCTTTCGGAAGCGAGTAAGTTGGCGGGCTGAGCACCGAATACCCCGGCACGCATAAGAGGCTCTGAATATCTCTCGAGGACGGAAGGAAGGACAACGGCATTGCCATCGGCCTTGTCGGCGAAATAAGAATACTTGCTGATGCGGCGCGGAGTCGATGAACCCATAAAGTCGTCGAACTCGACAATATTGCCGTTATCCCAGTCTATGTGGTTCACCCACGTCCAGGGCTGATTCCAGGATTGGGGGTTGTCAAAATCGCCGCTACCGTACATCTCCGTGTGCTTAACGCCTATAAGCTGACTGAAATCGTTATAGGTGTAATCCCTCCGGAAGCTTTTCATCAGAATATCGTCCTCGTCTCCTGTTGACATTTCGTATGTACCCTCAGAGCTTAGCGCTTTTCCCGAAGTAATGGAGAATTCCTCATGATAGGTAACAGTCCGTGAGGAATTGCCTGTATCAGAGGCGGAATAATTCACTACTATGCGGTCGGCAGATGGGTAAGAATAAAGCGCCTTTTCCCTCAAGCCGTCAGAAACGCCGTCATAACGGGTAATACGTCCCTGCTTGTCGTAAGAGAAAGTTAGCATCGAATTATCAGCTGCCACTATAGAGGCGAGCCGGACGTGGCCTGATGCCTGCTTGGGTTCGTCATTGGAACAGGAACACAGAAATGCCGCGGCCCCGAGGAAAATGTATCCGAAATATTTCATAATGGTGAGTTTATTTAATAAGAAACGGGGAAGAGGGATTTAAAATTGTGTAATGAACAAAAAAAGACCGCGGCTCCTTTGGGGGAGTCGCGGTCTCGGTTAGGGGCGGTTACCTACTTTTCCACTTTCGCAGTATCATCGGCGTGGTCAGGTTTAACTTCTCTGTTCGGAATGGGAAGAGGTGGAGCCCTGACGCTATTGCCACCTTAGTTCGTTCGTCAGTCGCGCGCTTTTGCGCGTCGCTGTATAAGGTAAAAGAGCGCCTGGAAGTGAAGATTCAGGAGCATTGAAGAAACTTTAATCAACTTCTCTGAGGCTTCGGCCTGTTTTTGCCGGGATGGAGGCGGCGCGGCTTTCGTCTTTCCGCTCCATCGCTTGTCTTTTATTGGGGGACTTGAGTCCCGGAAAGGGTTTGGGTGATTAGTATTGCTCGGCTGTGCACATTGCTGTGCCTGCACCTGCAACCTATCGACGTCATCGTCTTTGACGACCCTTGTATGGAGATCTTATCTTGAGGGGGGCTTCGTGCTTAGATGCTTTCAGCACTTATCCTTGCCAGACGCGGCTACCCGGCGGTGCTCCTGGCGGAACAACCGGTGCACCGGTGGTCTGTCCAACACGGTCCTCTCGTACTAGTGTCGGGTCCTCGCAAATCTCCTGCGCCCACAACAGATAGAGACCGAACTGTCTCACGACGTTCTGAACCCAGCTCGCGTGCCACTTTAATAGGCGAACA
>ERZ808037.149-NODE-149-length-74778-cov-12.468816_pt1 | contig 74778 bp, 65 predicted proteins | sample MGYA00380190_ERZ808037 | MGnify/ENA primary metagenome ERZ808037 (study PRJEB31490, sample SAMN06133399) | mouse gut metagenome | isolation source: J9 | host: mice | place: China: Chengdu | collected 2015-05 ... | reverse complement strand
CCGGGGCCCTTGTCCACCGGGATGGACTCGCCGGTGAGGGCGGACTCGTCCACGCTGGACGCCCCCTCCACCACCACGCCGTCCACCGGCGCCGAGGCCCCGGGCCGCACCAGCACCAGCTCCCCCGCCCGGACCTGCTCCACCGGGATCTCCGCCTCTCCCCCGTCCCGGAGCACAGTGGCCGTCTTGGGGGTGAGGTCCATGAGCCGGGCAATGGCCTGGCCGGTCTTGCCCTTGGACCGGGTCTCCATGTACTTGCCCAGGGTGATGAGGGCGAGGATCATCCCGGCAGACTCGAAGTACAGGTCCATGGAGTAGTGCTCCACCAGGGCCATATCTCCGTGACCCAGCCCCCAGCCGATGCAGTACAGCGCCGCCACGCCGTACACCACGGCGGCGGCGGAGCCCACGGCGATGAGGGAATCCATGTTGGGGGACAGGTGGAACAGGGTTTTGAAGCCCACCCGGTAATACTTTTGATTGATGACCATGATGGGCACGGTGAGCAAAAACAGGGTGAGGGCGTAGGTCATGGCGTTTTCCGCGCCGTGGAAGAAATGGGGGATGGGCCAGCCCATCATGTGGCCCATGGACAGGTAGAACAGGGGGATCAGGAACACAAAGGAGGCGATGAGCCGGGCCCGCATGTTTTTCAGGTCCTCCTCCATGGCGTCCGCCGCGGGCTGGGCCTGAGCCCGCTCCCCTGCGGCGGCGGACAGGGCCGCGCCGTACCCCGCCTTCTCCACGGCGGACACGATCTGGTCCGGGGTGAGGGCCCCGTCCCAGTCCACCGTCATGGACCCGCCCAGCAGGTTGACGTTCACCTCGCACACCCCGTCCAGCTTCCGCACCGCCTTGTCCACGTGGGCGGAGCAGGCGGAGCAGGTCATGCCGGTGACTGTAAATTTTTGTTTCATAGCACACCCTCCTCCGGCATGGCCTGCTCCGCCAGGCGCGTCAGCGCCCGCGCCGAACGGCGCGTACAAGCGTTTTGCCGAAGGCAAAACCTTGGCGCAGGGGCGAATTCACTTCGCCCGCGCAAGTGAAATTCTCTTGGGGCCCCAGCGGCGGCAATGCCGCCGCTGGGAGAACAGGTCATGCCGGTGACGGTAAATTTTTGCTTCATTGTTGATTCACCTCGCCTGTTGTCGCGCTTCTCATAGTATTTTTCCCAGCGCCTTCACCAATTCGTCGATTTTCTCCGCCCGCTCCGTGTCGCTTTCAGCGTGCTCCACGCAGTGCTTCAGGTGGGCGGTGAGAATCTCCCGGTTGGCCCGGCGAAGCATGGCGTCGGCGGCGGTGACCTGCTGGGAGATGTCCATGCAGTAGCGGTCCTCCTCCACCATCTTGATGATGCCGTCGATCTGTCCCCGGGCGGTCTTCAGCAGCCGCAGCACCGTCTTCTGGTCGGCCATCATGGGCGGACCCTCCTCTCACTCAAACACTCCCCTGGGGGGTAGTGTTATCCTACCATACAGCTGGGCTTTTGTCAAGAAAAAATTCCCGGGTCCCCCGGGAATTTTTCACAGTTCACCTGTTTAGCTTCGCCTGGGCCCGGGCCAAAAACTTGTCCGTCTGGATGACGAACCGCTCATGGGTCCCCCCGCCGATTTTCCCCGCCTCATCGAAGGCGGACACGGCAAAGGTGAGCTTCCGCCCCTCCACGGCGGTGACCTCCGCCTCCGCCCAAACCCTCATGCCCACGGGGGTGGCGGCGTCGTGGGTCACGTCCAGCCGGGTGCCCACCGTGCCCTCCCCCGGGGCCAGGGCGGACTGCACCGCCTGAACGGCGGCGTTCTCCATCAGGGCCACCATCCATGGCGTGGCAAACACCGGCACCAGCCCCGACCCCGCCGCCTGGGCGGTGTTCTCCGGGGTGACCACGGCCTCCGCCCGGCCCCTTCTTCCGATTTCAATCGACATAGCAATCCCTCCATCCTTTGCGCTGCGTCCAGTATACGCCATTTTAAGAATTTCTTCAACCCTTTTCTCTTGCGCCCCTCCCCCGCTGTCCGTATAATATATGCAAAAACGTGAAACGGAGCTGCCGCTATGAACCACATCCTGGTCGTTGACGACGACATCCACATCGGCAATCTCCTCCAGGAGGCGCTGGAGGGGGAGGGCTACCGGGTGAGCCGGGCCTACTCGGGCACGGAGGCGGTGCTGGCCCTGGACCGTGGGCGGCCCGACCTGGTGCTGCTGGACCTGATGCTCCCCGGCCTGTCCGGGGAGGCGGTGCTGCCCCGCCTGGCGGGCGTCCCCGTTATCGTGGTCAGCGCCAAGGCGGACGTGGACAGCAAGACCGCCCTGCTGCTGGGGGGCGCGGCGGACTATGTGACCAAGCCCTTCGTCCTGCGGGAGCTGCTGGCCCGGGTGGCGGTGCGGCTGCGGGAGGCCGCCGCCCGGCCGGGGGACCTGCTGGTCTTCGGCCCCCTGCGGCTGGAGCCGGCGACCCGCTCGGCGGGGGTGGACGGGGCGGAGGTCCGCCTCACCCGGACGGAATACGCCATTTTAAAGCTGCTCATGGCCAATCCCGCCCAGGTGGTCACCAAGTCCCGGCTGCTGGAGGAGATCGGCCAGGACACCCCGGACTGCACCGAGAGCTCGCTGAAAACCCACGTCAGCAACCTGCGCCGCAAGCTGCGGGACGCCGGGGCGGGGGACTGCATCGAGTCCGTTTGGGGGATCGGCTTCAAAATGCGGACAGAGTGAGGAGGGCGGAACTATGGCAGAATTGCGATCCATGCGGAACATCGGGAAGGAAATGGCCCGGAAGCTGGCCGCCGTGGGCATCGACACGCCGGACAAGCTCCGGGAGGCGGGCTCTACGGAGGCGTTCTTCCGCTTGAAGGTGGTGTTCCCCGAGGTCTGCCTGGTGCACCTGTACGCGCTGGAGGGGGCCATTGAGGACCTGGGCTACAACCGCCTTCCCGAGAGCAGGCGGCTGGAGCTGAAGGCGTTCAGTGACCAGCTCAGGGGAGGATGAGCGGCGCGATCTTGACGAAATCTGAACGGTTTCCTTAACCGCTTTCTTGACCGTTTTCTGTTAGGATGGGGCTGCTGTAGGGGAGCACACCGCACGCCCCTGCACAGGCAATCTTGAAAACGGAGGCTTTATCATGGAATATGTACTGGTCACCCAGGGGCTGTCCAAGCATTACAAGGACTTCAAGGCCCTGGACAACCTCACCATGCACGTGCCCAAGGGCAGCATATACGGCTTTGTGGGCCGCAACGGCGCGGGCAAAACCACCCTGATCCGGCTCATCTGCGGCCTTCAGGCCCCCACGTCCGGCGCCTACGCCCTCTACGGCGTGGACAGCGCCCAGCGGGACATCGCCAAGGTCCGCCGGAGGATGGGCGCGGTGGTGGAGACCCCCTCCATCTACCTGGACCTCACCGCCCAGGACAATTTGAAGGAGCAGTTCCGGGTGCTGGGCGTCCCCTCGGACGACGGCATCCCCGGCCTGCTCAAGCTGGTGGGCCTGGAGAACACCGGGAACAAAAAGGCCCGCAACTTCTCCCTGGGCATGAAGCAGCGGCTGGGCATCGCCGTGGCCCTGGCGGGGGACCCGGACTTCCTGGTGCTGGACGAGCCGGTAAACGGCCTGGACCCCCAGGGGATCATTGAGATCCGGGAGCTCATCCTCAAGCTGAACCAGGAGCGGCGCCTCACCGTGCTCATCTCTTCCCACATCCTGGACGAGCTGGCCAAGCTGGCCACCCACTACGGCTTCATCGACGGGGGGCGCATCGTCAAGGAGCTGTCCGCCCGGGAGCTGGAGGCGGCCTGCCGCAAGTGCCTGCGCATTGAGGTCACCGACACCCGCGCCCTGGCCCGGGTGCTGGACGGCATGGGGGTGGAGTACAAGATCCTGTCCGACGGGCAGGCGGACGTGTTCGCCCAGCTGAACATCTCCCAGCTGTCCAAGGCGCTGGACGGGGAGGGCTGCGAGCTGCTGTCCGCCCAGGAGCGGGACGAGAGCCTGGAGAGCTACTTCGTCAACCTGGTGGGAGGTGGCTCCCATGATTAAGCTGCTGGGCGCGAATCTTCTGCGGTTCAGAAAAAGCCATCTGTTCTGGGGGACGCTGGCCCTCAGCTTTGGCTTCGGGGTGTTCATGTGCGTCATCCGGTTTCGGGAGCGCCTGGATTACCACTTTGAGGTGTCGCTGAACTCCGTGTTTTTCGGCTATGCCATGGTGGCGGGCGTGATCTTGGCCGCGTTCATCCCCCTGTTCTTTGGCACCGAGTACAGCGACGGAGCCATTCGAAACAAGCTCATCGTGGGCCACTCCCGCGCCGCCGTCTATTTTGCCAACCTGCTCACCAGCCTCGGGGCGGCTGTGTCCTTTTTCGCCGCCTACCTGCTGGCCTGTACCGTGGTGGGCGTTCCCCTCATCGGCGGCTTAGACCTGCCCGTCCCGGCCACGGCGGCCGCCTTGGGCGGCTCCCTGCTGATGGCGGCGGCGTACTGCGCCGTCTTCACCTTCGCCACCATGAACTGCTCCAAAAAGTCCGTCTCGGCTGTGGCGTGCCTGCTGGGGGTGTTCGCGCTGCTGTTCGCCGCCGTCTACCTCAACGGGCGGCTGGACGCGCCGGAATTTATCCAGGGCTACGAGATGAACATAGGCGGGCAGGTTGTGTCCGCCAAGCCGGAGCCCAACCCCGCCTACCTCACCGGGATGAAGCGGGAGGCCTACCAGTTTTTCTACGACCTGATGCCCACGGGCCAGGGCATTCAGTACAGCAATGTGAACTTTACCAATCCAGTGCGCCTGATGGGGCTGGCGGCGGCCCTGTTCGCCCTGTTCACCGGGGCGGGGGGGTTGCTGTTCCGGCGGAAGGATTTGAAGTAGGTGGGCGGTATGAGGAATCTGCTGGCGGCAAACCTTCTGCGGCTGAGGAAAAGCGTATTGTTCTGGGGCGCGCTGGCGTTCTGCCTCGGCGTCGGGGCCTTGATGTCCCTCCAGCTTTACCAGATGAACCAATATGAATACTTCCCGCTGGACGGAGCCTTTTTTACCTACCCCATATTCGTCTGTATCATCATCGCAGTGTTTATCCCCCTGTTTTTTGGCCGGGACTACAGCGACCACACCATCCGCCGCAAGGTGGCGGCGGGGCATCCCCGCGCAGCCATTTATGCCGCCAACCTGCTCACCGGTACGGCGGTATCGCTCCTGCTCTGCGCGGCCTACATGGCGGTGGTGGCCGCGATTGGCATACCGCTGGTGGGGCCGGTTTCCATGGACCTGGGACAGGCCGTGCTGATGGTATTGGGCTCGCTGGCGGCAATGGCGGCGTGCAGCGCCCTGTCTACCCTTGTCTCAATGGCCTGCACCAGTAAATCCACCTCAGCGGTGGTCTGCATTCTGGGCGCATTCCTCCTGCTGATTGCCAGCATCTACCTGAGGAGCCGCTTGGACGCCCCCGAATTTTACGAGCTTCCGTGGGGGGAGGGTCTGGTTGAAAATCCCCAGTGCCTGAGCGGCACACAGCGGGCCGTGTGCGAATTTGTCTATAACCTGCTGCCGCCTTCCCAGGCCATCCAGTATGCCAGCCGGCAGGCGCAGAATTTAGGGCAGATGCCGCTGTATTCCCTGCTTGTCATCCTCCTGTCCACCGGGGCGGGCATCGCCCTGTTCCGCAGAAAAGACCTGAAATGAGGTGAACGGTATGAGAAATCTGCTGGTGGCGAATTTCCTGCGCTTGAGGAAAAACAGGCTGTTTTGGGGCCTGCTCCTGCTGCTCTTTGCCCTGGGCGTTATCTTTACCCTGCACCGGGTGGAGGAACAGCAGAAGTGGGGCGCGCGGTTTTACCTCACGGTTGACCTGTTTACCTACCCCCTGTTCCTGGGCTTTGGCATGGCGGCGTTTATCCCCCTGTTCTTCGGCGCGGAGTACAGCGACGGGGCCATCCGGAACAAGCTAGTCATCGGCCACTCCCGCCTGTCCATCTACCTGTCCCATTTTATCACCAGCGTAATTGCGGCCATTTCCGCCGCCGCGGCCTACGTACTGCCCATTCTGCTGATCGGGTTCTTCTTCTATGAGCCTCCCGCCATAGAGACGAGCACGCTTCTGCTCCTCCTGCTGGGCAGTCTGGTTTTGCTGGCGGCCTACTGCGCCCTGTATACCCTTGTGGCGATGAATCTCGCCAGCAAAAGCGGGGCGGCGGTGCTCTGCCTGGTGGGAATGCTGGTGCTCTACCTGGCCGCGGGTAATATCGAGGTCAGGCTGATGCAGCCCGAATACATGGGCGGCGGCATCACGATTACCGACGAAGGGATAGAAATCCCGCTGGAGCAGGAGCCCAACCCCCGCTATGTAGGGGGCGCGGCCCGCGCCGCGCTGGAAGCGGCCCATGACCTCCTGCCCACCGGGCAGTCCCTGCAATATATGCGGGTGGACGTGGCGCACCCGGAGCGGCTTCCGCTGTACTCCCTGATCGACATCATCGCCTTTACCGCCGCCGGCGCGGCCCTGTTCCGCAGAAAAGACTTAAAGTAGGCGGCGAAGCCGCCCCCAAATCGGAGCCCAGCGAAGCGGGTCCGATTTGGAGAGGAGGAGCAAGGGAGCAAAATGAGGAATAGCCTCCAGGCTGTTCCGAATGGAGCGGACTTTGCGACGACGAGAAATGAGGTGAACCCCATGCTCCCCTGGCTGATCTGCGCCGCGCTGGCCGCCCTGGCGCTGGTACTGCTCCTCCGCCTGTACCTGCTCCAAAAGAGCCTGGACGACATCGCCGGCCAGCTGGGGGACCGCCTGGCCTCCGACACCAACAACCCCATCTTCCTCCCCACCCGGGACCCCCACGCCCGAAAGCTGGCGGCTGAGCTCAACGTCCAGCTCCGGGAGCTGCGCCGCCTGCGCCAGCGGTACGAAAACGGGGACCGGGAGCTGAAGGAGGCGGTGACCAACGTCTCCCACGACCTGCGCACCCCCCTCACCGCCATCTGCGGCTATCTGGAGCTGCTGGACAAGGGGGACAAGACCCCGGACCAGGCCCGGTATCTGGCCCTCATGGCGGACCGGGCGGAGGCCATGCGCCAGCTCACCGGGGAGCTGCTGCGCTACTCGGTGTCCGCCAGCCTGGAGGATGAGCTTGCCCTGGAGCCGGTGGACCTGAACGGCGCGGTGGAGGAGGCGGTGGCCGCCCTCTACGGGGCGCTCATCGAGGGGGGCGTGGTCCCCTCCGTCTCCCTGCCCGGGGAGCGGGTGGTGCGCAGGCTGGACCGGGCGGCCCTGTCCCGGGTGCTGGGCAATCTGCTGTCCAACGCCCTGAAATACAGCGCGGGGGATTTGGAGGTGTCCCTGACCCCCGACGGGACCGTCACCCTGGCCAACGCCGCCCCGGGGCTGGACGAGGTCCAGGTGGGGCGGCTGTTCGACCGCTTTTACACCGTGGAGACGGGCCGCGGCTCCACCGGGCTGGGCCTGTCCATCGCCAAGGTCCTCACCGAGCGGATGGGCGGGACCATCGCCGCCCGGTATGAGAGCGGACGGCTGGCGGTGGCCCTCCGCTTTCCGCCCCAGCCCCCGCCGGCGGCTGGCTCGAACCTGTATTCATAACCGAACACATCGGATGGCGGATGGATTTTCGGTTTTGAATACAGGTTCTTAGGGCTTGTTTGAAAAATGTCAGCATACCCAATCGACGGGTCTTTTTCCGGCATACGGCGTTGATTTGACTTGAAATACACAAAGTATTTCTGCGTCAAATCGCCTTGCCTGACGAAAAAATCCCTCGCCGCTGGGCACATCGCCATTTTTCAAACAAGCCCTAACCTTTTCCACATAATGGCCGATATATGTATTATATTCTAGGGAATCTATGTGGAGGCGTGCACCATTATGAATGTGACGAGCTTTGCAAATCTCTTTTCCCAGAACAATGTGCTTCAGCAAAACCGCCTGCTGGGGCAGACGCTTGCCCAGCCCATCAGCCATACATTGAACCGGCTGTCTGAAACCCTGACCACAGCCCAGGAGCAGGCCAAGAGCATGGGGGCCCGGTTTGACACGCTGGAGCTGTCGGCAGAGGCTGCGGGCGGTGCGGAGCATTCGGCGCTGGCGGACGTGCCGGAGGGCCTGCTGCGCTACTATCTCCATATGTGCAGGTTCGGCGCAAGCATCAGCCAGGGTCAGGAGACGTCTCTGGTGGAGTACCGGGACCAGCTCTCCGCCTTTGACCAGACCATTCAGACCTGCCAAGATATGCTGGACGGCAAAACCGCGCTGCCCAGCCAGATGAAGCGGGAGGATGTCGCCCTGCTGCTGGAACATACCAAGGCGGCCCGGGAGCAGTTCCTACAGCAGGGCGCGCAGGAGCTGAATCGGCTTTCCAGGGAGGGTCCCTCGCCGAGGGAGTTTTTAGGGCGCGCATACTCCATGATCACCGGGGATGCCAACAACGCCCAGGACCATTCCCGCTGGGAGATTGACCCTGAAGCCAACGACATTTATGGGGAGATTGACCGCGCCCTGGCATCTGCCCGCCGGGCAACGTCCACCTTCCGCGATGGGGCCTCCAGCGTCCTGGCCGAGCTGAAGCGCCGGGGCTGCATACAGGCGGAAGAGGACTTTTCACTTGACGGCCAGGCATCCGCGGACCGCAGGCCTTCTCGGATGGCGCTGCTGGCCCAGGATATCTGTGATGGCATCCGGAGGGCGCTGCGCCAAAGCGCCGCAGAAAAGGGCGAGCCGCAGATCACCAGGTCCGGCCTGGAGGAATATGGGAACTTTGAGGCCAGCGGCATCGCCGCCCTGGCGCTGCCGGAGGACGGCGCCCCCTGCGCCGGGAAAAAATAGTGGCCTCACCCCTTTCCTTTTCCTCCCTTTCTGCCGATATATAGGGTAAAGGAACCTCTGAATAAATCGGCAAGAGCGATTTGCGAGAGATTTTTTGCTGTTGGGGTCCCCCCTTTGTGTTTGCATCGACGAAGGCGGGATTTCCCAGGAATAGAGGTTCCTAAAGAGATGGGAAGGGGGGAATGCCCATGGGCGTTCAGCCTGTGGCCGGCGTGGGCCGGGAGGAGCAGAGCGAGGAAAAGCAGTATGAGCTGCTGGCCCAGTCCTTGAAAAAGCAGGAGGAGAGCCGCACCTCCCTCACCGAGATGATCCAGGACGCCAAGGAGAAGGCGGACCAGCAGCGGGAAAAGTTCAAGCTGGCCAAGGCCACCCCCCGGTATGGAGACGCCCCGCTGGAGGCCTACGCCCGGCTGAGCCGGGCCCGCACCCAGGCCCAGGTCAGCTCCGCCGCGGGGTACGCCCGCCGCCGCCTGGTGCAGCTCCAGGCCGCCCAGCGCTCCGACCCGGACCACGCCGACCAGATCCGCGCCGCCGTGAACCAGCTGAAAAAGGCGGTGGGCCGGGCCAACAAAAAGAAGCTGGAGCTCACCCGGGAGCAGCTGGCCCGGGCCCGGCAAAAGCGGATGGCCCGGGAGAACAAGCGCCGGGAGGAGCAGCGCATCAAGCAGGAGCTGCGCCGGGCCCAGTCCATGCGGGCCGTGCGGGAGGCGGGCTACCTCCGGGAGACGGACGTGGCCAACCGCCAGGCGGACCAGCTCACCGCCACCAAAATGGAGCTTCGGGCCCAGGCGGAGCAGCTGGGGTCCTCCGTCCACCCGTCGGTGGACGCCGCGCTCCAGGGCTATTGCGCGGGCGCTCAGCTGGCGGCCGCGGACGTATCCGCCCCCATGGAGGCCCCCCAGGTAAACGTGCAGGCATAATTGAACCGCCCGCCGCGTATGCGGCGGGCGGTTTTCTGCCCTTCCCCGGGCGTTATCTCTTCAATTCCTCAATGAATTGCTGCATCCGCTCCGTCACCAGCTGATCCGCTTTCATCCCCAGCAGCTCGTCCCGGCTCACCCATCGGAAGGCCACCGTCTCGCCCTCTTGGAGCGTGACCGCCTCCTTGTCCCAGCCGGTGACGCACAGGAACTCCACATAGATAGCGCGCTTCTCCGGGGCGATCACCGTGCCCACCTGCGTCAGGTCCGTGGCCACAATGCCCGTCTCCTCCCGCAGCTCCCTGACGGCGCACTCCAGCGGCGTCTCCCCCGTCAGGGCGGAGCCCCCCGCCGTGGCCTCCCACATGCCGCCCCAGGGCTTGCGCGGGTCCCGCTGCATCAGCAGCCAGCCGCCGTCGGCGTGCTTTACGATGATGTCGCACACCAGATGGTACACCCCCTGGGGGATGGGCTCCCCCCGGACCAGGGTCTTGCCCGGGATTTTTTGAAAGTTCTTGTCATACGCATCCCAAAGCTCCATGTTTTCACCTCACAAATTATGCCCCCAGCACCTTGGCCGCGTTTTCCTCGGCAAACTGCCTGCTGTACAGGTCGTGGTAGTAGCCGTGGGCCCGCAGCAGGGACTGGTGGGTGCCCCGCTCCACGATCTTTCCGTCCCGGACCACCAAAATCATATCCGCCTTGCGGATGGTGGACAGCCGGTGGGCGATGAGGAAGGAGGTACGGTCCCGCAGCAGGTGGTCGATGGCGTTTTGGATGTCCTGCTCCGTCTGGGTGTCGATGGAGGAGGTGGCCTCGTCCAGCACGAAGATGCGGGGGTCGGCCAGCACCGCCCGGGCGAAGGAGATCAGCTGCTTCTCGCCGGTGGAAAGGCGGTCTCCCTCCTCGCCCACGTCGCTGTCCCAGCCCTGCTCCAGCTTGGCCGCCACCTTGTCCGCCGACACCGCCCGGGCCGCCGCCTCCACCTCCCCGTCGGTGGCGTCCAGCCGGCCATAGCGGATGTTCTCCCGGACGGAGCCGGAGAACAGGTGGGGGCTTTGCAGCACGTAGCCGATGTTGGAGTGGAGCCACAGCTGGCTGCGCTCCCGGTAGTCCCGGCCGTCGATGAGGATCTGGCCCTGGGTGGGCTCGAAAAAGCGGCAGGCCAGGTTCACCAGGGTGGACTTGCCCGCCCCCGTCTCCCCCACGATGGCCACCGTGGTCCCCGCGGGGATTTTCAGGTCAAAGTGCTCCAGCACGTTGTCCCCCCCGTCGGGATAGCGGAAGGTCACGTCCCGGAACTCGATCTCACCCTTCAGCGGCTCCCAGTTCTCCCGCTTGGGGTCGAAGCTGTCGCCGTACTTCTCCACCACCTGGGGGGTGTCGGTGACCTGGGGCCTCTCGTCCAGCAGGCCGGTGACCCGCTCAATGGACGCCTGGACGGCGATAAACTCCGCCAGGTTGGCGGTGAGGTTCTGGATGGGCTCAAAGATGTTCATGGCGTAGGTGATGAAGGCGGACAGGGTGGCGATCTCCAGCGCCTGCTCCTCCACCAGCCAGCCCCCCCGCAGCAGCACGATGGCCACCGTCAGAGTGGAGAAAAACAGGGTCACGGGGATGTACACCGCGTTGAGCCGGGCCGCCCGGACGGCGGAGCGGTTCATCTCGCCGGTGAGCTCCCGGAAGCTGCGGATGCTCTGGTCCTCGATGACCAGGGTCTTGGAGGTCTTGGCGCCGGTGATGCCCTCGTTGAACGCGCCGGTGATCTTGGAGTTGATCTTGCGCACCTTCCGGGTCCAGTGGAGGATGCGGGGTTGGAAGTACCCGGTGAGGGCGGCCACAAAGGGCACCACCAGGATGACCACCAGGGCCAGCTGCCAGTTGAGCAGCAGCATGGCGGCAAAGGAGCCCGCCACATAGAACAGCGCGTCGGCGATGTCCATCAGCCCCCAGGCGATGTTGCCGGCGATGCGGTTGGTGTCGTTGGTCACCCGGGTGAGGAGGTAGCCCACGGGGGTGACGTTGTAAAAGGACAGGGAGAGGGTCTGCAAATGCCGGAACAGGTCCCGGCGCAGGTCCCGGCCCAGGTACATCTCAATGCGCATGGACTGCCGGGTGCCCCCCACCACCGTCAGGCTCATCAGGACGATGACCGCCCCGTAGGCCAGCGAGAAGGGGGCCAGCCCCTCCAGGGTGCCCGTCTCGATGAAGTTCCCGATGGCGTAGCGCTGAAACAGGGGCAGGCACACGTCAATCAGGTTGCCCATGGCGCTGAAGGCGATCATGGCGGCCATGTGCCCCCGGTAGTGGGCCAGGATGGGCAGCAGACGCCTCCAGATGGACCAGTCAAAGGCCTGGGTGTATTCTTTTTCGTCAAAGGCGGCCATTACGCCTCCCCTCCCTTCTGGATGAGCGCCCGGTCGTCGCTGCTCATCTGGATATCGTAAATCTCCTTGTAGATGCCGGGGCGGGAGATGAGCTCGGCATGGGTGCCGATGTCCGCCGCCCGGCCCCCGTCCAGCACCAGGATGCGGTCGGCCTGCATCAGGGTGGTCACCCGGTGGGAGATGAGGATGACGGTGGACTGGGCCATCCGCTCCTTCAGGGCGGCGCGTATTTTCGCGTCGGTCTCCGCGTCCACGGCGGACAGGGAGTCGTCGAACACCATCACCGGCGCGTTTTGCAGCAGCATCCGGGCGATGGCCACCCGCTGCTTCTGTCCGCCGGACAGGGTGACCCCCCGCTCCCCCACCACGGTGTCGTAGCCCTGGGGCAGGTCGGCGATGGCCTCATCCACGCAGGCGATCTGGGTGCAGGCGCGCAGCTCCTCCTGGGTGGCGTCCGGCCGGGTGGCGGCGATGTTCTCCCGGATGGTCTGGGAGAAGAGGAAGGGCTCCTGGAGCACCAGACCCACCTGGCGGCGCAGGTCCCCCCGGCTGATGTCCCGGATGTCCACCCCGCCCACGGTGATGGTCCCCTGCCCCTCCTCCAGGTCATAGAGGCGGTCCAGCAGGTGGACCAGGGTGGACTTGCCCGACCCGGTGCCCCCCAGGATGGCGAAGGTGGACCCCCAGGGGATGGTAAAGGACACGTCCCGGAGCACCTCCTGCCCCTCATAGCCGAAGGTGACATGGTCGAACACGATGTCCCCGGCCAGCCTCGCGGGGCGGGCGGAGGGCCGGTCGGCCTCCTCGGCGGCCCTGAGGATGTAGCCCACCCGGTCCATGGACACCCCGGCCTTGCTCATCTCGGACAGCACCCGGCCCAGGGAGCGCACCGGCCAGGCCATGGCGCTGTTGTAGATGACGAAGGCCTGAAACTCCCCCAGGGAGATGGCGCCGTCCACCGCCGCCGCCGTCCCGGCCACCACCACCGCCATGATCTGGAGGCACACCAGCAGCACGCCGGAGGCCCAGTACACGCTGAGCACCCGGCCCAGCTCCACCCAGAGGCTGGAGAAGCGGTCGTTCTTCCGGCCAAAGCGGTCGATCTCAAACTTTTCCCGGCCAAAGGCCCGCACCACCCGCACGCCGGTGAGATTCTCCTGGGCGCAGGTGGTCAGCTCCCCCTCCGCCTCGTCGGCCACCTTGAAGCGGGAGGATATCTTGCCGTAAAACACCCCGGAGGCCAGCCCGGTCACCGGGATGAAGGCCAGGGGGATCAGGGCCAGCTTCCAGTTCATCGCCAGCATGATGCCGGTGTACAGCGCGATGAGGAACACCGTGCGCACCACCTCCATCAGCTGGTTGCAGACGAAGGTGCGAATGACCTCCACGTCGGAGGTGCACCGCTGGATCACGTCGCCGGTGGCGTGGGCGGTGTGCCAGTCGAAGCTCAGGCGCATGATGTGGCTGTACAGGTTGTCTCTCAGCTTTTTCACAAAGCCCTCGGAGCCCTTCGCCAGGTTAATCCGCGTCCCGAAGATGCACAGCCCCCGCACCGCCGCCGCCAGCACCACCGCCCCCGCCGCCGTCCACAGGGCCCGGTAGGGGTCCGCCCGGAGCTGCTCCAGGGGCAGCAGCGCCTGGACCAGGCCGGGCAGGTCGGGCTCCTTGGTCCCCAGCACCGAGTCTACGGTGACGCCGATAATCTGGGGCACCAGGGCGTTGCAGGCGGTGTTCATGTACGCCAGCAGGATGGCCCCCAGGAAAAAGCCCCAGCTGCCCTCCAGGTGCCGGAGGACCAGCGCTATTTTCTCCCGTCGGGAGAGCTTTCCGTGTGTTTCCATATCTTCTCCTTTCCCAAATGAGCGCAAAAAAGCGCCCCTCTGGACAGAGGGACGCCGCAAGCCAATACAATATGGAATGGAATTCCTATTCCACTCCCCAGGCGCGCAAATATCCCAGCCGTCTCGTATTCGTCTCAAAAGACAGGGTGTTCTTTCCAAAAAACACAGTGTTCAACATATTGCGCGCCTCCTTTCTCAATTGAAATTTTCTACAGCGTTGCCCAGTATATGCCTTCTCCCCGGCGTTGTCAACCCCTTTTTTCGAAAAACAGAAGAAAATTTCCATCGTGCGCAAAAAATTCCGGCCCGGGCCCCAAAAAAGCGGGGGGCGGGCGTGTGCCCGCCCCCCGCCGGGAGCCGTATGGCCGCCCCGGGGGAGCGCGCCTTACTGCGGCCTGTGCTTTTCAAAGAGCTCGTCGATCTTCTGCTTGATCTCCGCCGGCTTCAGGTATTTCAGCAGATACCCCGCCGGCTTCATGGAAAGCAGCCTGCGCACCGTCTCCGGGTCCCCCCGCCCGGTGAGGAAGATCACCGGGATATTGGAGAACGCCTCCTCCGAGCGGAGCATCTCCAGCGTCTGCTTTCCGTCGCACACCGGCATCTCGTAGTCCAGCAGCACCAGGTCCGGCCGGTTCAGGGTGATGGTTCGGATGGCGGCCACCCCGGACTCCGCCACGGCCACCTCATAGTCCTGGGACAGCATCCACTTCATGGCCTGGCGGATGGTGGCGGAGTCGTCCACCACCAGAATCTTCCCCTTGCCGCTGGGCTCCTCCCGCCGGCTCAGGTACTGCTCAATCTCCGTGATGGCGTTATCCGCCTCGATGGGGGTGCCGATGCCCTTTTCCAGCAGGTGGGGGGCGATGACACAGTAGGCGAAGTACCCCGCGCCCCCGGTGTTGAACAGCAGGCTCACTTGGGGCTTCTCCCGCTCGAACACCTTCTGAAGCTGCTCGTAGGACAGCAGATTTTCCTCCTTCAGCTCGTAGCCGTCCCAGCTGGGGAAGTGCTCCATCACCCGCCCCACAAACTGCTTGGCGGTGTACCGGGAGGCGTTGATCAGGACGGAGTCCAGCTTGTTGGTCTGAAGGCCCAAGATCCTGCCCACCGTGTTCACCAGCAGCTTTTCCTCAAAAACCAGAATGACCTCCTGCCGCCGCTCATCCCCCTTGGCGCCGTAGATCAGGCGGTAGTACACCCCTTTTCCGAACCGCTCCCCGCCGTAAGCGCTGCTGATCATCTGGGACTCCAGCTGGAACATGTCAAACACCAGCTGGGCGATAACCTGCCGCATGGCCTGGACCTCCTCCTCCGGCAGCAGGTCGGTCCACTTGCTGATGCGCCCCCCGGTGATGGCCATGTCCTCCGTCAGGGTGTGGCCGATGAGCCAGCCGGTGCACACCCCCAGGAAATGGTTCACCGCATCGGGGGCGTAATCGCTCTGCTCCAGCTCCTCCTCCAGGGCCGGGAGGGTGTGCTCCCGGAATTCCCGGTGGATATGTCTGTGGGTCTCCAGTCCCTCGTAGCCGATAGAGGCCATGTACGCTTCCTCGTCCGCAAAATGCCTCATGGCGTGGGCCTTGAAATACTTGATTCCCTCCTGGCAGGCCCACTGGCCTTTGTCCTCATCCATGGCAAACAGACGGTTGATGATTTTGAACAGCCGGCGGTGTTCCTGGTCGATTACCTCCACGCCGATGTCGTAGCTGTCCTGCCATACTACTTGCCTGTCCACACAAGCGCCTCCTTTGATACTCTTTCACTGAATCATTAGAAGCTGTACCAATCGCCTCAGCACACATCTTTGCGGCCCAAAGCGCCGGCGGACTGCGTGAAAAAATCTTCCAATACACAAAGTATTCCCGCGATTTCTTGCCCTGACATCGGCATTTTTTCTCGCAAATCTGAATACTTCGGCCATTGGTGCAGCTTCTTATACGGATTTTCCACAAAATCCAAGCTCGTCTCTCCCAAGCGTTTAGAGGTATTATACCACAGCCGGTATCCCTCGTCTACTCCTTTCGGGCGGGGTTTTCGGCTTCTTTTTTCACCGGGGAAAAATGGCGCGCAGGGGTAGGCAGGAGGCAGAACCTGTGGTATGATAGAGCCGCTGTACACATTATTGATTGTTTCGAAGCGGAAAGGAAGTTGTCATCATGCAAGCAAAAAAACTCACCGCCCTGCTGCTGGGGGCGGCCCTGTCCCTGGGCCTGCTGGCCGGCTGCTCCAGCGGCGCCCCCGCCCACTCCCAGGACCCCGCCGGCGCCTCCCCCGCGGTCCAGCCCTCCGGCGCCGGCGAGCTGTCCTCCTTCACTGCGGACACCCTGGCGGGGGACTCCTTCACCCAGGACGACATCAGCGCCAAGGACGTGACCGTCATCAACTTCTGGGGGACCTACTGCGGCCCGTGCATCAACGAGATGCCCGACTTGGCGGCCTATGCCAAGGCGCTGCCGGAAAATGTCCAGCTGATCACCGTGTGCGTGGACGGCGCGGGCAACCCCGAGGGGGCGGAGCGGATTCTGGAGGAGGCCGGCTATGAGGGGGTCACCCTGCTGGGCGGCGACGAGAATTTCCTGGCCGTGTGCAACTCGGTCCAGGTGATTCCCACCACGATTTTTGTGGACAGCGGGGGCAGCATCGTGGGCAGCGCCGTCATCGGCAGCCAGGCGGACCTGGCCGCCGCCTTCACAGACGGGGTGAACCAGGTGCTGAAGGCCGCGGGAAAGGCGGAGATCAGCGTTGAAATCGGGTGAGCGGCAAAAGGTGGTGCGGCTGGTGGTCCTGACGGCGGCCATGCTGCTGCTCTCCGCCGGCGCGGCCCGGGGAGAGTATCTGGAGGTCATGGAAAAGGCGGTGCGGATATGCCTGGAATGCATCGGGATCGGGTGAGGCGAAAGCCGGGGCGGCGCCTCCCCCGCCAGCTTCTCATCCAGCTGGCCGCCGCCGCTGTGTTCAACGGCTATGCCGTGGGCTTTCAAAAGGGGAAAATCTTCACCGGGGCCAGCAAGGCGCTGTGCGTCCCCGTCCTCAACTGCTACTCCTGCCCGGGGGCGCTGGGGGCCTGCCCCATCGGCTCCCTCCAGGCGGCGCTGGGCAGCGGAAGGGGCCGGTTCCCCGCCTACGTGCTGGGGACGCTGATGCTCTTCGGCCTGGCGCTGGGGCGGCTGGCCTGCGGCCTGCTGTGCCCCTTCGGGCTGGTGCAGGACCTGCTGCACCGGATTCCCACGCCCAAGCTGAAGGTGCCCCCAAAAATCGACCGCCCCGCCCGGTATGTGAAGTACGCGGTGCTGCTGGTGCTGGTGGCGCTGCTCCCGGCGCTGGTGTCGGCGGCGGAGGGGATGGCCGCGCCCCCCTTTTTCTGCAAGTACCTCTGCCCCGCCGGGACGCTGGGGGGCGGGATCCCGCTGCTGCTGACCAACCCGGCCCTGCGGCAGGCGGCGGGGGCGCTGTTCAACTGGAAGCTGGGGGTGCTGCTGGTCATTTTGGCCGTCTCTGTTCTGGTGCACCGCCCATTCTGCAAGTACCTCTGCCCGCTGGGGGCCTTTTACGCCCTGTTCAACCGGTTCAGCCTCTACCAGATGGAGCTGGACCGGACCAAGTGCGTGGACTGCAAGCAGTGCGAGCGGGTCTGCCCGATGAACGTGGAGGTCACCAGGGATATCAGCTGCGGCGAGTGCATCCGCTGCGGGGCGTGCAGGTCGGTCTGCCCCACTGGGGCCATCTCCTCCGGCTTCGGCCCCAGGCCCAAGGGGGCGCGGGCGGAGGGGGAGCCCCCCGGTCCGGCGTAGAGCCGCCGGGGCAGGGTCCGCCCCTCCAAAAATTTTTCCCGACCCGCCGGAGGGTCTGTCCCAGTTTTTCCCGCTCATGGGTATAATTTGCACCGCCTCCGTCCACAATAGGGCCGGAGGTGTCATTATGAACAACAAACGAACATGGATCGAAAAATTTGGCGATTTCATTTCAGGAAAAGGTTTCTATCTTGTAGTACTCATCTGTGTGGCCGCCATCGCCCTGTCGGGCTACTACCTGGTGCAGGGCGTGCGCACCGGCCTGGGGGAGGCGGATCAGCCTGTGTCCGGCTCCGCCGCCATTGCGGACCAGCCCTCCGCCCGGCCGTCGGTCAAGCCCTCGGCCCCCCCGGCCAGCCAGGTCCCCAGGGTCACCGCGCCCCCCTCCGCGGCGGTGAGCGCCTCTCCCTCCCCCCAGCCCACCCCCTCTCCTCAACCCTCCGCCGCCCCCTCCGTCCCGCCCACGCTGGCGCCCGCCCCCCTGGTCTTTACATGGCCGGTGAAGGGCACGGTCATCGCCGGGCTCGCGGTGGAGACGCTGGCCTATAACGAGACCATGGGGGACTGGCGCACCCACGAGGGGCTGGACATCGCCGCCCCCCTGGGCACCCAGGTGCTGGCGGCGGCCAACGGCACGGTGTCCGCCCTGTATGAGGACGACCTGATGGGCACGGTGCTGGAGATCGACCACGGCGAGGGGCTGATGAGCCGGTACGCCAACCTGGCCGAGGCGCCCACGGTGAAGGTGGGCGACGGGGTGACCACCGGGGCGGTGATCGGCTCGGTGGGGGAAACCGCCGCCTCCGAGAGCGGCCGGGAGCCCCACATCCACTACGCCCTGCTGAAAAACGGCTGGCCCGTGGACCCCACCGGCTATCTGCCCCCCCAGTGAGCAGATGAAAAGGACCGGCCCCTCTCACGAGGGGCCGGTCTTTTTCACGGGCTCAGAGCTTCAGGGAGGGGGCGGAGTAGACCCGGCCGGCCAGCTCGCTGTTGAGCATGTACAGCGCCTTGGCGTCGTCCCCGAACAGCTCCATCTTGCGGATCAGGCCGGAGGAGTTGGCCTCCTCCTCGCCCTGCTCCTTGATGAACCAGTCCAGGAACTGTACCGTGCGGTGGTCCCTGGCCTCCTGGGCGGCGTCGTAGATGGCGTTGATCAGGCCGGTGACGTACTGCTCGTGGGCGTGGGCGGCCTTCAGGGGGTCCATCAGGGTCTTGTACACCTTGTCCGGCTTGGCGATGGCCTCCAGGGTGACGGCCTGGTCGTTGTTGTGCAGGTACTTGTACATGAGCATGGCGTGGTCCTGCTCCTCCCGGGCCTGGATCTCGTACCAGTTGGCAAAGCCGTCCAGCCCCTGCCCGGCGTAGAAGTTGGCCATGTCCAGGTATAAGTAGGCGGAGTACAGCTCCTTATTGATCTGATCGTTCAGCAGCGCGGAAACCTTCTCGTTCATCATGAAAAACACTCCTCGTTTCAAAATTGGCGTCGTGCGGCGCGTTCAATGGAAGTATATCACGTTTTGCCCCGGTGTCAACCGTTTTCCGCCGCTTTTTCCAACGCCTGTTTGACGTCCGCCGCAATGGCCCCCATGGCCTCCAGCTCCACCTTGCGCACCTGGCGGTCATAGGTGTACAGCCCGTTGGTCTCCCCCTCCACGTCGCTGAGCTGGGTGTAGACGCACCCGCACAGGCCGTTGGGGATGGAGGGGAGCACCATCTCGTCGTACATGACCCGGATCCGGCCCGTCAGCTCCCCCTCCGACCGGCACTGCTCCCCGTAGCCGTAGTTCTTCCGCCCCCGGGACACGTGGCCGTTCACCCGGCGGGAGAAGCCGCCGCACTCGCTGAGCAGCAGGAATTTCCCCGGCCGCCTCCCCTCCAGCACCCGGCTGGTGAAGTAGACGTGCTCGCTGTCCACGTCGCTCTCCCTCTGTGCGAACCAGCCGGAGGTGCTCATAAAGAACCGGGCGGGGTCGGCGGCCTTCAGCAGGCGGTAGATGCGGTCGGAGTCGTACTGGCCCCAGCCCTCGTTGAAGATGGTCCAGCCGATGACGCAGGGGTGGTTTTTCAGGTGGGCGATGGTGTCCAGGCAGTGGCGCTCGAAAAACGCCCGGCGCTTCTCGCCGCCCCCCCTGCCCAGGTCGCCCCGCTTTTTGCAGCCCAAGGTTGGCAGCACCGTGTCCCGGAGGTAGCGGTACTCCCCCGAGTTCACCATGTCCTGGATGACCAGCATACCCAGCCGGTCACAGGCGTAATAGAACGCCTGGGGCTCCACCTTGACGTGCTTGCGCAGGGTGTTGAAGCCCAGCTCCTTCATCCGCAGCACGTCCGCGCCGTACTCCTCCGGGGTTTTGGGCAGGAAGAGGCCGTCCTCAAAGTACCCCTGGTCCAGCACCCCGTGGAGGAAGACGGGCTCCCCGTTGAGGCACAGCCGGGCGCGGCCGTCGATCTGCCTGGTGGTCACCGTGCGCAGGGCGAAATAGCTCTCCACCCGGTCGGCGGCGGTGGCCACGGTCATGTGGTACAGATGGGGATCGTCGGGCGTCCAGAGCCGGGGGCTGGGCACCTCCAGGCGGAGGGGGACGCCGCTCTTCCCCGCCGCGGTGAGCAGCCTCCCCTGCCCCAGAGGGACCGCCAGGTTGAAGTCCGCGCCCCCCGCGTCCACCTCCACCGTCACTCCGGTGAGGTCCGGGGTGAGGCGCACCGACGCCACCTCTCCCCGCTCCGGCACCGCCTCCAGCCACACCGGCTGCCAGATGCCGGACACCGGGGTGTACCACATCCCGTGGGGGCGTCTGTGCTGCTTGCCGTAGGGGTAGGCGTGGGACAGGGTATCCACCGCCTTCACCTCCAGCCGGTTCTCCCCCGGGCGCAGGGCGGCGGTGATGTCCGCGGAAAAGGGCAGATAGCCCCCCTCGTGGCGGACCACCCTCACCCCGTTGACAAAGACCTCCGCCACCTGGTCCACCGCCCCGAGGTGGAGCCGCGCCCGGCGGCCCTCGGGGAGGAAGCCCGGGGGGAGGGTGAAGGCCGTCTCATACCGCAGCACGTCCCCCACCGCCCCCTCCCAGCCCGACAGGGGGGCCTGGGGGGGCCAGGGCACGCGGACGGGCCTGCCGTTCAGCGTCCAGCCGCCGCTCAGCGGGAAAAAGCTGTCCCGCCGGAGCTGGGGGCGGGGATAGGTCCGGTCCCAACCGCTGTAATCCATAGCCTCGCTTCCTTTTCATCAAAATCAGGTGATCTGGCGCAGGCCTGGTTTTCCCCCGCGCTGACTCCATCATACCAGCTTCCGGGGAAAAAGACAACGGAAAAAGCGCGCCCGCCCCGCCGAAAACCCCTCAGGCCCCGGCGCGCACCAATTCTTTCCACAAGCAGAGCGCCGCCGGGAAATCCCCGGCGGCGCTTCGTTTTCACTTGATGGCCTTGGTGCTGACCTCGTCCCCCAGCAGGGCGGCGAAGGCGTCCAGCGCCATGGCCCCCAGGTCCTCCCCGGAGCGGCGGCGGGGGGAGACGGTGCCGTTCTCCATGTCCCGGTCGCCCACCACCAGCATGAAGGGCACCTTCTCCAGGGTGGCCTCCCGGATCTTCTTGCCGATCTTCTCGTTGCGCCCGTCCACCTCGCAGCGGAAGCCCAGCGCCTCCAGCTTGGCGGACACCTGGGCGGCGTAGTCCTCCGCCCGGTCGGTGACGGGGAGAACCTTGACCTGCACCGGGGCCAGCCACGCCGGGAACGCCCCGGCGAAGTGCTCGGTGATGACGCCGATAAACCGCTCGATGGAGCCCAGCACCACCCGGTGGATCATGACGGGGCGGTGCTTCTGGCCGTCCTCGCCGGTGTACTCCAGCTCGAACCGCTCGGGGAGCTGGCTGTCCAGCTGGATGGTGCCGCACTGCCAGGTCCGGCCCAGGGAGTCGGCCAGATGGAAGTCCAGCTTGGGGCCGTAGAAGGCGCCGTCCCCCTCGTTGACGACAAACTCCTTGCCCATGCCGGTGATGGCGTCCTTCAAAATGTCCTGGTTGCGCTCCCACTCGTCCACGGTGCCGATGTGGTCCTCGGGCATGGTGGACAGCTCGATGGTGTAGGACAGGCCGAAGGTGGAGTACACCTCGTCAAACAGCCGCACCGTCTCCTGGATCACGTCCTTCATCTGGTCACGGGTCATGAACACATGGGCGTCGTCCTGGGTGAAGCAGCGCACCCGGAACAGGCCGTGGAGGGCCCCGGACAGCTCGTGGCGGTGGACCAGGCCCAGCTCCCCCACCCGCAGGGGCAGCTCCCGGTAGGAGTGGGGCTCGCTGGCGTAGACCATCATGCCGCCGGGGCAGTTCATGGGCTTGACGGCAAAGTCCACCTCGTCGATGACGGTGGTGTACATGTTGTTTTTATAATGGTCCCAGTGGCCGGAGCGCTCCCACAGCTGGCGGTTGAGCATGATGGGGGTGGAGATCTCCACATAGCCGTACTTCTTGTGGACCTGCCGCCAGTAGTCGATGAGGGTGTTTTTCAGCACCATGCCCTTGGGCAGGAAGAAGGGGAAGCCCGGGCCCTCGTCCCGGAGCATGAACAGCCCCAGCTCCTTGCCCAGCCGGCGGTGGTCCCGCTTCTTGGCCTCCTCGATGCGGGCCAGGTACTCGTCCAGCTCGTCCTTCTTGGGGAAGGCAATACCGTATATGCGCTGGAGGGTCTCCCGATTGCTGTCCCCCCGCCAGTAGGCGGCGTTGCAGGCGGTGAGCTTGAGGGCGTTGCCCTTGATCCGCCCGGTGGAGTCCAGGTGGGGGCCGGCGCACAGGTCGGTAAACTCCCCCTGCTTGTAGAAGGAGATGGCGGCGTCCTCCGGCAGGTCCTGGATGAGCTCCACCTTGAAGGGCTCCCCCTTCTCCTCCATGAAGGCCAGCGCCTGGGCCCGAGGCAGCTCGAACCGCTCCAGCTTCAGCTTTTCCTTGCAGATTTTGCGCATCTCGGCCTCGATCTGCTCCAGGTGCTCGGGGGTGAAGGCGAAGGGGGCGTCCATGTCGTAGTACCAGCCCTCGTCGATGGACGGGCCGATGGCCAGCCTCACCTCCGGCCACAGGCGCTTCACCGCCTGGGCCATCACGTGGGAGCAGGTGTGCCAGTAGGTCTTGCGGTACTGCTCGTTTTCAAAGGTATACAGATTTTCTTCACTCATTGGGTATTCCTCCTTAAATTGGGGTAAGAACATAAAAATCCCACCCCTGATAAAATCAGGGGTGGGATACTGAAGCGTATTCCACGGTTCCACCCTGTTTCGCCTTGCGGCGCACTCGTGTCCTCTGATAACGGTGAGGCTCCGTCCCGGTTATCCCGGGCGGCTCGGGAGGGGTACCGCCCGCCGCGCTGCGCGGGGCCCTTCCACCAAATGGGTCCCTCTCTGTGCGCCGCTGCGCGGGCTCTTCTCCGTCATGGCCATTTTGACAGGAGACAGTGTATCACCGGGGCGGGAAATTGTCAAGACTGAGAGGGAGGGAAAACTTGACGCCGGGAGAAAACCATAGTAAAATGATGGGCACTGAAAACCCATACCCAGATCCACAAAAGAAAGGACTGTTAGCATGAGCCTTCATCTTGATCCGGCCATCCTGCCGGTGGGCTGCTTTGACAACGACATCGACCTGTTTGAGAGCCAGTACGCCGTCCCTAACGGCGTGAGCTATAACTCCTACCTCATCCTGGACGAAAAGACCGCCGTGCTGGACACGGTGGACCCCCGCAAGACCCAGGAGTGGCTGGCCAACCTGGATCAGGCCCTGGCGGGCCGGGCCCCGGACTACCTGGTGATCCACCACATGGAGCCCGACCACGCCGGCAGCGTGGCCGCCCTGGCGGACAGGTTCCCCGGCATGACCCTGGTGGGCAACGCCAAGACCTTCCCCATGCTGTCCGCCTTCACCGGGCGGAGCTTCGAGGGGCGCACCCTCACTGTGAAGGAGGGGGACGTTTTGGAGCTGGGGGCGCACAAGCTCAGCTTCCTCATGGCCCCCATGGTCCACTGGCCGGAGGTGATGGTGTCCTATGAGAGCACCTCCAAGACCCTGTTCTCCGCCGACGGCTTCGGCCGGTTTGGGGACACCGGCCCCGATTCCCCCTGGGTAGACGAGGCCCGCCGGTACTATATCAACATCGTGGGCAAGTACGGCGCTCAGGTCCAGGCCCTGCTGAAAAAGGCGGCGGCGCTGGACATACAGACCGTCTGCCCCCTCCACGGGCCCATCCTGTCCGGAGAGGCGCTGGCCCTGGCCCTGGAGAAGTACGGCGTGTGGAGCAGCTACGCCCCCGAGGAGAAGGGAGTGCTGGTGGCCTACGCCTCCATCCACGGCAACACCGCCCGGGCCGCCCTGGAACTGGCGGACATGCTCCGCGCCCAGGGGCTGGCGGCGGAGGCCATCGACCTGACCCGCCGGGACTGGGCGGAGGCGGTGGCCGGGGCCTTCCGGTACAGCGGCCTGGTGCTGGCCGCCGCCAGCTACGACGCCGGGGTGTTCCCCCCCATGGCCCAGCTGCTGGCCCGGCTGAAGTCCAAGGGCTTCAAGGACCGGGTGGTGGGCCTGATGGAGAACGGCTCCTGGGGCCCCACCGCCCTGCGGACCATGCTGTGTGAGCTGGAGGGGATGAAGGGTCTCACCATCCTGGAGCCCAGGATCTCCATCAAGGCCGCCGCCGACGACGCCGACCGGGAGAACATGCGGGCGCTGGCCCGGGCCATGGCGGAGGCCCTCTGACAACGGGCACTGGTCATTGACACAGCTTCTGAGAGCCGGCGCGGCCTGAGGCCGCGCCGGCTCCGTCGTTTTTTGGCGGAGAGCGCAAGGAGGCGGAGCAAATACCGCGGAACAGGGCGGAGAATGCTGGGAATCCTGCCATAACCGTTGACAGAGTGCCGCCCAGCGGATATAATGGAAGACGATTCCGTCTGCCCGCAGGGCGGCGGGAACAACGCGGAAACAATGGAGATGCGGGCCATGATACGATTGATCGACGTACATAAAGAATACGACAACGGCACCAAGGCCTTGAAGGGAATCAACCTGCGGATTGAGGACGGGGAGTTTGTATTCCTGGTGGGGCCCTCCGGCTCGGGCAAGTCCACCATCATCAAGCTGCTCACCGCGGAGGTCACCGCCAGCCAGGGCCGGGTCATTGTCAACGGCTACAACCTGAACAACATCCGCCGCTGGCAGATTCCCCACATGCGCCGCACCCTGGGGGTCATCTTCCAGGACTTCCGCCTGATTGAAAAAAAGACGGTGCAGGGCAATTTGGAGTTCGCCATGCGCACCGTGGGGGCCAGCGGCCGGGAGATGCGCAAGCGCATCCCCTACGTGCTGGACCTGGTGGGGCTGGAGGACAAGGCGGACGCCTACCCCAACGAGATGAGCGGCGGCGAGCAGCAGCGGGTGGCCATCGCCCGCGCGCTGGTAAACAACCCCAAAATGATCATCGCCGACGAGCCCACCGGAAACCTGGACCCCCGGCGGTCGCTGGAAATTATGACGCTGCTGGAGCGGATCAACTCCATGGGCACCACCATGCTGGTGGTCACCCATGAGCGGGATCTGGTCAACCGCTTCTCCAAGCGGGTGGTGGCAATCAAGGACGGCGAGATGATCCGGGACGGTCAGGGAGGCTACTATCGGGCATGAGACAATTTAACTTAGGCTATTTTATCAAAGAGGGGTTCCTCAGCATCTTTTCCCACGGGCTGATGTCCTTCGCCGCGGTGTGCATGATCGTGGCCTGCCTCATCATCATGGGCTCCTTCTCCCTGCTGGCGGTGAACGTGGACGGGATGCTCAGCCAGCTGGAGGAGGAAAACGAGTTCCTCGCCTACATCCAGGAGGATTATACGGACGAGCAGATCAACACCCTCATGGACCAGGTAAAGCAGATCGACAACGTGGGCCAGGTGACGTTCATCACCCGGGAGCAGGCCAAGGCCGACTACCTGAAGGGTCACGAGACCGAGGGGCTGTACGTCAACATGCCCGACGAGGTGCTGCGGGACCGGCTTTCCATCCACGTGCTGGACCTGGAGCGGTTCCAGGAGACGGTGGACGCGGTGTGCGCCCTGCCCGGGGTGGCCAACCACCAGGCGGCGGGGGAGGTGGCGGAGGGCTTCGTCACCGTGCGCAACGCGGTCACCGCCCTGGCCTATGTGCTCATCGCCATTCTGGCGGCGGTGTCCCTGTTCATCATCTCCAACACCACCCGGCTGGCCGCCTTCGCCCGCCGGGAGGAGATCGCCATCATGAAGATGTGCGGCGCCACTGACGGCTTCATCCGCTGGCCCTTCATCGTGGAGGGGCTGATCCTGGGGCTCATGGGGGCGCTGGCGGCCTTCTTCCTCCAGTGGGGGGTGTACGCCGCCGTGGGCCGGGCGCTGGGCGAGGCGGGGGCCACGGCCCTGTTTTCGCTGATGGACTTTTCCCTGATCTGGAAGCGGGTGCTGGGGGTGTTCGCCCTGTCCGGCGCCGCCATCGGCGCGCTGGGCTCCGGCATCGCCATCCGTAAGTTCCTTCAGGTCTGAGACAAATAAGGAGGCCTCTATGAAGAAAAAGACCCAGCGGATCGTGGTAATTCTCCTGGCGGCGGCGCTGCTGCTGTCGGTGGTGGTGCCGGCGCTGAGCATCGTCGCCCGGGCGGACGTCACCCAATCCGACATCCAGAACATCAAGGACGAGCTCGCCGACATCCAGGCGCAGAAAAAGGCGACAGAGGCGCGGCTGGCCGCCATCCGCAGCGACCTGAGCAGCGCCAGGGAGCAGGTGGAGCTCATCCAGGGCCAGGTGGTGCTCACCGAGGCGCAGATCAACGCCAGCCAGGCCCTGCTGGACGAGTTCGACCGGCAGATCGCCGGCAAGGAGCTGGAGATCCAGGGCCTGGAGCAGCAGGAGGAGGCCCAGTACCAGGAGTTTTACCGGCAGGTGCGCTGGATGGAGGAGACGGGGGGCGTGAACTACCTGTCCATCCTCTTTGAAGCCAAGAGCTTTGCCGATATGCTGGACTATGCCATGCTCATCGGCGACATCATGGACTACTCCAACCGCATCATCGACCAGCTGGAGGCCACCCAGCGGGAGCTGGGGGCGGCCCGGGACGAGCTGGCGGCGGACCGGGCGGAGCAGGCCGCGGCCCAGCAGGAGCTGGAGGCCCACAAGGCGGAGCTGGACGTGCAGCGCGCCAACGCCCAGGACCTGCTCAACCAGATCGCCGCCACCGAGAGCGAGTACGCCGCCGTGGCCAAACAGCTGGCCGATACCGAGGCCCAGGTCAACAAGGAGCTGAAGGAGGCGGAGAAAAAGTACCAGGAGCAGCTGGCCGCCCTGGCCGCCCAGAACAACGCCAACAGCGGGGACTGGTACTGGCCCCTCCCCGGGCGGTACCACCTCTCCTCCCTGTTCGGCAGCCGCAAAGACCCCATCAGCGGGCTGCCCGCCAACCACACCGGCACCGACATTCCCGCCCCCCGGGGCACCCCCATCTACGCCGCCAAAACCGGGGTGGTCACCACGGTGAACACCAACTACCGGGCCTCCTCCTACGGCTACTACTGCATCATCAGCCACGGCAACGGCTACGCCACCCTGTACGCCCACCAGAACCAGGTTCCCATTGTGAAGGAGGGGCAGACGGTGCAGAAGGGCCAGATCATCGGCTACGTGGGCACCACCGGCCGGTCCACCGGCTACCACCTGCACTTCGAGCTGCGCATCAACGGGGTGCGCAACGACATCATCAAGCTCTACCCCGGCATGACCTTTACCGCCACCAACGCCGCGGGCAAGCGGTATAACATCCCGGGCGGGAAATAGCGAAACCCCAGGGGCGCGGGTGTTTCCCGCGCCCCGTTTCATCTTTGGCAGGGAGGTCTGAACATGGAAGAACAGGCGGTACAAAGCGGGAAGCGGCGGAAAAAACGGCTGCCCGGCTGGGGAAAAACATTACTTACGGTGCTGCTCACCCTGGCCCTGTCCGCAGGACTGTGGTGCGCCCTGCTGGGGCGCAGCGGCCTGGCCATGGTGGAGACCTACCTGCTGGCCCGGTTCGCCTTTGTGGAGACCGACGCCGACCTGGACGGGGCGGTGGACGCGGGGCTGAACGCCTTTGTCAACGGCCTGGGGGATCGCTGGTCCTACTACCGCACCGCGGAGCAGTACCGGGAGCTCACCGCCACCCGGGCCAACAGCTATGTGGGCGTGGGCGTCACGGTGGACAGCGCCTCCCGGGAGGAGGGCCTGCTGGTCCAGTCGGTGGCCGAGGGGGGCCCGGCGGAGGAGGCTGGGGTCCGCCCCGGGGACATCATCACCGCCGTGGACGGCGTTTCCGTCGCCGGGGAGGCCCGCCAGGAGGCCTCCGACCGGGTCCGGGGGGAGGCGGGCACCCAGGTGGCGCTCACCCTGCTGGGGGAGGACGGGGCCACCCGGGAGGTGACCTGCACCCGGGCCACCCTGCGCAATTCCTCCGCCCGGGGGCAGCTGCTGGAGGGCCAGATCGGCTACGTCCAGCTGAGCAACTTCTACTCCGGCGCGGCGGACAGCTTCCGGCGGGAGGTGGACGCCCTGGTGGAGCAGGGCGCGGTCTCCCTCATCGTGGACGTGCGGGGCGACCCCGGCGGATACGTATCCGAGCTGGAGAAGATCCTGGACTACCTGCTGCCCGAGGGGCCGGTGTTCACCCAGAAGCCCCGGTGGTGGGCCGCGTCGGTCTACCAGTCGGACGCGGACTGCGTGGACCTGCCCATGGCCGTGCTGGTGAACCAGCACAGCTACTCGGCGGCGGAGCTGCTGGCCGCCCAGCTGCGGGAGAGCGTGGGCGCGCCCATCGTGGGGGAGCGCACCTCCGGCAAGGGGTACTCCCAGGTGACCTTTCCCCTGCTCAACGGCGGCGGGGTGGGGCTGTCCACCGCCACCTACTGCACCGGCAGCGGCCGCTCCCTCATCGGCGAGGGCATCACCCCCGACGTGGAGCTGTCCCTGGACGAGGGCGCGGCCATCGGCGGAGAACACGACAACCAGCTCCAGGCTGCCGTGGAGCTGCTCCAGCCCTAGGGCGTATTGACAATTTTCGAACAGCGCCTAGGCGCCGTTTGAAAATTGGCGATGTGCCCAACAGCGAGGGATTTTTTCGCCAGACAAGGCGATTTGACGCAGAAATACTTTGTGTATTTCAAGTCAAATCAACGCCATATGGCGGGAAAGGACCCGCTGCTTGGGCGTGTTGACAATTTTCGAACAGCGCCTAGAGGAGGGAAGCATATGAATCAAGAGGAACGGCGGGTCCTGGTGGCCATGAGCGGCGGGGTGGACTCCAGCGTGGCGGCCTGGCTTCTGCGGGAGCAGGGCTACGAGTGCGTGGGGGTCACCATGAAGCTGCTGGGCGCCCTGCCGGCGCAGCCGGAGGACCAGGGCCGCCCCTGCTGCACCCTGGACGACGCCCAGGACGCCGGCGACGTGGCCCGGCGGCTGGGCATCCCCCACTACACCTTCAATTTTTCCGGCGACTTTGACCAGCGGGTGATCCGCCCCTTTGTCGCCGCCTATGAGCGGGGGGAGACCCCCAATCCCTGCATCGAATGCAACCGTTTTTTGAAGTTTGACCGGCTGTACCGCCGGGCCCGGGAGCTGGGGTGCGGCTTTCTCGCCACCGGGCACTACGCCCAGATCACCCCTGGGGCGGCGGGCCCCCGCCTGTCCAAGGCGGCTGACCTGAGCCGGGACCAGAGCTATGTGCTCTACCCCATCCCCCGGGAGCAGCTGGGGCGCACCCTGTTCCCCCTGGGGGGGCTGACCAAGGCGGAGGTGCGGGCCATCGCGGAGCGGGAGGGCTTTGTCAACGCCCGCAAGCGGGACAGCCAGGACATCTGCTTCATCCCGGACGGGGACTACCTGGCCTTCATGGAGCGGTACACCGGCAAAGCCTACCCCCCCGGGGACATCATCGACCAGGAGGGCCGGGTGGTGGGCCGCCACCGGGGGGCGGCGGGGCTCACCATGGGCCAGCGCCGGGGCGTCGGGGTATCCTCGCCGGGGCGCATCTACGTGTGCGGCAAGTGCATGGCGGACAACACCGTCACCGTGGGGCCGGAGGAGGCGCTCTACTCCACCCTGTGCACCGTCCGGGACTGGAACTGGCTCATCGACCCGCCGGGCCGGCCCTTCCCCGCCCTGGCCAAGACCCGCTACCGCCAGCGGGAGCAGCCGGTCACCGTCATCCCCGGGGAGGAGCTGGTGCGGCTCCGCTTTGACCAGCCCCAGCGGGCGGTGACCCCCGGACAGGCGGCGGTGGTGTACGGCGGAGACGGCTCCGTCCTGGGCGGCGGCGCCATCGTCGAGGCGGTCCCCTAGCCCGCCATCCCGTTTTTCCGCAGGCCGCCCTGCGCGGAGGAGGGCAGCACAGACGGCCCCCGGCCTATGGCCGGGGGCCGTTTTTTACATCCTTTTCCGCCGGTTCAGCGCCGCCAGTGCCAGCCCGGCCGCCGCCAGCGCCCCCAGCGCCATGCCCGGGACCAGCCCGGGGGCGGTGTAGCGCAGCTCCACCTGTTGTGCTCCGGCGGGCAGCTCCAGGGATAGAAAGGCGCCCAGCCAGACGCCCAGCTCCACCCGCTCCCCGTCCACATAGGCCGTCCAGCCCTCCTCGGCGGGGATGGTGGTGGCCAGCGTCCCCGCCCGGTCCGTCTGGGCCGTCAGCCGCACCCGGCCATTCTTTTCCACCGATATGATCTGTGTGTTGTCCAGCCGCTCCACGGCGGCGTGGAGCGCCTCCTGGTCCAGCTCCCACAGCCCGCCGCTCCAGGCTTTGGAGGAGCGCACCGCCACCGTCCATGTCTCCCCCGCCGCCGGCGTGCCCAGGCAGTGGACGCTGGCCGCCTCGCTGCTCCCCAGGGACAGCGCCCGCTCCCCGTTTACCCAAACCTCCCGCAGGCCGTCGGCGGACAGGTCGGCGTAGACGGGCTTCCCGCCCCCGGTGAAGGTGAACACCGTCTCCCCCGCCCGGGACTGGGTCTGGGCGGGGACGGGGGAAAACAGCGCCACATTTTCCCCCAGGAGGCCGGAAAACACCTCGTTTTGCAGCTGGAACGGGGTGCTTCCCACCACCTGGCCGTTGCCCAGGGACACAAACGCCAGGGGCAGCGGGTCCGGATTTTTCCACAGCTTCAGCTCCCCCGCCTGGTCCACCAGCGCGTACCCGGGCAGCGCGTCCCTGCTGATGACGTAGTTCACCCCAAACAGCGCGTCTGTGGCCGGGGTGGAGCCGTAATAGGCGCACCACATCCAGGCCTGGGCGAAGCCCAGGGCCTTGAGGGTCTGGTTCACATCGTAGCTGTAGAGGCTGCTGTAGTGGGTGATGCCGGGGTAGCCGAAGGCCAGGGGGCCGTTGTGCCCCCGGTCCTCCGCGGCTCCCACGCGGAAGAAGCCGTCGCCGCCGTCCGCCCGGGCGGCCTCCACCAGCCGGGCGTTGGCGGCATAGTCGTCCCGGTACGCCTGATAGGAGGCGGACACAAACTGCCCCTCCAGCCCGCCCAGGAGGAGCCTGGCGTTGAGGCCCAGCTCCACCAGGGTGAAGGCGGCCAGGGCCAGCGCGGCCCCCCGCCCGGCCCAGGCGCCATTCTCCTCCTCCAGCTGCTCCTGCAGGGCGCCCAGGGCCTGCACCGCCAGATACAGCAGGACGAAGGACCACAAAAAGCTGTAGCGGAAGGGGAACCAGTTGGGCCGCTGGAAAAAGTGCCAGACCCGGTCCAGGGGGGAGAGCAGCAGGGAGGCGGTGAGCGCCCCCAGCAGCGCCCCGTGGGCCAGCTTCTCCCGCAGGGGGAACCGGGGCAGGAAAAAGTAGACGGCGGCGAAGATCAGCGCCGCCGCGCCGCAGAACAGGTAGGGCGGCGCGTCGTAGCCGATGGAGCCGTACTGCCCGCCCCGCAGCTGGCCCAGCAGGTCCAGGGGCTGGCAGGCCAGCAGCCCGTCATAGCCCACGCTGCCGCCGCTGAACTTGCCGCTGAACATGGCCAGCAGGGTGGGCAGCCACAGCCAGGCCGTCAGCCCCAGGGCGCAGGCCGCCCCCCCGAAAAACCGGGCCAGCGCCCGCCCCAGCGCCTTGGGCTCCAGGCGCAGCGCCGCCAGCCGGGCGCACAGGTACAGCGCGCAGAAGCCCCCCACCATGTAGGAGATATACCAGGTGGACACAAAGCAGGCCGTCAGCGCCGCCACAAGGGTCCCCGCCCCCCGCCCCGCCAGCACCCGCTCCACCGCCAGCAGGATGAGGGGCAGCCAGATCAGGCCGTCCAGCCACATGACGCAGATGGAGTACACCATGCTGTAGGACATGAGGGCGTAGCCCAGGGCGCAGACCAGCGCCGCCCCGTCATGGCCGGGAAAGCGCCGGCCGGCGAACAGGGCAAAGCTCAGCCCCGCCAGCCCCACCTTGAGGACGATGAGCAGCATCAGCCCCACGGGCATGGCCTCATTTGGCACAAACAGGGTGAGCAGAGACAGGGGGCTGGACACATAATAGGAGAACACCCCGATGTAGGAGGTGCCCAGGGCCTTGGACCAGGAGAAAAACAGCTCGCCGTTTTTCAGCGCGCAGAAAAACTCCACATACTGGCTGGACATGTCGGACACCAGCACCGTCCGGTCCCCCCAGGGGGCCATGCCCAGGCAGGCGTAGGCCCACAGCATCACCGCCGCCGGAAGTGCGAAGGCCAGGGCGCGTACCGCCCATCCGGCCCGGTTATTCCTCTTCTCCATGGTCTCCTCCCTGTTCCCGCAGGATATAGACGGGCCGCCGCTTTACCTCCAGGTAGGTCTTGGCCAGGTACTGCCCCAGAATGCCTATGCAGAACAGCTGCACCCCCGCCAGGAACAGGATGATGCACACCAGGGAGGGCCAGCCAAAGGCGCTGCCCCCCCACACCAGCTGCCGGACGATGACAAAGACGATGGCGAAAAAGGAGACCGCGCACAGCGCCAGCCCCAGCACCGAGGCGATGGCCAGCGGCGCGGTGGAGAAGGCGATGATGCCGTCCAGGGCGTAGACCAGCAGCTTGAAGAAGGACCACTTGCTCTCCCCGGCGCAGCGCTGGGCGTTCACCGTCTCCACCCACCTGGTGCGGAAGCCCACCCAGGAGAAGATGCCCTTGGAGAAGCGGTTGTACTCGGGCAGGCGCAAAATGGCGTCCACCATCTGCCGGGTCATGAGGCGGAAGTCCCGGGCCCCGTCCACAATCTCGGTCCGGCTCATTTTATTGATGACCTTATAAAACTGCCGGGCGAACCAGGAGCGGATGGGCGGCTCCCCCTTTCGGTCCACCCGGCGGACGGCGGCGCAGTCCCACACCCCGCCGCGCACCGCCTCCAGCAGCTGGGGCAGCAGCTCCGGCGGGTCCTGGAGGTCGGCGTCCATCACCGCCACCAGATCCCCCTTGGCGTGCTCCAGCCCGGCCAGCATGGCCGCCTCCTTGCCGAAGTTCCGGGAGAAGGACAGCCAGCGCACCCCCCGCTCCCGCCGGGCCAGGGCGCGCAGCGCCTCCAGCGTGCGGTCGGTGGAGCCATCGTCCACAAAGAGGTACTCCACCTCCACCTCCGGCAGCCCGGCGCACACCGCCGCCGTGCGGCGGTAGAACTCCTCCACCGCGGCCTCCTCGTTGCAGCACGGCACAATGATGCTCAGCAGGTCCATGCTCTTCCTCCTTCGTCCACCGTCCATATTGGATCAAATTCCACCATCAAAACGGAAAAAGCGCCAGCCGCGCTTTTCCGCTTTGATGATACCACAGCCCGCAGGCGCTGTCAAATCGGCGGCCTTGTTTTTCCACGCATAGAACGGACCTTTTTTTCACATCCTTTGCTCAGAAGTCAAACTAGAAAAGAGGTTCACGCCATGAAACGAATTGCCGCCCTTGGGCTGGCGCTGCTGTGCCTGCTCCCCGTCACGGCCTACGCCGCCCCCGCGGAGGTCACCGCCCCCTCCGCCATTCTGATGGAAAAGACCACCGGCCGCGTCCTCTACGAGCAGGACGCCGAGACCCAGTACGAGCCCGCCTCCGTCACCAAGGTGATGACCCTGCTGCTGGTGATGGAGGCCATCGATTCGGGCAGCCTGGGCTGGGACGATATGGTCACCGCCTCCACCCACGCCATCTCCATGGGCGGGTCCCAGATCTGGCTGAAGGAGAATGAGCAGATGACCGTCCGGGACATGGTGAAGGCGGTGACGGTGGTGTCCGCCAACGACTGCGCCGTGGCCCTGGCCGAGCACGTGGCGGGCAGCGAGGCCGCCTTTGTGGAGCGGATGAACCAGCGGGCCCGGGAGCTGGGCATGGAGCACACCACCTTTGTGAACTGCACCGGACTGCCCGCCGCCGGCCACCTGACCTGCGCCCACGACATCGCCAGGATGAGCCGGGAGCTGCTCCTGAACCACCCCGCCATCCGGGAGTACACCACCATCTGGATGGACACCCTGCGGGACGGCGCCTTCCAGCTGTCCAACACCAACCGGCTCATCTTCTACTACGAGGGGGCCACCGGCCTGAAAACCGGCTTCACAGACACGGCGCTGTACTGCCTGTCCGCCACGGCGGAGCGGGACGGCATGGAGCTGATCGCCGTGGTGATGCACGCCCCCACCTCCAACGACCGGTTTGAGAGCTGTAAAAACCTGCTGAACTACGGCTTTGCCAACTACGCCATCACCCCCGTCTACCCCGACCAGGCCATTCCGCCGGTGGAGGTGCTGCTGGGGCAGCGGGACACCGTCCAGCCCGTCACGGCCAGGGAGTGCTCCATCCTGCTGGAGAAGAGCAAGAGCGGAACGGTGACCACCCGGCTGGACCTGGCCCCCCAGGTGGAGGCCCCGGTGGAGGCCGGCCAGAAGCTGGGCGAGCTGACCGTGCTGGTGGACGGGCAGCAGGTGGACGTCATCGACCTGGTGGCCCCGGAGGAGGTTCCCCGGCTGTCCGTGGGCGGAATCTTCAAGCGGTTCCTCAACACATTGTTCCTCCAGGAAGGGTGAAAAATGCCCGTCTCGCGGTGAGACGGGCATTTTTTATTCCTCTTTTACCAGGGCCTCCCCCGCCAGGTAGATGTCTCCAGCTCCAACGGTCAAGATCAGGTCCCCAGGCTGGGCCAGGCGGCGCAGCTTCTCGGTCACGTCGGCCAGGGTGGGGCAGAACACGCTCCCCGGGATCTCGGCCGCCAGGTCCGCCGACGAGATGCCCACCTCGTTGTCCTCCCGGGCGGCGAAGATCTCCGCCAGCAGGGTGACGGTGGGCCGCTGGAGCACCTCCACAAAGTCCCGGAACAGCTCGTGGGTGCGGGAGTAGGTGTGGGGCTGGAAGGCGCAGATCACCCGCCGGTGTCCCAGGGCCTCCGCCGTGTCGAACAGCGCCGCCAGCTCGCCGGGGTGGTGGGCGTAGTCGTCGCACACCTCCGCGCCGTTGTACATCCCCTTATACTCAAACCGCCGGCCCGGCAGCCGGAAGTCCCGCATGCCCTCCTCCACCGCCCTCCCGGGCAGGCGCAGGGCGATGGCCGCCGCCGCCGCCGCGATGGCGTTTTTCACGTTGTGCAGCCCGGGCACCGACAGGTCCAGATGGGCGTACTTCTCCCCCTTATAAATCACGTCAAAGGAGCCGAAGCCGTGGGCCATGGACAGGCCCTCGGCGTGGACGTCCCCCCGGTCCACGCCGAAGGTCATCACGGGCCGGGTCTCCCCCCGCAGGGTGGCCATGGTGTTCTCGTCCTCGCAGTTGGCCAGGATGAGGCCGTTATCCGGCACCTTGTCGGCAAAGGCCCGGAAGGAGTGCTCCACGTCGTCCAGGTCCTTGAAGAAGTCCAGGTGGTCCGCCTCCACGTTGAGGATCACCGCCACCGTGGGGTAGAAGGACAAAAAGGAGTTGCAGTACTCGCAGGACTCCAGGATGATGGTGTCCCCGCGGCCCACCCGGTGGCCCGCCTCCAGCAGGGGCAGGGTGCCGCCGATCATCACCGTGGGGTCGGCCTTTGCCGCCATGAAGATGTGGGTGCACATGGAGGTGGTGGTGGTCTTGCCGTGGGTGCCCGAGATGCACAGGGCGTTTTTGTAGTCCCGCATGATGGCCCCCCAGGCCTGGGCCCGCTCGAACACGGGGGTGCCCCCGTCCAGCGCGGCCCGGATCTCCGGGTTCTCGTCGTGGACGGCGGCGGTGCGCACCACGCAGTCCGCCCCCTCCACGCTCCCGGGCAGGTGGCCGATGACCACCGGGATGCCCAGCCCCCGCAGGTGGAGCACGGTGGCGCTCTCCCGCTGGTCGGAGCCGGTGACCTTCACCCCCGCCCCGTGGAGCACCTCCGCCAGCGACGCCATGGACACCCCGCCGATGCCCACCAGGTGGGCCCGCTTCCCCGGCTGTAAATAGTCTCGGATATTCATCTCCATACTCATTACCCCATATAAAAACGTGATTCCACGCATTTTCTCCATTTGGCACCTCATTATACAATGCCACACAGGAAAATGCAACCATAAATCAGTATAGGCGGGGCGGGCGGGGTTTAGACGGGGCGGACGGGCCGCCGGACAAAAAAACATCCTGGCAGGCACGAGGCGCGGAGCCGTCGTGAGCAGCGCGGATGGAGCGGAGCGAGGAAAAACCGGGTTCCCTGCACACACAGGGAGCCCGGTTTTTTCAAGTCGCAGCGAAGCCGCGCGTCGCGAACAGGCGCAGCGTGACATCACCACCTATCGTCCTGGAAATACAGATTGACATCGCCCATGCCGGTCTCGGCCTCCAGCTCGTAGTCCCCAGCTCCCTTGCGCTCCAGCTTGGTACCCCGGCTGTCCCCGTTGAGCGTCACGGTGCCCATACCGGTTTTGGCCTCGATGTCCCAGTTCTTCTCCAAACTGCCCATCTGGGCCTCGATGGTGCCCAGGCCGGTCTTGAGGTCGAACTTGGCGCCGATAAACACCTCGCCCACGCCCAGGGTCACATCGCCCAGGCCGGTCTCCAGGTCCACCTCGTCGTAGGCGCGGACCTCGTAGCACTGCACGTCGCCCAGGCCCGTCTCGGCCTCTACCTTTTCCGCCACGTACAGGTTGCTGAGGAACACGTCCCCCAGGCCGGTCTTGACCTTGATCTTATTCGCCATGTCGCCCGTCTCGGGCACGGTGATCACCACATCCATGGCGCTGGCGTCGATGCCAAACATATTTTTAAAATCGTCCCAGCTGGTGATATTCACATGCCCCGCCGAGCCGCTGTCCCGGATCTTGAGCTTGCCGTCCTTGACCTCCCACCGCAGGCTGTAGCCCCCCAGGGTGGTGTTGGAGCTGATATACAGGGTGTAGTCGTCCCCCTTGGTCACCGTCACGTTGCCGATGCTGACGTCCACGTCGATCTCGTGGAAGGGCTCCAGGTAACCGTCCTCCATGGACCAGAAGCCGCCGCCGGCCTCCGCCTCCTCACCGTTAACGGTGACAAACCCGATGTTCTCCTCCTCGGTGGCTGGCACATTGAGCCACTCCTCCGTCTGCACCGGGGGGACTGCATCGACCTGAGCGTATGTCGTGTCCGTGAACCCATGTCTGGCCAGCTGCATGACCAGCCCGGCCAGGGGGATGATGACGGCGAACACCAGCACCACCGCGCACCCCGCCAGCACCCAGGGCCACCGCTTTCTCTTCCTGGGCGTCCAGTGGTCCGCCTGCTCCTGGCTCACGAAGCCGCCCTCCACCGCCAGCCGGCAGGACAGCGCCCAGGGGTCCCCCAGCTCCCGGACCACCTCGGCCTCCCGCTGGGGGCCGGCCTCCTCAAAATATTCCGCGTAGTAGCGCAGGATGTCCTGCCGCTCCCGCTCGGGCACCCAGCGGGACAGCCCTTCCGCCAGCTCAGCCAAATAGGTAAGTTTGTCCATCTTGCTCATCCTCCTTTAAAAGATCTTCCACGCCGTCCCGGAACTGGACCCATTCCTCCCGCCGCCGGGCCAGCTGGGTGCGGCCTACGGGGGTGATGGAATAATACCGCCGGTTTCGCCCCTGGTAGGGCCGGTCATACACCAGCAGCAGCCCGTCCCGCTGGAGCCGCCGCAGCACCGGATAGAGGGTGGATTCGGAGATATCCAGCCGGGTTTTGATCTGCTGCGTGAGCACGTAGCCGTAGGCGTCCCCGTGGGACAGCACCGCCAGCACGCAGCCGTCCAGCAGCTGCGGCCCGTTTGCAAACGCCATCATACCACTCCTTTCTCGCGCTGGGCCTGCCCGCGGCAGCTCAGCGCCATCACCTTTCGTCAATATTATAGTTGGTATAATATTGACTTGTCAATATAGAAATGGCGCCCTTTCGAAATTCTTAAGGAATGACTGATTAAATCGACAAGAGCGATTTGCGAGGGATTTTTCGCCACGGCGAGGCGAGATTTCGCAGGAATAATTGTGTTTATTTCAAGAAATCACAACGAAACCGTGTCGGAAAAGACCCGCAAAGCGCCCCAGGCGCGGAAACAGCCGAAGGGCCCCCGCTTCTGCGGGGGCCCTTCACGATGGGAGTACTATATTATTTTGCCTTGACGGCGCCCTTCTCCACCAGGCCGTCGATCTCCTCCGGGGCGTAGCCCAGGCCGGAGAGGATGTCCCGGGTGTCCTGGCCCAGGGCGTGGGCCAGCTCGTAGGGGGGCAGGCCGCCCTCCGCCAGCTGGACGCAGGGCCGGGCCAGCCAGTAGTCCTGGCCGCTGGGGCAGGTGATGTGCTCCACATAGTGGTTGGCCTTGGCCTGCTCGCTGACCACCGCGTCCCGGAAGTGGGCCAGGCGGCTGTGGACCACGTCGGCCTGGGTGAGCCGCTGGTCGATGACGTCGGAGGGGTACTTGCGGAAGGCCTCCTCCAGAATTTTCACCAGGGGCTCCCGGTTCTCCAGCTTGCCCAGCTCGGCGGCGGTGTGGAAACGGGGGTCGTCCCCCACCTCGGGAATGTCCAGCGCGGCAAAGAAGGCGTCCCGGTAGCGCTCCCACTCCATGATGTTGATCATGATCCACTCGCCGTCGGCGCACTGGTAGGGGATGGTGATGGGCCGGCCCTCAAAGCGGGTCTTGGGGTACTTGTAGCTGAAGGGGGGCTGCACGGTGGTGTTCATCAGGCTCATGACCCAGGTGGCCAGGCCGAACAGGGACACGGACACCTTATCCCCCCGGCCGGTCTTTTCCCGGGCGAAGAGGGCGGCGGCGATGCCGCCGGCCATCATGGTGCCGCAGCTGTTGTCCCCCACGCCGCCGGGGGCGTAGATGGGGTAGGAGCCGGGGCCGTCGATGCGCATGTCGGCCATGAAGCCGCTCTTGGCCCAGTAGGCCACGGTGTCAAAGCCGGGGGCGTCGGCGTCGGGGCCCTCCTCGCCGAAGCCGGTGACATAGCCGCACACCAGCCGGGGATATTTGGCCTTCAGGCTCTCGTAGTCCAGCCCCATCCGCTTCAGGGGCTTGGGCCGGTTGTTGGTGATGAACACGTCGGCGGTGGCCAGCAGCCTGTGGAACGCGGCCATGGCCTCCGGGTCCTTCAGGTCCATGCAGATGTTCTTCTTGTTGGCGTTGGGCACGTCGAACACCGGGTTCTCCTGGTCGCTGGCGGGGCCGGCAAAGGTCTTGCCGTAGCTGCGCCAGATGTCCATCTTGGGGCTCTCCACCTTGATGACCTCCGCGCCCCAGTCGGCCAGCACCCGCCCGCCGCTGGGCGCGGCCACGTAGGTGGCCAGCTCGACCACGCGGATTCCTTCCAAAGCTCTCATAACGTCTGCTCCTTTCGGCGGTTTCTTAGAACCTGTATTCACAACCTCAATTCACCATCTGACCGGGCCTTTCCCCGTCATGCGGCGTTGAATTTTCTTGAAATAAACACAATTATTCCTGCGAAAATTCGCCTTGCCTGACGGGAAAATCCCTCGGCCAGCCGGCGATTTCGGCTGTGAATACAGGTTCTTATATTTTATTCTCCCGGATCAGCTCTTTGGCGATGACCATGCGCTGGATCTGGTTGGTGCCCTCCACGATCTGGGTGACCTTGGAGTCCCGGTAGAGCTTCTCCGCCATGTACTCCTTCATCACGCCGTAGCCCCCCATGATCTGTACTGCGTCGGTGGCGTTCTTCTGGTAGGCGTCGGAGGCGAAGCACTTGGCCATGGCCGCCTCCTTGGAGCAGGGCAGCCCCGCGTCGATGAGGGCGCAGGCGTTGTACACCAGGGCCCGGGCGGCGCTGGTGCGCATCTGCATGTCGGCCAGCATCATCTGGATGGCCTGGAACTTGCAGATGGGCTTGCCGAACTGCACCCGCTCCTGGGCGTACTTCACCGCCAGGTCGATGGCCTGCTGGGAGGAGCCCACCGAGGAGGCCGCCACCAGGGGCCGGGACAGCTCCAGCACCTTCATGGCGTTGGCAAAGCCGGTCTCCTCGGTGCCCACCAGGTTCTCCACGGGGATCTCCACGTCCTGGAAGGCCACCTCGGCGGTGATGGACAGCCGCATCCCCAGCTTGTCCTCCTTCTTGCCCACGGTGACCCCGGGGCGGTTCCGCTCCACGATGAAGGTGGCCAGCCCCTTGTAGCCGCGGCTCAGGTCGGTGGAGGCCACCACCAGGAACACGTCGGCGATGAGGGCGTTGGTGATGAACATCTTGTTCCCGTTGAGGATGTACTTGTCCCCCTTGCGCACGGCGGTGGTGCGCACGGAGGCGGCGTCGGAGCCGGCGCCCGGCTCGGTGAGGCAGAAGGAGGACATGCCTCCGTTGGCCAAGATGTCGGCGTAACGCTGCTTCTGCTCCTCGCTGCCGGCGAACATGACGATCTTGGCCCCCATGTTGGTGATGTTGAACATGGAGATGTAGGTGCTCTCCACCTTGGAGCCCTCCTCCAGCATCATGGCGGTGGTGGTGGTGCTCAGCCCCAGGCCGCCGTACTGCTCGGGCACCTGCATCACGGTGAGGCCCATGTCCTTGCCCATCTGCACCAGGCGGTCGGGGTAGCCCCCGGCCTCCTCAAACTCCCGCACATGGGGCTTGATCTCCTTATTCATGAAATTGCGAACCATCTCCACCAGCTCCCGCTGCTGGCCGTCGGGCTTGATCAATCCGCGCATGGTTTTACACTCCTTATTATTGATGATTCACGCTTTATTTCAGCATGGCGTTGACCCGGGCGATCTGCGCCTCGGCCTGGGCCATGATCTCGTCGATGATGTCCCGGCAGGGCTTCACGTCCTGGATCAGGCCGATGGTCTGGCCCACGGGGAACAGGCCCTTCTCCACCTCGCCGGACTGGTAGGCGGCCTTGCTGTTCTTGCCGGAGATGACGGCCATCAGCTCCTGGAGGGTGGCGCCCTTCTTCTCCATCTCCAGGCAGGCCTGGGCGCTGGCGGTGTTGGCCACCCGGACCATGTTGCGGATGGTGCGCTGGCAGGTGGTGGTGTCCCCCTCCTGGTGGTCCACGATCCACTGCTTGTGGGCCTCGCTGATGACCGCCTCGGTGCTGGCCACAAAGCGGGTGCCCATGACCACGCCGGCGCAGCCCAGGCTCAGCGCCCCGGCCAGGCCGCAGCCGTCGGCCACGCCGCCGCCCAGCAGCACGGGTATGTCCAGCTCGTGGGACACCTTGTTGGCCAGCACAAAGCTGCTCAGCTCGCCCATGCCGGGGTGGCCGGCCACCTCATAGCCCACGATGGTGACCATGTCGGCCCCCACGGACTGGGCCTTCCTGGCGTGCTTCAGCGCGGCCATCTTGACAATGAGGGTCATGCCGTAGCCCTTGATGACGGGGGCGAAGGGGGCGGGGTTGCCGCCGGCCAGTTCGATGATCTTCACGCCCTCCTCGGCGCAGATCTTCAGGTAGCCGCCCGTCTTGTCCCCGGGGTTCACGTCGGGGGGGATGGACACGTTGACGGCGAAGGGCTTGTCGGTGAGGGACTTCATCTGCCGCACCGCGGCGCGGAAGTCCTCCAGCTCGGGGTAGATGGTCACGTTGACGGTGCCCAGTCCGCCGGCGTTGGACACCGCCGCCGCCAGCTCCGGGGTGCCCAGGTGCTGCATGCCGCCCTGCATGATGGGGTGCTGGATGCCGAGAAGCTGGGTCATCTTTGTCTGGATCATATGAATAACCTCCTGATTTTTTCAGCCAATGGGCCGTTTTGCTCTGTCTGAGCCTATTGTAAAACGGCGCGCCTCTTCCGGCAACGGCAGTTGCTACAAAAAGGGGCTGCCAGGAGGTCGGGCCACACCCGCTGATTTTTGTAGGCTTTGACAGTGAAAATCCCGCCGCGCTCCGTTATAGTAAGTGATAACACCAAAATAAGCGTGCCGCCGCGCGGCGGCAGGGAAGGAATGTGATCAGTTATGGAAAACGCTCAGCTGGTGCAGACCACGGTGGAGGAGGGGGTGGCCACCCTGCTGCTCAACGACCCGGAGAAGCTCAACGCCCTGTCCATCCCCATGGCCAGGGCCCTGTCCGCCGCCCTGGGGCAGGCGGGGCGGGACCCGGCGGTCCGGGTGGTGGTCCTCCGGGGGGCCCAGGGGCGGTTCTGCGCCGGGGGGGACGTTACCTCCATGAAGAACCGGGTGGAGGCCTGCCGGGCGGGCCGGGAGCCGGAGACCAGCACCCGGGACAACCTGTGGACGCTGAACCAGGTGGTGCTGGACGTCCGCGCCCTGCCCAAGCCTGTGGTCGCCTGGATCGAGGGGGCGGCGGCGGGGGGCGGCATGAGCCTGGCCCTGGCCTGTGACTTCGCCCTGGCGGAGGAGGACGCCAAGATGGTGTTCGCCTTCTCCGGGGTGGCCCTGGCCCCGGACATGGGGGCCTCCGTGATGGCCCCGCCCCGGCTGGGTCCGGCCCGGGCCGCCGACCTGTTCATGACCGGGCGGCGCTTCACCGGCCGGGAGGCCGCCCAGTGGGGGCTCATCACCTCCGCCTGGCCCCGGGAGGAGCTGGCCGGCGCGGTGGACCAGCTGGCCCGCCGCCTGGCCGCCGGCCCGGCCCTGAGCTACCGGGAGATCAAGGCGGGGATCAACCGCACCCTGTACCCGGGGCTGTACGCTGGCATGGCCCAGGAGGTGGAGGCGGCGGACCGCCTCACCCGGACGGCGGACCACGGCGAGGCGGTGGACGCCTTTTTGGAGAAGCGCAGGCCGGTATTCACCGGCCAATAGCCCACAGAGCAGACGCCCCCGGCGCGGAGCATTCCGCGCCGGGGGCGTCTGTCTGCCGGGGGAGGCCCATGGCGGACCGGCGGCCTCAGCGGTAGTAGTACCGCCAGCCCCCCTCCGTCTCCACCCGGCCCAGGCGGACGCCCATCACGGACTCCAGCCGCCCGCCGCGGAAAAGCTCCTCAGGCGGGCCCTCCTGGGCCACCCGGCCCCCGTCCAGCAGGGCCAGGCGGTGGGCGTATTGCAGGGCCAGGCACAGGTCGTGGAGCACCAGCACCACCGCCCGGCCCTCCCCGGCCAGACGGCGGGCCAGGGCCAGCACCTCCAGCTGGCAGGAGACGTCCAGGTAGGCGGTGGGCTCGTCCATCAAAATGGTTTCGGTGTCCTGGGCCAGGGCCATGGCCAGATAGACCTTCTGCCGCTGCCCGCCGCTGAGCTGGGCCAGGGGGCGGTGGGCCAGCTCCTCCGCCCCCGCCCGGCGCAGGGCCCGGCGCACCGCCTCGTGGTCCTCCGGGCGGCAGCGGCGGGGGTAGGAGAGGTGGGGGAAGCGGCCGTGGAGCACCAGGCGCTGGGCGGTGATGTCAGGCACCGGGCGGGACTGGGGCAGGTAGGCGGCCCGCTGGGCGATCTGCTTGGGGGTGTACTGGGAGAGGGGCGCGCCGTCCAGCAGCACCTCCCCCCCTGTTTTGGGCAGCAGCCCCAGGGCGGTGCGCAGCAGGGTGCTCTTGCCGCAGCCGTTGGGGCCCAGCAGGGCCAGCACCTGCCCGGGGGGAAAGGACAGGGTCACCCCCTCCAGCACCGGCCGGCCGGGGTAGCCCGCCTGGAGGTCCCTCAGCTGGATCATCCCCGGCCTCCTCTCCGCTGCCCCAGGAGCAGCCAGAGGAAAAAGGGGCCCCCGGCCAGGGACAGCACCACCCCCAGGGGCAGCTCAAAGGGGGCGAAGAGCAGCCGGGAGAGCAGGTCGCACAGGGTGAGCAGCCCCGCGCCCCCCAGGGCGCAGGAGAGCAGCAGGTGGACGCTGTCCCCGCCCACCAGGCGGCGCATGATGTGGGGCACCAGCAGCCCCACGAAGCCCAGCAGCCCCGCGAAGCTCACCGCCGCCCCCGCCAGGGCCGCGGCCAGGGCCAGCAGCAGCAGCCGCAGCCGCCGGACGGGCAGGCCCAGGCTCTGGGCGGTCTCCCGGCCCAGCAGCAGCAGGTCCAGCTCGCTGGACAGGGACAGCGCGGCCAGCAGGGCGGCGAGAATCACCCAGGCGGCGGGGGCCAGCCGGGCCATGGACAGGTTCCGCACCCCGCCGATGCGGAAATCGGAGTAGCCGGCCAGGGCGTCGGGGAAGAAGGTGAGCACCGCGTCGATGCCCGCGCTGAACATGCTGGACAGGGCCACCCCCGCCAGCACCAGGGTGATGCGGGAGGCCCCCGCCCGCTCCGAGAGGAACAGCACCAGCAGCACCCCGGCCAGCGCCCCGGCGAAGGCGGCGGCGGGGGTGAGGACCACGGCGGCGGGGGCGGCGGCGCAGCACAGAGCGGCGGCCAGCCCCGCCCCCGCGTTCACCCCGATGATGTTGGGGGCGGCCAGGGGGTTGCCCAGCACCCCCTGGATCAGGACCCCGGAGCAGGCCAGGGCGGAGCCCGCCAGCAGGCAGCCGCACAGCCGGGGCAGCCGGGCCAGCAGGATGATCTGCCCCTGGGTCTCGCCGCCCCGGCCCAGCAGCACCGCCAGCACCTCCCCCGGCGGGATGTCCGCCGCGCCGAAGGCCAGGCTGGCCAGGGCGGACAGCGCGGTCACAGCCGCCAGGGCGGCGATGCGGACCCAGCGCCGCCCGCTAGGGTCCGTACAGGATGTCCGCCAGCTCTTCATAGGAATCCCCCCACAGCGCGTTGGGCTTCAGGTTGAACAGGCGCCGCTCCATGACGTGGAAGCGCCCCTCCCGCACCGCCCGCAGCCCGCCCCAGGCGGGGTTGGACAGCAGGGTCTGCTCCAGGCTGCGCCGGGCCTGCTCCCCGTCCGTCCCGTGGTAGACGGCGAAGATGTGGTCCGGGTCGGCCTGGAGGATGGCCTCTAGGCTCAGCTCCTCCAGCAGGGCCCCCTCCCGGTCGGCCACGTTGACGCAGCCCAGCCCGGCCAGCATCTCGCCCAGCACGGTGCCCTGGCTCCCCTTCACCGTGCAGCTGCGGCCGGAGGCCTGGATGTACAGCACCGTGGGGGCGCTGCCGTCCTGCCGCGCCAGGGCGGCGTCCACCCGGGCCTCCACCTCCGCGCCGTACCGCTGGTAGTTCTCGGGGCAGCCGGTGAGCCGGGTGCACAGCTCCAGCAGGGCCAGGTAGTCGTCAAAGGAGGCCACGTCAAAATAGGCGGCGGGTATCCCCGCCCGGTCGAAGGTCTCCCGCAGCTCCAGGTTGGAGGAGGAGATGGCGCTGGCCAAAATCAGGTCGGGCCGGGCGGCCAGCACCAGCTCCGCGCTGGGGCTCATGCCGGAGCCGATGCTGGCCGTGGACTCCAGCTGGAGGCCGTAGGATTCCCAGGCGTCGTTGGCGGTGGCAGCCAGGGTATCCTCTCCCCCGGCCAGGCACCAGATGTCGGCGAAGCTGCCGATGAGCGCCGCCACCCGCCGGGGCCGGGGCAGGGAGAACGCCCGCCCCAAATCGTCGGTGAAGGACACCAGCTCCTCCCCGGCGGGCGGAGCGGTCTCCGGGGGCGGTGAGGTCTGGGCGGCGGGCGGGGTCCCGCCGCAGGCGGAGGCCAGCAGCAGAACGGCCAGGAGGACGCCCCAAGCCCGCCGCCTCATCCAATCCACCACTGGGGGGTGAGCTGGCCCAGGGTGGCGCACCGCCCCGTCTCCCAGTCCAGGAGGATCTCAACGTCCCGGTAGCGCCCGGGCATCAGCTGGACCATCAGCTCCCGGCAGGCGCCGCAGGGGGCGCCCGTCCTCCCGTCGGGCATGATGGCCAGCACCCGTTTGATCTCCTGCTCCCCCTGGGTAATCATGCTGAAGATGGCGCTGCGCTCGGCGCAGATGCCCAGGGTGGAGCAGGTGTCCACGCACACCCCCGTGTAAATGCGCCCCGACGCGGACAGCACGGCGGCGGCCACGCCCCCCGCCTCCACGTAGTCGGATATGGTCCGGCCCCTCTGGACCGCCTTTGCCGCTTGATACATGTCCTGCCAGATCTGGTCCATGGTATGCTCACCTCATGTTGTGGAATCAGAAGCTGTACCAGCAGCCGAAGTACGCAGACTTGCGAGGAAAAATTGCCACCGGCAAGGCAAAAAATCGCAGGAATACTTTGTGTATTTCAAGATTTTTTAACGCAGTCTGGCGGCAATTTGGGCCGCAAGGATGTGTGCTGGGGTCTATTGGTACAGCTTCTCAGGCGTATTTGGCGATGATGGCGTCCCGCTCCGCGCTGTGCCCGGCGGACCACTGCTCCCAGTCCTGCCCCGCCTCCGCCGCCGCCCGGCCCAGCTCCACCAGCAGGGCGGGCAGGTCGGACTCCAGGATGACGGCGCAGGCCTGGCCGAAGCGGGCCCGGCCCGGCTGGTCGCCGCCCCCCAGGAACATGCGGAAGGCGGGCTGGGGGACCTTGTCCACCGGCTTGACGCAGCCCTGGAAGCCCATGGCCCCGGCCTGATGGGCGGCACAGCTGGAGGGGCAGCCGGAGATGCACACGCGGGGCAGGGCCCCGTCGGGGAGGTCCGCGGCCCGCACCGCCTCCACCGCCGCCTGGAGGGCGCTCTGGCTGTCCCGCACCCCCTGCTGGCACACCGCCGCGCCGACGCAGGCCACGCTGTGCTCAAACTGGGTCTGGGCCCCGCCGCCGGTGGCGGCCAGCACCTGTTCCGCCTCGGCGGCGGTGAGGTTGATGACATACAGCGTCTCGTCCGGGCCAACCCGCAGCTCCGCCCCCTCCATGTGCTGGAGCAGGGCGCAGAGCTGCCCCGGCTTTTCTGGGGGCAGCAGCCCGCCGATGGGGTGGTATTTCACCGCGTACAGCCCGGGCTGCTTCTGGGGGAGGGCCCGGGGGTGGCACAGGGTCCCCTCCGCCGCCTTGCCGGGGGTGGCGGGGGCCTCCGGGCGGGGCAGGTCCAGCCCGCCCTGGGCCTTGAGCTGCGCCGCCCGGTCCAGCAGCGCCCGCCTCAGCCCCTCCTGGCCCAGGGTTTCCTGGAGGAAGCGGGTGCGGGCCTTGGTTCGGTTCTGGTAGTCGCCGTGGGCGCAGAAGATATCGATCATGGCCCGCACGTAATACAGCACCTCTTGGGGGACAACGCGCTCCTCCGCCAGCACCCCCATGGAGGGGCTGAGCGCCCCCAGCCCCCCGGCCACCCGCAGGGAGAAGGTCCCGTCCTCCCGGGCCTGGAAGCCCATGTCCCGGAAGGCGGAGTGGACGCTGTCGTCCGCGCCGTTGGAGAAGGCGATCTTCAGCTTGCGGGGCATATGGATGTCCCGGCAGATGGACAGCAGGTAGGCGCTGACCGCCTCCCCCCAGGGGAGCACGTCGAAGGCCTCCCCGGGCTGGACGCCGGAAAGGGGGCTGCACATCACGTTGCGGGGGTTGTCCCCGCCGCCCCCCTTGGTGTAGATGCCGCACTCCATGGCCCGCTCTATGAGGGCGGGGACCTGCTCTGCGCTCAGGTCGTGGAGCTGGATGGTCTGGCAGGTGGTGAGCTTCAGCCGGCCCACCTGCTCCCGCTCCACCGCCCGGGCCAAAAAGTCCAGCCGCTCTAGGTCCAGCCGTCCGCCGGGCAGCCGCAGGCGCAGCATATGCCGGGCGGGGTCCCGCTGGGCATAGGAGCCCATGCCGCCGGACATGCCCTTGTAGGCCCTTCGGTCCAGCTCCCCCCGGTCAAAGGCGGCGATGGCCTGCTGAAAGCCGTCGATCTCCCCGCGGAAGGTGTTTTCCCACTGCTTGTCCATGAGATGCTCAGCCCTTTCCATTCGGTATGCGCCGCTGAAAACGGCGCAAATATTTCCCAGATAGTATACCAAGAACGGAGCCGATCTACAACACCAATTTGCGAAGCTCCCCGCCGTGGCAGGCATATAATTAATTTGAAAAAATTTCACAAAACCTATTGACAAATCCGGGGAGGTATCGTACAATACAGACAGAAAGGAACAGGTGAGTCCAATGTATTAACGTAGAACGCACCACTCTTTCTGCGATTGGGAAACGCAAAGTGAAACGAAGCCTCAGCTCGTTCCAAACACGCTTGCGTAAGCGAAGGAAGCCAGATTCAGTCTGAAGCTCACCATTGTTTGAGGAAACAGAAAGCAGGTAAGTTTCAAGCGAAACCCCAACGCAAATTCATCCGATAGGTCGGAAGAAAGTGAAGGTATCAGCCCTTGGACAATCAAACCCAGAAGTAAGCCCCCAGCCGCGGAATAGGACGGCTGGGGGCTTGGTGTCGTCGGGGCAAACTTCATATCTCTCGCTTCCGGCTTGCCGAAAGCGCGTTCATTGCGTTGCCCCTCCTCTCCCCACAAAGCCGAAGGACGGCTTTGCGGGGACCCCGGCAGAGCGCGGGGAAGCGCGGAGGCGTGCGGAGCAGCGGGCTAACTCCGGAGCGGAGGGAAAAGCCCAAGGAGGGGCCAGGGGCCCCGGATGGGTTTTCCCGCAGTCGGAGGAGTTAGAACCGCGTCGCGCAACCGCCGCAGCGTGATAAAGAAGCGCGGAGAAGCGGACAGCGAGGGCGCTTGGAGCGGAGCGAGGGCAAAAAACCAAGATTTGCGGAGCAAATCTGTATTTGGCCCAAGTCGCAGCGAAAGCGACCGAGCGCCCTGGCCGCTTCGCAGCGTGACAAGGAGGCGCGGCCTCCAGCGGGGTGCCCCCCTGCCGGGGATGGCCTCCGGCGGCCTACTTTCTCTTGCGCAAGAGAAAGTAGGCAAAGAGTGCGCATAGGGGCCTCGGCCCCTATGTACCCCAGGGGAGCAATTTACGGAGCGTGAGTGCGGACCCTTCCGGCGCGTGAGGGTCGGGATGCGGGGCGTCCTATTAGGCTGCCGCCCGTGGGCGCGGTACTGATAAGGAGTGGGGTCCACACTCTGCGCCTGGGGGGCGGGGTTTTGCGCCCCCGATGTAAAACCCGCCGCCCAGGCACGGAATGTGTCCTTCGCCTGCGGGATGGATTGGAGAATGGGAAGCGGCTGAGCGGCATCAATAGAGAAAGGCATTCGAAGGCCTAGCGCGCCGGAAGGGTCAAACCCCACGCCTCGTAAATTGGTCCCCCGTAATCAGGGGGTTCTCAGGGGGAGGGCCGCCTGTGAGCAAGGCCCGCGCAGCGGGCCGAAGCCGAACCGGCGAACCTCCCCCTGAGCGTGTCTTTGGGTACTTTCTGCACGAGCAGAAAGTACCTGCCGAAAACCCGGCCCTTCGGCGCCCGGCTGGCATTCCGACGAAAAGCCAAGACCTTCCTTATAAAAAATTAAGGTCCCAGGCGGTCAAAAAGGCTTGCAAAATGGGGGATTGTCTAGTATGATAAAGGAGTATGTTTAGAGCGGCCCGCCAAAAAGAGCGCGGGCGCAGCCGGATGTGATTAGCTAGGGCGCTTTCGGGGCAGACTTCCAGCACGGAGGAGCGCCGCCCCGGGCGCATTATATATACAGGAGTGAAAGCTATGTTTGCAAGAGATATCGGCATCGATCTGGGCACCGCCAGCGTGCTGGTGTATATCAAGGACAAGGGTATTGTACTGCGGGAGCCGTCGGTGGTGGCGCTGGACAAGAACACCGGCAAGCTGCTGAAGGTGGGCACCGAGGCCCAGCAGATGCTGGGCAAGACCCCCGGCAACATTGTGGCCATTCGCCCCCTGCGGGACGGGGTGATCTCCGACTACGACATGACCGAGCGGATGCTCCGGGAGTTTATCCGCAAGGTGGCCCCGGTGCGGGTGTTCAAGCCCCGGGTGGTCATCTGCGTGCCCTCCGGCATCACCGAGGTAGAGGAGCGCGCCGTCATCGACGCGGGCATCCAGGCGGGCGCCCGGCGGGTGTACCTGATTGAGGAGCCCCTGGCCGCCGCTATCGGCGCGGGCGTGGACATCAACCAGCCCGATGGCCACATGGTGGTGGACATCGGCGGCGGCACTGCCGACATTGCCGTGATCTCCCTGTCCGGCATTGTGGAGTCCGCCTCCATCAAGGTGGCCGGCGACGCCTTCAGCGAGGCGGTGGTCAAGTACATCCGCAAGCGGCACAACGTGCTCATCGGCGACCGCACGGCGGAGGAGCTGAAAATGACCATCGGCTGCGTGTTCCCCCGGCCTGAGGAGATCTCCATGGAGGTGAAGGGCCGCTGCCTCATGACCGGCCTGCCCCGGGTGTTCTCCGTCACCTCCAGCGAGATGATCGAGGCCTTTGAGGAGCCCTGCTCCCGGATTCTGGAGGCCATCCACGGCGTGCTGGAGCGCACGCCCCCCGAGCTGGTGGCCGATATCTCCAGCAACGGCATCATCATGACCGGCGGCGGCTCGCTGGTCTGGGGCTTCGACAAGCTCATCGAGTCCCACACCGGCATCGAGACCTACGTGGCCGACGACGCCATCTCCTGCGTGGCCCACGGCACCGGGCGGAGCCTGGACTGGGTGAACGAGATGCAGGACGGCACCATGAACATCTCCAGGCGGCAGCAGATGTCATAAGGAAGCGCTAAGCCGTCGTGAGCAGTGCGGATGGAGCGCAGCGAAAGCAAAAGCCCAGGGCCCGCGAAGCGGGATCGGGTTTTGCTTGAGACGGAGCGAAGCCGCGCGTCGCGAACAGGTGCAGCGTGACAGCGAAGAAGCGCGGAGGCGTGCGGAGCAGCGGGCTAACTCCAGAGCGGAGGGAAAAGCCCAAGGAGGGGCCAGGGGCCCCGGATGGGTTTTCCCGCAGTCGGAGGAGTTAGAGCCGCGTCGCGCAGCCGCCGCAGCGTGATCAGGAAGCGCGGAGAAGCGGACAGCGAGGGCGCTTGGAGCGGAGCGAGGGCAAAAAACCAAGATTTGCGGAGCAAATCTGTATTTTGCCCAAGTCGCAGCGAAAGCGCCCGAGCGCCCTGGCCGCTTCGCAGCGTGACAAGGAGGCGCGGCCTCCGGCGGCCTACTTTCTCTTACGCAAGAGAAAGTAGGCAAAGAGTGCGCATAGGGGCCTCGGCTCCTATGTACCCCGGGGGAGCTATTTACGGAACGTAAATGCTGACCCTTCCGGCGCCGCGGTGATTGGGATGCGGGGCGCCCTATTAGGCTGCCGCCCGTGGGCGCGGCACTGAGAAGGAGTGGGGGTCCACACTCTGCGCCTGGGTGCGGGGTTTGCGCCCCGATGTAAAAAAACCCGCCGCCCAGGCGCGGAATGTGTCCTGCACCTGCGGGATGGATTGGAGAACGGGAAGCGGCTGAGCGTCACCCATGGAGAAACGCATTCGAAGGAAGCGTGCGCCGGAAGGGTCACAGACCCAGTCCGTAAATTGGTCTTCCGCAGAACAGGGGGTTCTCAGGGGGAGGGCCGCCTGTGAGCAAGGCCCGCCGCGCGGGCCGCAGCCGAACCGGCGGACCTCCCCCTGAGCGTGTCTTTGCCTACTTTCTGCACGGGCAGAAAGTACCACCAGATGTCAGGCGGACCGGATTACTCCGGCCCGCCTGTTCTGCTGCGTGGGTCAGGCCCAGCAGACCCGGCCCTTGTCCAGGATGGCCCTGCCGTCGTCGGTCCGCACCATGCGGAACAGGGCGGAGCCCTCCCCCTCCTGCCAGATCTGGAGGGCAAAGCGGTCCCCGGGCATGGCCACGCTGCGGAACTGGACCTCCAGGGAGGTCAGCCGCTCCGGCTGGCCGGGGAACAGGGCCCCGATGAGCAGGCGGCAGGCGTAGCCCAGGCTGCACAGCCCGTGGACGATGGGGCGGTCAAAGCCGCTGCGTTTGGCAAACTCCGGGTCGGCGTGGAGGGGGAAGGTGTCCCCGGTGAGCCGGTAGAGCAGGGGGGCGTTCTGGGGGTAGCCGTCCTCCACGGTGAATTTGGGCGCCCCCTGAGGGATGGACACAGAGGAGGCGGGGGGCTTCTCCCCGCCGAAGCCGCCGGCGAAGCGGTTGAGGTAGCCCATGGTGTTGGTGAACAGGGCCTTGCCGGAGGCGTCCTTGGCGACGATCTCCACGTCGATCTTGGCCCCCTTCTCCCCCCGGTCATAGACGCTGCGGATGACCTTCTCGATGGTCAGCTCCCCCTCCGTGGGGATGGGGCTGTGGATGACCAGCCTGTGGTCCATGTGGAGGGTGCCCTCCTTGCGCAGCCCCTCTACCTTGCTGGTGGGCATGAGGGGCTGGTCGCCGTGGGGGTCCTTGGTGCCGAAGGTGGCCAGGCAGGGGATGACCCCGAAGGAGGGCACCGCCTTGAGGCCCTTCTCATAGACGTATTCCAGCTCTTCCTGCTGGGCGCCCACGCTCAGGTTGTAGAGGATGATGTCCCGCCAGGTGTACTCAAATTTTTGGGTGGTGGACAGACCCACCGCGGATTGATCCAGCATGGTGAAAACCTCCTTGTTCAGGGAAACGCCCCGCCCCGGGGGGCGGGGCGTTTTGTGGTTGATGGGATGGAAATTAGAAGCAGATCCCCATGGCGGCCAGGATGGTGATGGCCAGGGCGGCGATCATGGGGAACACCACGGTGATCCACAGGTAGTGCTTGTAGATCTCGCCGATGGTGAGCTTGGAGGCGCCGGCGGCGTTGCACACGCCCACGCTGTGGGGCAGGGTGTTTAGGGACAGGGCGGTGACGGTGGCCACCCGGTGGATGGCCGCGGGGGCCATGCCGGTGGCCAGGAAGCGCTCGCCAAAGGTCTCAAAGATCACGCCCACGGCGGAGGTGGACGAGCTGGTAAGGGCGGCCACGATGTTGACGCACAGGAAGATCTGGAAGGCGGGGGGCAGGAAGGCGGAGACGGTATCCAGGCCGCCCACCACCAGGTTATAGGCGGGGCTGGCGGACACCACGCTGCCGAAGGCCACGGTGCAGCTGATCAGGCAGGCGGTGACGGCGCCGGTGGGGATGCCGGAAGCCACGCAGGGCTGGAGAATGCCCTTGAGCTGGTTCCAGAAGAGGATGATGCAGCTGAGGATGGCGCAGATCATGGCCAGAACCACGGGCTGCTTCAGCACGTTCATGACCACCAGCAGCACCACGCAGGGCAGAACGCTCCGCCACAGGGGGTACTCCACGTTCTCCTGGCCGCCGATGGACTTGTCCGCGGCGATCCGGGCGCCGGTGGGCAGGAAGGTCTCGCCGGCGTCCTCAGACTTCTTCAGGGAGCGGCTGAGGTAGAGGCAGGACAGGCCGAACATGATGATGGTGGCGATAATGCCCAGGCCGGGGGCGGCCATGGCGTTGGTGCCCAGGACCTCGGTGGGGGCCAGGTTCAGCACGTCGGGCGCGCCGGGCAGGGCGCCCAGGGCGTAGGTGGCGGAGCCCAGCGCGGCCATGCCGTAGTAGTGCCAGGGGATGTCCAGCTCCTGGAACAGGTCCTTGGCAATGCCCACCATGATGAACACGCACACCAGGGAGGACACGCCGCCGTAGCACAGGATGGTGTTGATGATGGGCAGGGACAGGATGGCCCAGAATTTCTGCTCCTGAATGGGGCGCTTGCGGCACAGCCGGGCGATCTTCACGGCGATGGACCGGGCCGCGCCGCACTCGCCCATGAGCTTGGCGAAGGTGGCGCTGAGCACATAGGTCAGGAACCAGGTCTTGATGAAGCCGGAGAAGGCGCCGGAGAAGGTGCCGGTGAGGGCGGTGATGGGGTTTTGCGCGCTGAAGGCGGCCACAATAATGGAGGCCAGGATGGACAGGAAAATAATGTTGTAGCCCTTATAGGCCAGGAAAATAAATACGGCCAGAGCGACAAATACACCCAAGAGACTCAGCCATTCCATAATTGATTCTCTCTCTTTCTCTCGTTTTTGTTTGGATTAGGGCTTGTTTGAAAACTGAAAATATGCCCAGGAGATTTTTCCGTCAGCCCAGGCAGCCCCGCAGCCGGGCGGAGGCCTCCTCCAGCTCTTGGGCCATGGTCTCAAACACCTCCGCCACGGAGGGGACGTCCTCGATCAGGCCGATGCAGGTGCCGATGGGGAAGAGGCAGCCGTTGATGTCGCCGCTCTTGTAGCAGGTACGGCCCCGGGCGCCCTGAATCACGGGCATGAGCTTTTCCAGGGTGATGCCGGGCTGCTTCTCCAGCTCCAGGCACTCGGCGGCGGTGGCGTTGTTGGCCACGCGGACCATGTTGCGGATGGACTTTTGGCACAGAACGGTGTCCGCCTCGTCGGCGTTCACCATCCACTGCTTGAAGTTGTCATGGACAGGGCACTCCTTGGTGGCCACAAAGCGGGTGCCCATGATGACGCCGTCGGCCCCCATGGCCAGCGCCGCGGCCACGCCGTAGCCGTCCGCATAGCCGCCGCCCACGATGACGGGGACGGAGCACTTCCGGGCGGCCTTGTCGGTGAGGACGATGGAGCCCAGCCCCTGGTCTCCCGGGTGGCCGCCGCACTCGTAGCCCACCACCTCCACCGCGTCCACGCCGGCGCGCTCGGCGCTCAGCGCGTGGCGGATGGTGGGGACCTTGTGGAAGTGGAGCACGCCGGCGCCGTGGATCAGGGGGACCAGCGCCTTGGGGCTGGTGCCGGCGGTCTCGATGACCTTGACCCCCTCCTCGCCGCACACGCGGATGACGTCCTTGGTGGAGTCGCCCACGTCCACGCCGGGGAGCAGGGAGATGTTGACGCAGAAGGGCTTGTCGGTGAGGGCCTTGGTCTCCCGGACGGCGGCGCGGAAGTCGTCCAGCACCGGGTAGATGGTGGCGTTGATGGTACCCAGGCCCCCGGCGTTGGAGACCGCGGCAGCCAGGGCGGGGACGCCGATGTTCTGCATACCGCCCTGCATGATGGGATACTGGATGCCCAGCAGCTCAGTCAGTCTGGTTTTCATGTCATGCCTCCGTTTTGTTGAAAATAAGAAGCTGTGCCAATCGCCGAAGGATTCAGATTTGCGAGAAGAAAACGCCGATGGCAAGGCAAAAAATTGCAGGAATACTTTGTGTATTGCAAGATTTTTTCACGCAGGCCATGGGCGTTTTGGGCCGCAAAGATGTGTGCTGAGGCGGTTGGCACAGCTTTTAAAAAGGAGGCGGGCGTCAAGCGCGTGGCGTGTATTCACGTCGGGCTTGATGCCCGCCCTCAATCAGACGGTGGGAAGGTTTACTTGTTCACTTTGTACTTGCGGATCACGTCGCCGCCGATGACCACCCGCTGGATCTCGTTGGTGCCCTCGAAGATCTGGAAGATCTTGGCGTCGCGCATGTACTTCTCCATGGGGTAGTCCCGCATGTAGCCGTAGCCGCCCAGAATCTGCACGCCCTCGGTGGCCACGCGGTTGAGCGCGTCGGAGCAGTAGCACTTGGCGATGGGGCCCAGGGCGGCGGCGCCGGGGTCGCCGGCGTCCAGCAGGGCGGCCACCTTCATGCCGATGGCCCGGCTGGTCTCGATGGCGATCTGCATGTCGGCCAGCTTGGCGGAGATGGCCTGCTGCTTGTAGATGGGCTTGCCCATGGTGACGCGCACCTGGGCGTACTTGGCGGCCTCCTCCAGGATGGCCCGCATGATGCCCACGCAGCCGCTGCCCACGCCGGCGCGGCCCTGCTCCAGGGTCTTCATGGCGATCTTGAAGCCCTCGCCCTCCTTGCCGATGATGGCGGAGGCGGGGATGTGCACGTCCTCAAAGATCACGTCGCAGGTGGCGGACTGGCGGATGCCCATCTTGTCCTCGTGCTTGCCGATGGACACGCCGGGCAGGTGGGCGTCCACCAGGAACATGGTCAGGCCCTTGTAGCCCAGGCTGCGGTCCACCGAGGCCACCACGCACATGAAGTCGGCGTAGCAGGCGTTGGTGATGAAGCACTTGGTGCCGTTGAGGACGTACTCGCTGCCGTCGGCGGACTTGACGGCGGTGGTGCGGCAGGCGCCGGCGTCGGAGCCCGCGTCCGGCTCGGTGAGGGCAAAGGCGGCGAAGCCGCTGCGCTTCTTGGGCCAGCGGGGGTCGCGGCCGGGCTTGTCGCTCATCAGGGTCTCCACGCACCACCTCTTCTGCTCCTCGGTGCCAGCGATGAGCACGGGCTTGATGCCCAGGTTGTTGGTGCCGCAGGTGAGGCCGAAGCCGGCGTCGCCGTACATCAGCTCCTCGCGGATCCAGGCGCCGGTGACGGCGCTCATGCCCTGGCCGCCGTACTCGGCGGGCAGGTCGGCGCAGATCAGGCCCATCTCAAAGGCCTTGTTGTAGGCGTCCCAGTCCAGCTCGCCGGTGCGGTCGTGCTCGGCGGCGGTGGGGCGGACCTCCTTGAGAACGAAGTCGTGGACCATGGCCACGATATCCTTCTCCTCCTCGGTCATAATCAGACCAGTGCCGTTCAGGTCAAGCATGATGAGTTCCTCCTTGTTTAAGATGAATCGTGTTTGGGAAGGGATGGGCAGCGCGCGGCCGGCTCAGAAATAGAAGCCCACGCTGATCAGGGCGGCCGCGACGAAGGACATAACGATTGGCAGCACCACGGACAGGACGAAGTTGTTGATATAGGCCTGCTTGTGGGTCAGCTTGGACACGGTGAGGGCGGTGACGATGCCGGCGCTGTGGGGCAGGGTGTCCAGGCCGGTGGAGGACATGGCCACCAGGCGGTGCAGCTGCTCGCCGGGGATGCCGCTGGCGATGAAGCGGTCGCCGAAGGCGGCCAGGGCGATGTTCTCACCGGAGGAGGCGGAGCCGCAGATGCCGGAGCACACGTTGACGATGATCACGATGGAGAACGCGCCGGTGCCCAGCACGGCCAGGCTGTCGGTGATGGTGGTGAAGCCGGAGACATTGGACACCACCTTGCCGAAGCCGGTGGCGCAGGCCAGACCGAACAGGGGGATCAGGCCGGCGGTCATGCCGTCGGTGAGCATCTTCTTGATGTTGAGCTTGCGGGGGTCGTACAGCAGGTAGGCCACGATGATGGCCACCAGCAGGGCCAGGGGGGCGGGCTGCTCCAGGCCGTTGAGGACGATGAGCAGAACGATCATGGGCAGCAGGGCCTTCCACAGGGGCATCTCCTCAATGTTGGGGGCGGTGAGGTTCTCCTTGTCGATGACCTCGCCGGTGGGCATGAAGCCCTCGCCCTTCTTGGAGGTGCGGCGGACCTGATACATGATGTAGCAGGAGCCCAGGCCCATGGTCAGGCAGGCGCACAGAATGCCCAGCACCGGGGCGGCCATGGGGGTGGTGCCGAAGGTATCCTGGGGGATCAGGTTCTGCATCTGGGGCGAGCCGGGCATCATGCCGATGGTGAAGGTGGAGGAGCCCAGGCTGTTGCAGGTGTACAGCCACCAGGGGATATCCAGCTCCTTGAACAGCGGACGGGCCAGACCCACCATGATGAAGGTGACCACGAACACGTTCACGCCGCCCATGGTGATGATGGCGTTGACCAGGGGCAGGGTGAGGACGGCCAGGAAGCGCTGGGTCTCGATGTTCTTGGCGTTCCGGGCCAGCCGGGTGATCTTGAACGCGATGGAGGCGGCGGCGCCGGACTCGCCGATGAGCCGGGCGAAGATGGCGCTGAAGGTGAACAGCATGAAGTAGCTGCTGACCACGCCCGCCGCGCCGGGCATGAAGAATTCGGTGAGGGCCTGGTAGGGGTTCAGGCCGCTGAACAGGGCCACCACGGCGGCGGACAGCAGGGCCACCACCTTGATATCGAAGCCCATGAAGGACACCACGATGAACACGGCCACGCCGACCAGAATGCCGATCAGGCTGAGGATTTCAGGACTCAAATTGCACATCTCCCTTCAAAATTCTGCGTTTCTCTCTTTCTGTCTTTCAGGATGTAATGAGCGTTGCCCTCCCTTCGGCCCTTAGGCGCCGTTTGAAAAATAGCGATGTGCCCAACGGCGAGGGATTTTTCCGTCAGACAAGGCGATTTGACGCAGAAATACTTTGTGTATTTCAAGTCAAATCAACGCCGTATGCCGGGAAAAGACCCGTCGTTTGGGTATGTTGACATTTTTCAAACAAGCCTTAGTTACGTTTTTATCATAACAGCGTCTATTTTGATATCCTACGGCTGTGGCCACAAAAAACAGCCGGTGCGCCGCCCCGGATTTTTGTTCAAAGTGTCCAAGAAACACCTTGGGATGCCAACGCCGGATGGGCATCACTGCGGGGATTTGGGCGGTCAAAATTTTATCAGTCGTGGGGGAAATGGAAAGAATGGTTGATTTTGGGCGATGTTTGCGGTATAATTAACAATCATGGGGCAATATGGGGAGGAGATTGCGATGAAACTGACCATACATATGATTCAGGACCGCCTCGCTGGCTACAACGCGCAATACCGCCCCGGCCAGGACATGAACCAGTCCTTCGCCGAGGTCCGCCTGATGGGGTCCAAGGGGGGCGCGCTGGTCCCGGACACGCTGTACGTGTGCACCTCGGGACAGCTGCGCCGGGCCAGGCTGGAGGGGGCGGAGCGGGCCGCCTTCATCTGCGTGGGGGGCGACGGGGTGGAGGACCGCCCGGCGCTGCGCTGCGCCCATTTCTTCACCGTCAACCGGGAGGGCGTGTGCCTGGCCGACCTGATGAACGACCTGCTGGACTGCTTCCAGCGGCTGAACGACTGGGAGCGGCGGCTGGAGGAGGCCATTCTCAGGGGGAAGAGCGCCCAGGAGCTGGTGGATCTGAGCGCGCCGGTGTTTGAGTACAACTACTTTTTGTTCTGGGACGCGTCGTATAACCTGCTGGCCTACACCAAGGGGGTGGAGCCCCCCAACGAGAAGATTGAGCGCATCGTCCGCCAGGGCTTCTTCGCCAAGGAGATGACCGACGAGCTGGTCCGGATGAACTACATCAAAAACGCCATGGCCTTTACCAAGCCCACCTTCCGGCCCGCCACCAACTATATGAACCTCCCCTTCATTCTCAAGACCTTTGTGGTGGCCCAGCGGGTGCAGTACATCATCAGCCTCTATTACACCGAGAGCGAGCCCAGCCAGGGGATGGCGGACCTGTTCCAGGTCTTTGTCAGCCAGCTGGAGGCGTACATCGCCCACCGGGCGGACTCCACCCGGCGGCGGGCGGGCCGGACCGACCGCTGTCTGGCCGACCTCATCGAGAACCCGGGCAAGGGGGAGGAGTACCTGCGGGACCGGGCCTGCGTGCTGGGGCTGAAGGAGGAGGACGCCTACCGCCTGTGCGTGGTGTCCTTCCAGGAGTACAGCATGGAGCAGGCCCAGTACATGCGCATGCGGGTGCGCAGCAGCTGCGGCCGGCCCATCGCCACCGTCTACCAGGAGGGGCTGCTGATCCTGTTCAACCTGGGGGAGAACTCCCTGCGGGAGCAGGAGACCTGGGCGGAGCGGCTGCAAAAGCTGCTGGAGCTGCTGCCGGTGTGCAGGGCCTACGCCGCCTTCAGCTCCACCCTGTCGGGCTGCGCCAACGTGAACACCGCCTTCAAGCAGGCCATGGTGGCCATGACCTACGGCAGGCGGCTGGACCCGGCCCGGGCGGCCTACTACTACCGGGATTACTACATCTACCACATGATTGAGAGCTACAGCCAGCATTTCCCCCTGGAGAAGATGTATGTGCAGAAGCTGGCCCTGTTTATGGACACCAGCAACTACAAAAACAGCAACCTCTACCTGCTGCGGACCTACCTCATCAACGAGCGCAACATCTCCCAGACGGCGAAGCTGCTGTACATGCACCGCAACAGCGTGATCTACCGCATCGCCCGCATCCGGGAGACGCTGAACATGGATCTGGACGATCCGGACGTCCGGCTGCGCCTGCTCATCTCCTTCAAGATTCTGGAGCTTCTGGAGCCCAGCATCTTTCTGACCAACACGGACCGGGGGGAGACGGCGGGCCAGGAGCTGGCGGGAGAATAACACGAAAAAAAGCCCGGCCCCTGGGGATTTTCCCCAGGGGCCGGGTGTCTTTTTATCTGCCTTTGTACTCCGGGGTCCGCTTTTCCAGGAAGGAGCCCACGCCCTCCGCCTTGTCCTCGGTGGAGCACAGCACGCTCAGGGCCAGCATCTCGGTGAGCATACCCGTCTCCTGGCTGGAGGAGGCGGCGGCCTGCACCACCTGCTTGGCCACGCGGATGGCCACCGGACCCTTAGCCAGCAGCTTGGAGGCCATCTTTTTCGCCTCCCCCAGCAGCTCGGCCTGGGGGACGCACCTGGTGGCCAGCCCGATCTGGACCGCCTCCGCCCCGCCGATCTTCCGGCCCAGGAGGATCACGTCCTTGGCCCGGCCCAGGCCGATGAGGCGCACCAGCCGCTGGGTGCCGCCGGCCCCGGGGAGAATGCCCAGCCCGGTCTCCGGCAGGGCGAACATGGCGTTCTCCGACACCACCCGGAAGTCGCAGGCGATGGCGGTCTCGCACCCGCCGCCGAAGGCGAAGCCGTTCACCGCGGCGATGACGGGCTTGGAGCACTGCTCGATCTTGTTCAGCGCCTTCTGGCCGGCGCCGCCCAGGCAGTCGGTGGACTTCTTCAGGGCCAGGGAGTTGAGGTCGGCCCCGGCGATGAAGGCCTTGTCCCCCGCGCCGGTGAGAATGACCACCTTCACCTCGGGGGCGGTGTCCGCCCAGGTGAAGAACTGGTTGATCTCCCGCCAGGATTGGTCGTTCATGGCGTTGAGCTTTTCGGGGCGGTTGGCGGTGAGCACGCCCACGCCGTTGGAGTCAAGCTCCCATTTGAAATTTTGCAGTTCCATGTCAATGCGCTCCTTTTATGTTGTAATGGGCCGGTTTTTCAGCTCCTGAATCATGACCTTCCCGGTGGAGTTCTTAGGCAGCTCGGGGAGGAATTCGATCTCCTTGGGCACCTTGTAGCGGGGCATGGACGCCAGACAGTACGCCCGCAGCCGCTCCGGGGTGAGGGCGCTGCCCGGCAGCAGGACCACGCTGGCCTTCACCCGCTCCCCCCACTCGTCGTCGGGCATTCCGTACACCGCGGCCTCCGCCACGTCGCCGGTGAGCTCCATGATCACGTCCACAATCTCCTTGGGGTAGATGTTCTCGCCGCCGGAGATGATCATGTCGTCCTTCCGGCCGCTGACGTAGAGAAAGCCGTCCTCATCCAGCCAGCCCACGTCGCCGGTGTGGTACCAGCCGTCCCGGAGCACGCTGGCGTTCAATTCGGGGTCCGCCCTGTAGTAGCCCAGCATCTGGCCCGGCCCCCGGGCCACGATCTCCCCGGTCTGGCCGGGGGGACAGGGGGAGCCGTCGGCGGCCTCAATGCGCACCTGGGCCCCGGGGATGGGCCGGCCCACCGAGGGCAGGTGTCTGCCGCCGTCGGAGCTGTGGTCCTCGGGGGACAGCACGGTGAGGATGGAGGCCATCTCCGTCATGCCGTAGGGCTGGTAGAACCGGCAGCTCAGCTTGCGCATGGCCTCATCCAGAAGGGCGGGGGACATGGGGCAGGTGGAGTAATTGAGGAATTTCAGGCTGGACAGGTCGTACCGCCCCAGGTCCGGATGCTCCAGCAGCCGCTTGAGCACCACCGGGATGACGCCGATGCCGGTGACCCGCTCCCGCTCCAGGCTCTCCAGGTACTCGGTGGGCTCAAAGCGGGACATGAGCACCAGGGTGCCCCCGGAGGCCAGGGTGAGGTAGGCGCCCATGCTGGATATGTGGAACAGCTGGCTGATGATCTGGTACACCTCGCCGGGGGCGAAGGCCAGCACAGACAGGCAGCTGCGCAGCTCGTCCAGCATCCGGCCGTGGGTGTGGAGCACGCACTTGGGTTTGCCGGTGGTGCCGCTGGTGTGGGCGCGGAAGGCGGGGGCGTCCAGCTCCACCGCCCGGGGGGTGAAGCCCTGGGCAGAGGGGATGCTGTCGATGGCCTTGTCAAAGGGGGAGCGCCCGTCGTGGTCGGGGTTGATCAGGTAGAACCTGATCTCGTCGTGGTTGCGCTCCCACACCGTGTGGGCCCAGTCCTTGCGCTCATATTGGGCCACCGCGTGGCGGATCTGGTTGAGCTGGAGCAGGTACTGGATCTCATCGGGGGAAAAGCGCCAGTTGATCTTGACCACCACCGCGCCCAGCTTGAGAATGGCCAGCTCGGCCACCAGGAACTCGGCGCAGTTGCGGGAGATGACGGCCACCGGGTCCCCGGGGCGGACGCCGTCCCGCTCCAGCGCCAGGGCGAAGCGGGAGGAACGCTCCTCCAGCTCCCGGTAGGTCAGCCGGGTGGCGCCGCAGACGATGGCAGTGCGGTCGGGGTATTCCGCCACGGAGCGGTCAATAATCTGGCAGAAGCCCGTGCTCCCACGGAACATGGAGTCCACGTTCTTCATGAGCGGATCACGTCCTTTCTCATCGGTTGATTCCTCTTAAAAATCGATGTGAGAAGCTGCGATATTGTGTATAGTTTAACGAAAACAGCGGCGGCGCTCATCTGCATTTTGCCCAAAAAACGCGCCGGGCCGCCGGGCAGAATCTTGTAGGCAATGACCACAGATTTTCCATTTGGGAGGGGATGTGTGTGGTTATTTTGCACATTTGCCCCCGGCGGAAAGGGAGGCGCTTTTGGAGCAAATACCCTTGGGCGGCCCTGTGTTCTTTGTTAAACTGAGGCTGACAGAATTCCACACTCAAATTCAAAAGGAGGAACCCACCCATGAAACCATTGGAAGGGATCACGGTGGTCGAGCTGTCCACCTACATCGCCGCGCCGTCCTGCGGCCGGATCCTGGCCACCCAGGGCGCCCGGGTCATCAAGGTAGAGGCCCCGGCGGGGGACGTGGAGCGCAGGTTTGGCCCCACCCTGTTCTGCCCGGCCAGCGATGAGGAAAACCCCATCTACGATACCCTCAACGGCGGCAAGGACGCGGTGATGCTCAACCTGCGGGACCCCGCCGACATGGAGCGATTCCACAAGCTGCTGGCCAAGGCGGACGTGTTTTTGAGCAACAACCGGCCCCGCGCCCTGAAGAAGATGGGGCTGGATTACGACACCCTGAAGGAGAAGTACCCGCAGCTGGTGTACGCCGTCCTGCTGGGCTACGGCGAGAAGGGCCCCAAGGTGGACTTCCCCGGCTTTGACGCCATCGCCATGTTCGCCACCGGCGGCTTCATCCAGGACATGATGGTGGACGCCCCCGGCGCCTACCCCACCTACCTGCCCATGGGCTTTGGCGACCACATCTGCGGCACCGTGCTGGCCGGGGCCATCGGCACCGCCCTGCTGGGCCGGGCCAGGACGGGAAAGGGGGATTACGTGTCCATCTCCCTCCACGGCGCGGCCATGTGGATGTTCAGCATCATGTCCACCGGAACCCAGTTCGGCTACCAGTGGCCCCGGGGGCGCTACCAGGGCGGCCCCATGGGCGTGCCCTACAGGACCCGGGACAACCGCTGGGTGCTCCCGGTGGTCAACGAGTATGAGCGGTACTGGGCGGCCTTCTGCCACGCGGTGGGGGCGGAGGAGATCATTGACGATCCCCGCTTCTGCACCAAGCAGGCCACCTTTGACCCCAAGAACCGGGAGGACTGCATCAAGTATTTCGAGGGCTGCGTGGCCAAGCTGGACGCCGACGACCTGGTGAAAAAGCTGGAGGACGCGGACATCATCGCCAGCGAGCTGGCCCACTTCAAGGAGAACCACCAGAGCGAGCAGGCCCTGGCCAATAACTTCATGTCCCCCATCACCTACCCCAACGGGGACACCATCACCCTGGCCCAGCCCCCGGTGAAGATGGGCAGCGTGGAGGAGCCCCGGGCCCAGCGGGCCCACCCCATCGGCGCGGACAACGAGCGGGTGTTTAAGGAATTCGGCATCGAGTGAGAGGCCGCACCAACATTTGAGGAGGAAACCGATATGATCAAGACCAAGTTCACCGAGCTGTTCGGGATTGAAAAGCCCATCGTCCAGGGCGGGATGCAGAACATCGGCTGGCCCAAGTTCGCCTCCCTGGTGTCCAACGCCGGCGGCATGGGCACCATCAACGTCACCTGCTGGGACAGCGCCGAGGCCTTTGACGGCGGCGTGAGGGAGATGAAGGACCTCACCGACAAACCCTTTATCGTCAACATCTCCCTGGTGCCCGACCTAACCAAGGGCCCGGAGATCATGAAGTACATCGACGTGTGCGCCAAGCACGGCGTGGCCGCCATCGAGTTCGCCGGGGCCGACCCCAGCGAGTTCATGCCCGCCTGCAAGCAGGCCGGCATCAAGATCATCCACAAGAGCCCCAACGCCCATGTGGCCAAACGGATGTGGGAGAAGGGCGCCGACGTGATCACCATCGCGGGCTATGAGGTGGCGGGCCACCCCAGCCTGGACGGGATCGGCACCTTTGTCATCGCCAACCGGGTGGCGGCGGAGTGCGGCTGCCCCGTGCTGGCCGCCGGCGGCGTGGCCGACGGCAAGGGCCTGGCCGCCGCCCTGGCCCTGGGGGCCTCCGGCGTGGTGATGGGCACCCGCTTTGTGGCCACCGACGAGTGCCCCATCAGTGAGAACCACAAGAACTGGGTGCTCAGCCACACGGAAAAGGACACCATCATCGTGCAGAAGTCCATTCACAACGCCATCCGCGTGTCCAACAACATGGCCGCCAAGCTCACCGCCGAGATGGAGAAGCGGGGCACCACCCTGAAGGAGCTGATGAGCGTCATCGCCGGGCGCATCAGCCGCCAGTGCTATGCGGACGGCAACGTGGACGGCGGGCTCTTCGCCGCCAGCCCCGCCATGGGCCTCATCCACGACGTGCGCCCGGTGGCCCGGCTGATGGACGACATGATCGCCGAGGCCGAGGCCGCCGTGGCCGGCATCCAGGCCCAAATTGTGTAAGGAGGCGCTTAATATGGACTATCAAACCATCCTTGTGGACGTGAAGGACCGGGTGGCCACCGTCACCATCAACCGCCCGGAGTTCAGCAACGCCCTGGCCCGGGAGACCTACGGCGAGATCGCCGGCGCCATGGCCCAGCTGGGTGCCCGGGGGGACGTGGGGGCCATCGTCATCACCGGCGCGGGCAAGCACTTTTCCGCCGGCGGGGATATCAAGCGCTTCAAGCAGCTCATTGACAGCGGGGTGTACCTGGACCCCAACCAGATCCTGTACGCCGACACCATGGCCACCGCCATCAAGGACTGCCCCAAGCCGGTCATCGCCATGATCAACGGCGTGGCCACCGGGGCGGGGCTGAGCTGCGCCTTGGCCTGCGACTTCCGGGTGGTGGAGCCGGGCAGCAGGATGACCATGGCCTTTGTCAACCTGGGCCTGAGCGGCGACACGGGCAGCATCTACAACCTGGTGCGCCTGGTGGGGCCGGACAAGGCGGAGCTGATGATGATGACCGGGGAGAGCTGCCGGGGCGAGGAGTGCGTGCGGATCGGCCTGGCCACCGTGCTGGCCGAGGAGGGCAGGCTGGCCGAGACCACCTACGCCCTGGCCGCCAGGCTGGCCTCCAAGTCCGACGACGCCCACGCCGCCCAGAAGCGGGTCATCCGCCGGTTCTTCTACGACAGGCTGGAGGATTACTACGCCGTGGAGGCCCTGGAGATGGCCTGGTGCGGCCGCCAGCCCGACTTTACCGAGGCGGTGAACGCCTTCCTGGAGCGGCGCGCCCCCGAATACAACAAAAAAGCATAGGAGGAGACGAGCATGGCAGAGGCTTACCGCCCCCTGGAGGGCATCAAGGTGGTGGAGCTGTCCACCATGGTGGCCGCCAGCTCCTGCGGCCGGATGCTGGCCGACTGGGGCTGCGAGATTGTGAAGATCGAGACGGACAAGGGGGACATGTTCCGCAACTTCCCCAAGACCTTCTTTGTCCCCTGCACCGACGATGAGAACCCCCTGTTCGACAACCTGAACGCCGGCAAGCGGGGCATTGTGCTGGACCTGAAGACCCCGGAGGGGATGGAGGCCATCCACCGGATGCTGGCCGGCGCGGACGTGTTTCTCACCAACACCCGGCCCAACGCCCTGAAGCGGCTGGGGCTGGACTACGACAGCCTGAAGGAGCGCTACCCCAAGCTGATCCACGCCAGCCTGAACGGCTTCGGCGAGAAGGGCCCCAAGGCCAACAACCCCGGCTTTGACACCGTGGCCTTCTGGGCCAGCAGCGGCTTCAATGTGGACATGAGCCTGGAGGGCCCCAACTCCTACCCGGTGTACGGCTCCGCCGGCCCCGGCGACATCATCACCGCCATGGGCCTGTGCTACGCCATCGCCGCCGCCCTGTTCAAGCGCACCCAGACCGGCCAGGGCGACCGGGTGTACTCCAGCCTGTACGGCACCGCCCTGTGGTGCTTCCACATCATGACCGTGTCCACCGAGGAGCGCTACGGAAACAAGTTCCCCAAGCGCCGGGACAACAGCGCCCCCACCGCCTCCGCCTTCCGCACCCAGGACGGGGAGTGGGTCACCACCACCCTGCTGAAAATCGAGGAGCAGTGGCCCAAGCTGTGCCACGTGCTGGGGGTGGACCAGTGGGCCCACGACCCCCGCTTCTGCACCAGCGAGGCCCAGCGGGACCCGGAGGTGCGCAAGTACCTGATGGAGGAGTTTGCCAAGATCTACGCCACCAAGACCGCCGCGGAGTGGTGCCGGCTGCTCACCGAGGCGGACATCGTCAACGACCGCATGGCCCACTTCAGCGACATGGAGAAGAGCGAGCAGGCCTGGGCCAACGACTTCATCCACGAGGTCACCTGCCCCAACGGCAGCAAGTCCGTTCTGGTCCGGCCCAGCATGCGCAGCGAGCGCATGGGCCTGCCGGAGTGGAAGCGGGGCCCCATGCTGGGGGAGCACACCCGGGAGGTGCTGGCGGAGCTGGGCTTCAGCCAGGAGGAGATCGAGGAGATGCTGGCCAAGCGCATCGCCAGGCAGCACGACTAAATAGGCAGAAAACAGCGCGGACAGGGGGCGTCACCCCTCTGTCCGCGCTGGCTCAAAAAACAGACCAAAGGGCCCCCGCGCACGCGCGGGGGCCCTCTCCGTTTTTCTCAGAAGCTGTACCAATAGCCGAAGTACGCAGACTTGCGAGGAAAAATTGCTGCCGGCAAGGCAAAAAATCGCGGGAATACTTTGTGTATTTCAAGATTTTTAAACGCAGCTGGCGGCAGTTTGGGCCGCAAGGATGTGTGCTGGGGTCTATTGGTACAGCTTCTCACAGCCGCAGGGGGACCAGGAACAGCCAGGGGGCGGTGACGATGGCCATGGTCAGGGCGACGGTGTGCTTTTCCCTGCCGGTGAGCAGGTCCAGCTTCCTCATGGCCTTTTTGTCGAAGAAGTAGATGCACACACCGGCGATGGCCACCCCCGCCAGCGTCCACGCCAGGGTCAAGGGGTGGGTCCAGGGGTTGAGCATATGGGCGGACATCATGGCATCCTCCCAGAACGCCCCGAAGGGGGTGTCCATCTGCCCCGACAGGGCCGGTACATACCACCCCAGCAGCATCCACGCCACCCCTACCCCGTCGGCGGCGAAGCCCAGCAGCCAGAGCTTCCACCACAGCTTCTTCACCACCGCGCCCTTCTGCGTGTGCTTCAGCGCCAGCAGGCAGACAAACAGTACGGCGCAGTCCACCATGAGGTTTGCGGGGATGATGAACACCAGAATCTGGGGGAACAGAAACAGCAGCCAGATGGGCAGCAGCACGTTATAGAGACGAATCTGTTTTTTCATGGCGCTTCCTCCTTTTTCGGTCGTTCCACAGCTCCCTGGTGCACAGCGCCACAATCGCCGCGAGATAGGCGGCAAACAGCAGCGCCGCCGGGACGCCCACGCACCAGAACACCACGCGGCGGACGATGTCGCCCAGCGCGCGGTACACCAACGGTCCCATCACAGCCGGTCCTCCTTCCGCCGCTCCTGGAAGCTGTACGCCGCCCAGGCCAGCGCCCAGCCCAGCAGGAGCGCGCCCGCCAGCCCCAGCTCAATCGCGGAGCTTTGCAGGATGCCGAGGCACAGCACCAGCGCCGGGGCCGCCAGCGTCACCCACCGCAGGAGCCGCAGGCGGCGCTCCGTCAGGCTCAGGAGGATAAACTGCACCACCCAGGCGGCCAGGACGGCCAGCATCGCCCCAAAAACCGCCACAGCCGAGAGCATGAGCAAAATCCAGCGCATTGACATTTATTTTTCCCCCCGTTTCTCCCGCGTATGATGCCGCGCCGCCCCCGCCAGGTTGCCCGCCAGCGCCGCGCACAGCACAATACCGCAGTGAAACAGCGCGCTGGAGTTCATCAGCAAAAACACCACCGGAACATAGAACAGCCCGCAGGCCAAGGGGTACAGCGGGCAGAGGCCGTGCCGCCGCCCCAGGGACAGCCCGGACATGAACCCCCCCACCGGCAGCAGCAGATAGGGCAGGAGAATGCCCACCAGCACCGGTATTCCAGGGACCTCAAAGATCCCCAGCGTCAGGGGCAGCACATCGCACAGCAAAAACGCGAAGCCCACATAGGGCAGGGTCTCCTTCCAGTGGAACAGGGACGGGCCGGGGGCCAGCCCCAGCTTCTCCCGGATGGCGGCCACCTCGGCGTACCACCCCACCCAGCGGCCCAGCCACACCAGGGCGTACACCAGGGTCAGGGGGATGAGGAAAAAGGGCAGCTCGCGGACGCCGAAGTTGACTGCCGCCCACAGGCCCACGGTGGCGGACATCACCGCAAAGTGGGCCAGAGAGCGGGCCACCAGCTCCCGGCCGCTGTCGGCGAAGGGGAGGGTGGCCACGCCCGCCTCCGCCCCCATCAGGAAGCACAGGCACAGGTTGGCCGCCGGGGCAGCCGGGTAGCCCCAGCCGTGCAGCAGCCAGCCGCCCAAGACAATAAAGGGGTTTCTGAAATGCCAGCTGTGGCTCATCCAGGGCATGGCGTCAAAAAGATATACAAACGCCAGCAGTAGGGCCACTCCGACCAGCCCGCCAGTCAGCACCCGGGGGAGCCATTGCCGTTTCAATTCCTCCATAAGCGATACCTCCTTGTGGTGTAGGGGAGGGGCTTGCCCCTCCCACCGTTCCGATGTGCCCTCTGTTCCCCGGGAGGGGCAAGCCCCTCCCCTACGGATGGCCGCTCACAGCCCCAGCGCCTCCTTTATTTTCTTCACGTACCGCCGGGACACCCAGCACACCGTCCCGCCCTCCAGGGTCATCCTGATGGTGCCGGCAAACGTCAGGTCCAGCCCCGTCACCCGGTCCAGGTTGACGATCTCCGAGTTGGACACCCGGACGAATTTCGTCCCCGCCAGCTCCTCCTCCAGCTCGTACAGCCGCGCCCGGACGGTGAAGGTCCCCTTCCCCGTCTGGCACAGCACCCCCTTGTCCTCGGCGTAAAACCGCAGCACCGTGGACCGGCTCACCCGCACCGCCTCCCGCTCGGTGTAGACGGTGAAGGGCTGGGGGGCCGCCTCCCCCCGCAGCCGCGCCGCCAGCGCCTCCGCCTCCTCCGTGGGGCTGGGGACGCGGAGAATGACCACCGGCTCGTCCAGGCCGGGGTCAATCTGAATCTCCACCTTCATCTCCCCTCCCCCTTTCCTTACGGGCTCAGTATACCCGTTCTGCCCCCAAATGTCCAGCCGGCCGGGACGGATGGCCGGTTTTGGGCGACGGGCGGCAATCCGCCAAAAAAATACCCGCCCCCCATTGGCAGGCCGGGCCGGATGTGGTATAATTGCTTGGATAAACGCCTGCCGTCTCAATTCACTATACAAAGGAGCTGCTTCCCATGAATGAAAAAGTACACGTGGTAGACCACCCCCTCGTCGCCCACAAGCTCACCATCCTCCGGGACAAGGACACCTCCACCAAGGACTTCCGGGAGATCGTGTCCGAGATCGGGATGCTGCTCACCTACGAGGCCACCCGGGACCTGCCCCTCACCACCAGGGAGATCGAGACCCCCATCTGCAAAATGGAGGCCCCCATTCTGAAGGGCAAAAAGTTTGCCGTGGTGCCCATACTCCGGGCCGGGCTGGGCCTGGTGGAGGGGGTGCTGCGGATGGTGCCCTCCGCCCGGGTGGGCCACCTGGGCATGTACCGGGACGAGGAGACCATGGTGCCGGTGCAGTACTTCTGCAAGATGCCCCGGGACATCGCGGAGCGGGACGTGCTCATCGTGGACCCCATGCTGGCCACCGGCGGCAGCGCTGACGCCGCCATCCAGATCATGAAGGGCTACGGGTGCCAGAACATCAAGCTGATGGTGCTGGTGGCCGCCCCCAAGGGCATTGAGGTGGTCACCGCCGCCCACCCCGACGTGGAGCTCTACTGCGGGGCCATCGACCAGGGCCTCAACGAGCACAGCTATATCGTCCCCGGCCTGGGGGACGCGGGAGACCGCATTTTCGGCACGAAATAAACCATAGACGGTCCCGCCCAATGGGCGGGACCGTCTGCGCTCCGGCGGTGCTCAAAAGGGCAGGTCCTCCGGGTCCTCCGGGTCCTCCTCCCGCTCCGGCGGCCGGGTGAGGGCCGCCACCGTCACCGCCCCCCTGCCGTACCTGGAGCGGATGGCGTCCATGGTGCGCTCCAGCCGCTCCACCCGGTCCCGCCGCCGGGGCGCGGTGGCCTGGAACAGGTCCAGCTGCTCCGCCGCCTCCCCCTCGGGGATCAGGTTGTGGGCGGTGAGGGTGAGGGCCCGGATGGGGGCCCCGGATTTCCAGCCCCGCTCCAGAATGTCCGCCGCCGCCTGATACAGCTCCCGGGCGGTGTTGGCGGGGGCGTCCAGGGGCCGCTGTCGGCAGATGTCCTTGAAATTGGGGTCCCGGATGGTCACCTGGAGGGTGGCGGCCTTCATCCCGTGCTTCCGCAGCCGCACCGCCACCTGGTCGGCCAGCATGGCCAGCCCCCGCCGCACCTCGTCCCGGCTGGTCAGGTTCCGGGGGAAGGTCTCCCCATTGCCCACGGATTTGGGCGGCGTGTACGTCCCCGCCGGGGCCACGGGGCTGGCGTCCAGGCCGTTGGCGTAGCGCCACAGCTGGCCCCCCTGCCTGCCCAGCAGCTCCGTCAGGGCGAAGTGGTCAAAGGCGGCCAGCTCCCCAATGGTGGTCACCCCGTACTGCCCCAGCACCTTGGCCGCCGCCCGGCCCACGTACAGCAGGTCAGTGACCGGCAGGGGCCACACCACCTTCCGGTAGTTTTCCACGGTGATGACGGTGGTGGCGTCCGGCTTTTTGTAATCGCTGCCCAGCTTGGCGAACACCTTGTTGAAGGACACCCCCACCGAGATGGTCAGCCCCAGCTCCTCCCGAATGGTGCTGCGAATCCGGTCGGCCAGGGCCTTCGGGTCCCCCCCGAACAGGTGGAGCGTGTTTGTCACGTCCAGCCAGCTCTCGTCGATGCCGAAGGGCTCGATCAGGTCGGTGAAGCGGTCGTAGACGGCGTTCACCTGCTTGGAGTACGCCCGGTACAGGTCGTGGCGGGCGGGGAGCAGCACCAGGCCGGGGCACTTCTGCCGGGCCTGCCAGATGGTCTCCGCCGTGCGCACCCCCAGCTTTTTGGCGGGCTCGTTTTTGGCCAGGATGATGCCGTGGCGGCTGCCGGGGTCGCCGCACACCGCCGTGGGCACCTCCCGCAGCTCCGGGCGGGACAGCAGCTCCACCGAGCAGTAAAAGCTGTTGCAGTCGCAGTGATAGATCACCCGGTCCATAGCGCTCCCCCCTTTGGGGATAGTATACACCACGCGTTTTGATTTGTCAAACATTCGTTCATAATTTTCTTGCAATTGATCCGGCCCCGTGATACAATGCTGACAGGCTGGCCGGCCAAACAAAACAATTAGAAGATAAGGGGGCTCACCATGAATCTTTACGAAACCTGCCCGACCCTGGAGAATGACCGTTTTTTGCTGCGCCCGGTGGAGGACGAAGACTGCGCCCACCTGCTGGAAGTGTACAGCGACAAAAACGCCCTTCCCTTTTTTAACAGCGACAATTGCGATGGGGACAACTTTTACTATGATACGCCGGAGCGGATGGAGGCCGCCCTTCGGTTCTGGAGGCAGTCCTATAAAAACGGCTGGTTCATCCGGTGGGCCATCGTGGACCGGGCCGCAGCAAGGGCGGTGGGCACCGTCGAGGCGTGCCAGCGGGTATCCGAACCCGGCGACCCGTTCAACGGCGCGGGGATCCTACGCATGGACGTGAAAAGCGGCTATGAGGCGGAGGACGTTTTGACACAGGTGGGCGGGCTCATCCTCCCCGCGATTTTTGAGGGGTTTGGCTGCGGCATCGTCATCACCAAGGCGCCTATCTACGCCGTGGAGCGCATTCGGGCCCTTCAGCGCCTCGGCTTTGCCAAATCGGAGCATTTTCTGACCGGCAAGACGGGGTACGCCTACGACGGGTATTGGACCCTGGAGCGCCCTCACAAGTGATTGAGCGGGCCTCCCCGAAAGCGGGGGCCCCACAGCAGCCGGGCGGCCCCCGCACCTGCGGGGGCCGCCCGATGGCTCAGCCGATGAACTGCACGCTGTTCACGCACACGAAATACAGCCGGTTGTTGGTCTCGTTGGTCAGCACCAGCACGTTGCCCACGGTGCCCAGCAGCTGCACATTGCGCAGCACCAGCAGGCCCGTGGTCAGGGACACCCGGCGGCTCAGGTTGTTCTGGGCCAGGGTGGACAGCAGCCCGGCGGCGCAGCAGCAGTCCCGGCCGTCGCAGGCGCAGGAGCAGCTGGCCTGACCGCAGGGGGAGCCCACGGGGCTCAGCCGCTGGGCCAGCAGGGCGCGCAGACAGCGGAAGTTCCGCGCCGTCGCCTCATCGGCGGTGAGGTCGCCCTCGGCGCAGGCCTCCGCGCCCTGGATGACCACCGCGTCCAGCTGGCACAGGTTCACCTGGGCGGCGGTGAAATCGCAGCCCTTCCTGGCGGCTGTGTACAGCTCGGCGTCGATGTCCAGCAGGTCGCAGCTGCACGGGGCGAACCGCCGGAAGCTGCCCGCCAGCTTCCCCAGGTTGTCGGAGGCCCCGCCGGCGCAGGACGGCGTGGGCGGATGCGGCCTGCGGGCGGGGGCGGCGTCATCCCCGGCGCCCTCCGCCTGGGGCTCGGCGCTGGCGGCGTGGGGCTTTCCGCCGCCTGTCAGGGGGGCCCCGGCGGTGTAGGTATCGCTGATGAACGCCGCGGCATCGAAGTCCAGCAGGCTGGAGATCCGCTCGTCGCACAGCAGGCCCAGCGCCGCCCGGAAGCTCTGCTTGCAGCAGCAGCCCTCCTCCACCTGGGGGGGCTGGGGCGTGGGCGTCGGGGCGGGACGGCAGCAGCAGATCATCTGCCGGCAGTACTCCGGCCCCTGTCCGCAGCCGTTGTCCGGGCAGCCGGGCTCCATGGGAGGCGTGGCCCCGCAGCCGCAGTCCGCCGGGGGCGCGGAGGGGACGCAGCCGCAGCCGGGCCCGGCGGACTGCGGCTGGGGACCGGGGCGGCGGCAGGCCCCGGCGGCGAACTCCTCCGCGGACATGGCATAGCCCGAGGAGGGTCCGTTCACATAGAATTGACTCATGAGTACGCTCCTTTCATGGGCCCCCATCCCAGGCGCGGGTGCCCCCGAAGGCGGCCGGGGCCAGGGCCTTGCCGTTGGCTCTCCCGCAGTGTGGAGTGCCCGTCTGGGTGCACTCCAGTCTATGCCCCCGTCCGCTCCGCCGCCACTGGGGCGGCGGGCCGCCCCCCGGGGCGCGCGGATAAAAAATCCAAAGTTTCATTTATCTTGAGAAGATGGTTGACATACACCACAAGATATAGTACTATAGTGGAGCGCCCTTCCATACCACATGTGGGGGTGCGCCGCCAAAGATATCGCCAGGAGGGAGACCCGACCCATGAAAGTCATCAAGAGAGACGACTCCATTGTGGAGTTTGACCGCGCGAAAATCGTAGCCGCCATCCAGAAGGCCAACCAGGCGGTGGACGAGCCCTACCGCATCGACGAGGGCTCCATCGACGCCATCGCCGACGCCGTGGCCGCCACCCGCGGCCGCAAGCGCCTGCTGGTGGAGGACATCCAGGACATGGTGGAGACCAAGCTCATGGCCGCCGGCAAGTATGAGCTGGCCAAGGCCTACATCATCTACCGCTACACCCGGGCGCTGGTGCGCAAGGCCAACACCACCGACGAGTCCATTCTCTCTCTCATCCGCAACGACAACAAGGAGCTGGCGGAGGAGAACGCCAACAAGAACACCGCCATCGCCTCCACCCAGCGGGACTACATCGCCGGCGAGGTGAGCCGGGACCTGACCCGCCGCATCCTCCTGCCCGAGCACATCTCCAAGGCCCACGACGAGGGCGTGTTCCACTTCCACGACGCGGACTACTTCGTCCAGCACATCTTCAACTGCTGCCTGGTGAACATCGGGGACATGCTGGACAACGGCACCATGATCAACGGCAAGCTCATCGAGTCCCCCAAGAGCTTCCAGGTGGCCTGCACCGTGGTCACCCAGATCATCTCCTGCGTGGCCTCCAACCAGTACGGCGGGCAGAGCGTGGAGGTGAGCCACCTGGGCAAATACCTGCGGATGACCTATGAGAAGTACATCCGCAAAACCCGGGAGACCGCCCCGGAGCTGGACGGCGCCACCATCGAGAAGCTGGCCGCCGCCCGCACCCGGGACGAGCTGAAGAGCGGCGTGCAGACCATCCAGTACCAGATCAATACCCTGATGACCACCAACGGCCAGTCCCCCTTCGTCACCCTGTTCCTGTGCCTGCGGGAGGGCGACCCCTATATCAAGGAGAACGCCGCCATCATCCAGGAGATCCTCTCCCAGCGGCTGGAGGGCATCAAGAACGAGAAGGGGGTGTACATCACCCCCGCCTTCCCCAAGCTGGTGTACGTGCTGGACGAGTGCAACAACCTCACCGGCGGGGCGTACGA
>ERZ808037.146-NODE-146-length-75111-cov-15.055242_pt1 | contig 75111 bp, 60 predicted proteins | sample MGYA00380190_ERZ808037 | MGnify/ENA primary metagenome ERZ808037 (study PRJEB31490, sample SAMN06133399) | mouse gut metagenome | isolation source: J9 | host: mice | place: China: Chengdu | collected 2015-05 ... | reverse complement strand
AAAAAAGGTGGAGAAAAAATAAAAAAGGAATCTCAGAAGCCAGATGAACAAAGGCTTAGAGATTCCGAGAGTCTATAAATATATTTAGGAGAAAATTTTATGACCACTAAATATAAAAATTATATCAGAGGACGAATTAATGCTCTGCGTATGCAACACAATCTTCTGACAAGGTAACATATGTTTTATATTGGGTACTGGAAAATGAAGAAGCTCATGCAAGAGTATCTAAACTTGGTGTAGAGAAATTTTATAAACGCTGGAATCGTTGCTTAACCACAATGCCTAAAATATTTTAGGCGAGAATGTCATCTAATTTACATACCGTTTTGTAAGTAACGCTTTTGAAACGGGAAATTTTGAAAACATCTAACGAAATAAAGGCACTCCAATAACGGAATGCCTTTAGAATATTATAACAAATCAGTAACTACCTTAATTCTCTTCTTGCTGCTCCATAGCAGCATGAAATTCCCTGACAACTGCATCATACAATTCCTGCCTGAACTGCCTTGTCACAGGGTATGCGATATCCTGATAGATATCCTTCCCGGAATCATCCAGCCGACCGGTCTTATAGTCAGGCATGGAAACAAAAATGTTGCCTTTCTGTGAGATGCCGATACGGATTCCGGTCACTTTAAATACGCCATTTAAGATGAAGGAGGCGTTTGCCTTAAGGCAGCCCTCCTGATTCTGCATAGACGTTACGGTCACTTTGATATCCATGCTGCCTGCATTTGTGTTAGTTGTGTTCCCTGTATTATTTTCCTTCATATCTGCCTCTTTCTGCGCTGTTTTGTTTATAAATGTTTGCGCTCTTATTTTCATTTTGCCAGCAGTTTCCGCCTGAAGGTTTTTCTCATATGTTTTCAGGATTTCTAAAGATTACGGTCTTTCCCTGAAACATTTTTCCGGCTGTGCCGGATTCTGCCTTTTTTTACATTTTAGCAGTCATATGGTTTTATTCCCCGCTTTCATCTCTCTTTTATAGACCCCTTCCAGATACCCGGCGGTTATCTCTGCCATATCCCCCTGCTCCCTACAGAGCCCTTCCACAGCCGCAAACAGCATATCCTCCATCAAAAGATAGCGATAGCTGTTCATATCCTGTCTTTTCAGTTCCCTTATGGCTTCCATTGCCCTGCCGCTTAAGGGTATCTGCGTTCTGGTGAGGCTGATGCCGGAAGGCTGGTATGTCCTGCCCGGCAGTTCCTTTTTCTGTGCTCCTGTACTGACTTCCAACGTCCTGCTCCTTCCCTTCTCCTGTTTCTATTGCCGCCCTCTGCTTTTCTTTTTTCATCTCAAAAACCTTTTCTATACCTTTCAGCACCTGCCCTGCCACCGTCAGGGTGGTACTGCAGAGCCCGTACACCATAAGCCTTGGAGCGGTGGAAAGCACAGGCAGGAGGGATGATACGGGCGGCGGCTTTACCTCCATGCGTGCCGCCGCCATATACTGTGCGCTTTGGATCACAGCCTTTGTGATGTCATAGATATGCTCTGGGTTCTGGGAATCATGGAAGCGGCACAGATCGCTGATGTTTTCAATATACCCCTTGTCCTTCCCGTAGATTTCCGATTCCACCGCCTCCCTCACATAGCCCTGCACATCCCCTGCCCCTGCATGGAGCAGGGAAAGTATCTCTTTCTCATTATTTTTATCCAGCCGCCAGATCTGTGGGCGCTCCCTTCCGTTGGTGTCGGAAATGTCAAACACATGATCCACATAGGGGCGGTATCCGCTGGAATCTATGATGGCAATCCCTTTGCTGCCCCTGCGTACATACCTGCCCTTTTCCCGCCACCTGCTGTAAGTCTCCACCATCCTTGCGTCCGGTCTCTGGGCATAGAGCAGGCTGGCGTTCTCAAAACCCATCTGATAATGAACTGCCGAAAAGTTTAAAAACCTGCTCCACGCCGCTTCATCCTGAATAATTTTAGGCACAATCTCCCGGTAGATTTCTTTTGTGGAAATAATCCCTTTCATTTTTATACCCATGCCTTTCCCGCTTGGGCTCTTCCCAAGTGGGAATAGGCCCAAATACGTAAGGTTGAAAGTTTCTTTCAACCTTTCCTCCATTCCGAAGTGTTTTACGCGAAGGGGGGCGGGCGAAATGTCAGATTTCCCTCTGCCATCATGGAATTTGTGACGCTTCGGCACAAATTCTTGGTTGAATAAATTGCTATCAAGCAATTTATTCAATCTTTCCCCTTTCCTGTTTTTTACCGCACTCCCATGTATCTTCCCTTTCCATCCCTACAGCCATGCCGGTCTACCGCACAGGACGATCTTACCCACAGAATAAACCGGGCGGAACACCACACAGCCCTTTGAGGAAGATGCGTCCACCAGGTACCCGTTCCCGGCGTAGACCGCCACATGGGAAATGTTCTGATACCTTCCATTCCTTGTAAAACTGTAAAAAATAAGGTCTCCCGGCTGGATATCCTCATAGGCGACTTCACACCCGCTGTCAGATAAAAGCTTCCCCTGTGAGGCGGCAGTATTGGAGCCATGATAAAAAAGATTGATGCCTGCTTCTTTATAAGAATAAAAAGTGAGGGAACTGCAATCGTAATAATCACCGCTGTCACGCTTTGCCTGACTGTATGGCTTCCCCAGCCTTGCAAGGGCGTTTTTAACTGCCTGTGAACCCACATCGCCGCCAAGGTCAAGGCGCCCTGCTTCTTCCGGTGTCAGGCTCCCCGCACCGGGGCTCCCATAGCCGCCGCTAAGCCCTTCTATGTTTTCCAGTATTTCCGGTGACATTAAGTATCTTAAAATTTCCGTCTCTTCCTCTGTAAATATGCCTGTCCTTATGATGTCTTCACTGGTAAGGAGCGTAATGCGGACTTCCTTGATCTTTACCTCCACTTCCTCTGTTTTCATGATGACATTCCCCCAGAAATCCTCTTCCTCATAAGACTGCTCCCTGACCTCTGTGCGGTAGCTGATCGTCAGGGATGTCATTTCATCAAAGATATCTTTCAAAAGCCTTTTATTCTTTTTGGTCATCACCGTCGCGGTATCGCCAAAGCCATGCCTTACCATACGGTAAAAGTCATGGAGAACCCGCAGCCGCTCCACACCGTTTAAGGCGGCAAGACTGCTTCCCAATTCCCCGAAGCCCTTCTGTAATACCGCTTCAAGACTGGCAAACGCCGCCTTTGCCTCCTCATAGTTCTTCCTGATGATGGAGACGGTAAGGTATCTCTCCTGTTCGATCCCCTGCTTCCCTTCCACGATCTTTTTCTCCATGATCTGGTTGTAACAGCCGCGCTCCCCGTCATTCCCGTCACCCTTTTTCTGGAATAAGACCTTCTCCCTAAGGGCTTTCATGTTCCTGTTTTTGTTGTTGATGGTGATCTTAAATTCAACGTCCATGGCGTTCAGGAACTTACAATAGCTTTCAAACATCCCCACCTGCTCTGTTTCGCTGGTGGTGTTGTAGTTCACATCTGAAAACAGGTAGCTTTTGCTGTAACGGTTGTTTGCCGCCTCAAAGATGCCATCCGGGGCAATCTTAAGAATTTCAATGCATTCCTGCACACTCTTCGGGGTTTTGTATAATGGATTCCCTGCCTTTTTGTAGATAGAAAATTTGTCCTGAAATAACTTCAATCTGTCTGCTCCTTCCTTTTATGCCGGGAAGGGAATGGGGAACTACGTTTTAAGTCTAAATGGCGTTGTCATTTTGACATTGACATCCCCATATATGCAGAAAATCCCGGCAAGGGAGCTTTCTGCACTCCCTTCCGGGTTTGATGGTTGATTGTTTCTATATATGATCTAATCTCTCTGAACTATTTTTACTTTTGTACTTTCCTTAACAGCGGGGTATCAGGACTGGTTTCCTGCATAAAAAACACACCTAAAAGTTACATTTTAAGCGTGTTCCCCATTCCTGTATTTCATTATCTTTCCCTTTTATGCTCTTCCCGTTCCTTCTTTTTCAGCATCTGCCGGATCTCTTCCGCCTCATGAATTCTTCGTTCTTTCCTGTCACAGAAAATGACCTGCCGGACCTGCTGCTCCCCTGCCGGATACCCGGCGTCGGTTATCCTTCGTACCGCATCCTCTTCTACCGCCTTTCCCCGTTCCAGCGCATCCCCTACAATCCTGTAAAGATATTCGGGCTTGCGCCTGTCGCCAAGGTCTGAAAAAATGGCGCTTGCCGCTACCAGCGCATCCCTCATGTACTTTGCATTATCCTTAAACAGCCTGCTGTCAATGTAAATGCCCTGTGCCTCTATGAACATGGCACAAAAGGTAACGATCGTCCTCGTGTTCCCTTCGCGGAAAGGGTGCGCTTTCCAAAGCTTTGCCATACAGTCTGAAAAGTTCCTGGCTGTGTCATCAAAGGATGCTTTTTTCCATCCGTAAAGGTTCATGTCCTTAAGGACTGCCTTTGCATCCCCTTCTATGTCAAAAACATCCGAATACTCTATGGAAATACCGTTAAGGGCGTTTTCAGCCTTTTCAATATTTATGATGCGCGGCTTTCCTGCCCACTCAAATATGTCCTGGAAAATCCGGTAATGCATCCGGCACAGGCAGTCAAAATCAAATATCCTGACAGAATCATCCCTTGCAAGTTCCGCAAGCCTTAAGGAAACATAATCAGCCTCCGCCGCCTTCAGCCCTGCATCGTCCATGATGCCCAGCCGGTTTTTCAGGATTTCCGTATCCGGGTAAAAATATGGATCACGCATAAGCCATCCTCCTACCGTTTCATCTTATATCTCTGATCCAAAGCCTCCCTCACCTGTTCCATTGTGATTTCGCCGCGCTTTTCCTTCTCTATCAGCTCCTTCATTTCCGGTGTAGGCTCAAGACCGTCAACTTTTATCATGCCTACCGCATAATCCCATGCCTCGTCTTCCCTTACAAGCATCTGAAATCTCTCCTTTCCTTACGTTGGTTATAGTATAGCACAAACGGGGGGAAATAGCCATAAAATCAGTAAATACATTCATTTTACCCCTGCCTTTCCTTCCTGTTTTCCGTATGGATTTTTCCATTATTCCACTCACACATCCACAATCCGCAAGTTTGTGCCCGCACAAACTTGTTAAGTGAAACATAAAAAATTTTAGCCAGCGTATTTTACCGGCTTAAACTTTCTTTTCACTCTTTTTTCCTTTCGCTTTCCTTGCTGCCGCCCTTTTCTGTGCGTCTTCCTTTGCCCGGATCTCTGCCCGCATCTCCCTGTAGCCGCCGGATCGAAACGCCAGCGCCTTATCCCTGAAGATGCTCCTCACGTACCGGGTAAACACTTCCCAAAATCCCATGCCATTATAGGAATAAAAACCGCACAACGCAATAGGGGCTACAATGGGAACCGCCACATAACAGCTAAAGGTCAGTCCTATTTTTTCATACAGTAAAAATACGATCAGACACCCACTTGAAAGAGCAAGGATGGAATACACAAGCTGCTTTGCGCTAAGCCCCATTGCCACGCTCTCCTGATATTTTTCTATGTCTTTGTTTATCTCTATGATCAATCTTCTCTCCTTCCTGCCGGGAAGCGGCTGGATTTTATAAGCGTTACCTCTCCCCGGTCTTTTTGTTTTCCTGCTTCATTTACAGCAGTATTATCAAGCCCTGCCATATTTACAGTTACAATCCCAGAGCCCTGCCTGTCAGCGACTGCGCTCCCTTACATGCCCCTACCGTTAAGGCTATGGTAAAGGTGATCTCACAAAGATAGATCAGCACCTGCGCCCAATCCGCATAGCCCCCTGTAAAGGAGGGAAGCCCCGCGCTGATAAACGCGTTGCAGATAAGGATGGCAAGCGCCATAGTGACTGCTTCCATCACAACAGACAAAAAATACTTAAAATACCTGACACAGGTACCGCTCACCGTCCGGTTTCCTGCAAGGGTGGAAAAAGCGATCGCCGCAAGTGGCACGACCACCATGATCTTCAGAAACCGGAAATATACGGTGTAGATGATAAAAAAACCGCATATCAGTATGATAAGGGATAGGATCACCGACAGGATCAGGAAAACAAGGCTGGTGGCAAAGCCAAGGTTCTCTATGATCTCCGCTTCCCCTTCCCCGATCTGCGCCTGTGCCATGCCAGTATTCCCAAGATGGCTTACCAAAGCCCCGATGCTGCCAAAAAACGCTTTCAGGATGGTCAGGTTATTTGCCACAAGCCACTGCGCTATCCCAAGGCGGATCAGCATACGGAGCATTGCTTCCAGACGGAACTCGCTTTTTACATCCACGCTCTCCGCACAGAAGCCTATCACGAAGAACAGCACCACAAGCCCGCTGCCCACGCCTGCGAACAAAGGCTGCAGGCTTTCAACTACCGCCCATGACGATATGCACATGGATATTTCCGCTGTGGTTATGCCCGTCCGGGTGGGTGCATTTCCGAAAGCAATCAGGCCGCCATCTTCCGGCGCTTCTATCGTGAGGAAGAAGTACACGGGCAGCAGGGCGTGGGCATTGGCCTGTATCTGGCCCGCGAGATCATAACGCGGCAGGGCGGCTATATCAAAGTGGTTTCGGAGCCGGGCAGAGGTTCAGAATTTTCCATTATGCTGCCTGCAAGATAGAACACGGCGGACAGCCATTCCCGGCTGCCCGCCGTAAATTTTTTTGAAATGTCCGAGCGTTGTAACAATTGACCCCGCTTTACAATAAATTTTTTGGCCGCTGTAACATTTCGCGGACATTTAGGTTTTACAATAGCCTTATCAACAGGCAGGAAGCCTTGAAAGGAGTTTTGAGTATGAGCGTTTTACAGACGATTGATTTGAAAAAGTATTACGGCACAGAGCCGAACATTACCCGCGCCCTTGACGGCGTGAACTTCTCTGTGAACGAGGGCGAGTTTGTGGCCGTTGTGGGAACCTCCGGCAGCGGCAAGTCTACCCTGCTTCACATGATGGGCGGGCTGGACATCCCTACTTCCGGCAATGTGATTGTCCGGGACAAAAAGTTGCCAAAAATGAACGACGAACAGCTCACCATCTTCCGCCGCCGCAACATCGGCTTTATCTTCCAGAACTATAACCTCGTTCCGATTCTGAATGTGTATGAGAACATTGTCCTGCCGGTGGAACTGGACGGGGACACGGTGGATCAGGAGTTTTTGGACGAGATCGTTCACCTGCTGGGGCTGGAAGATAAACTGAAAAATATGCCGAACAATCTTTCCGGCGGACAGCAGCAGCGTGTGGCGATTGCCCGCGCCTTGATTACCAAACCGGCTATTGTGCTGGCCGACGAGCCGACCGGCAACCTTGACAGCAAGACCAGCGCCGAGGTGCTGGGGCTTATCAGGCGCACCAGTGCAGAGTTTTGGCAAACCGTAGTGATGATTACCCACAACAACGATATTGCCCGCCTTGCAGATCGGATTGTCCGCATTGAGGACGGCAAGATCGTGGAATTACAAAAAGGCAAAGCCTTCATGTAAATTATCGTGCCAACGAAATTGAGGATGCTGGTATGTGTGATATACTGACTGAACAAAATTATTCTGTGGTTGAAGCTGACAAATGTCCGAGGTGTCTTTGATTTAAAAAAAACAGGCTAAATTGTTACAAAGCTCGGACATTTCACGTTACGGGGTTGATTCTAAATGGCGCGCCGCAGCATAGTCCAGAGGCCTTGCACTGCGGTAAACCAGCTTTCTCAATCTCAAAAATTCATCAAGGGATATTTTCTTCAATGCCATTACCTCCTGCGGCGTACTGCGTCAGTCATATTTCGATAATCATGTTGATTGCTTTTCTTATTTTCTTTCTCTAAAACAACATAATTTTACCAAATTTCATTCATTTATTCTACTTCTGTTAGGAGCTTTTAATAAAGCTCTCTAACATATGATCTGACCTCTTTCCGCTCCAAATTCCTTAAAATAGATTCAGCTATCCTTTTGCCTTTTGAAAAGAACTCCAAAAAGCCCGATATTCGGATACCAATCCAAATACCGGGACTTTCTTTTACCAATTCACACAGACATTTGCTATGAATCGGCAGAATATTCCTTTCACTGTTTTACGGACAGTCAACCTTCCCCTGCTTCTCTCATGAACTACATAAAGTCGGCATAGCGGGTGCTTCCCTGCACATTATATGTTCCGTCAGACGTATAACCATTGGCAGCATTGGCCTGGGTCGTCATGTAATAATCTACCAGCGATGCATTGGTGGCAATAGAAGAGCCATAGTCCTTGAAGAACTTCTGTACCTGGGACATATCCGCATTCTTGAATGTGTCCTCATCAATCTGCATTCTGCCCTTATTGTCCACGTTAATTCCAAACTGCTTCAATGCGTCCGCATTGCGTATAGTCTTCTCCCTGATATGGGACAAATTGGAAAGCACGCCGGAGTTTGTGCTGGACTCGGCCACATCAAACATTTTGTTGTAATTGTTTACAAAGCTCTTTGCCGTGGCAAAAATCTTGTCAACATCATATTTCTCGTTGCCGTTCTTATCCCTCACCAGTTCAAACAATTTATCAGATGCAAGGGCCTTGCCATCTGCCTTGAGGGATGCTGCCGCAGAGCCGGCCGCATTGTCTGTCCCTGTGGTATCTGTCGAATTGGTATTGGAGGCCGCCCCGGCAAACTGAAGACGCGACGCAATCATGGAACCATAGCTCATAACCTCCTTGGAGGAAAACAATTCCTGCACCTTGGAGATCCCTGCTTCCTTCATCTTGGCCTCATTAAACTCAAGGGTTCCGTTCCCGTTGATTGTAACTCCGATCTCCGAGAGCTTATCGGCGTTTGCAGCCGTGGTATTCATCATATTGGCCACATACGCGGTTTTATTTGCAAGCGTAGAGCCCTTAGCCGCGCTTACAACATCATTGTAATCCGAAACAAAAGCCTTCAGCGCCGAAACTGTCTTATCTGTTGCGCTCTTACCATTGGCAGTGTCCGTATAAGTTTTATCATTCTGCAGCGCTGAAACAGAGGTCTTCATGTTAGAAAGCCCCGTTGTCAGATTGGCATTCGCCTCCTGTGCCTCCTTGGAAACCTTCGGATTCTTTTTCTCGTCCAGAATTTTGTCGAGAACATTTCCCGAACTGCTTTTCTTACTTGCTGCCGTAGCCGAACTCTGTGCCGTACCGTAATAAGTCTTCATAAGCTTGGCATAGCTGCCGTTTTTAATGCTGGCATAATCCGAAAGGAAATTCAGATTTCCCATTCCGCCGCCGCTGGATGAAAGACCCTGAAACAGATAAGAGTAGTCCTGATTCTTACCTACATTAATCCCGTTTCCCATTGTCATCACTCCTAACAAATAAACTTTAATCACCTGCTATATGTCTATTTTATACTTTTCTTCTTCAAAAGGCAACTGTTTTTAAATACTATTTTCAGCCGCTACATTACATAATGGAAGGCGCCGTTTATGACAATTCTGTAAAAATAAATGGAAAGCCTCACCTGTCAGTGCTATAATTATTTCGGTTTATTCTATTTTTTCCTACTTTTTCGGAATTGTGTGTACCCACTGAAAATGGGCCGTAAATCAGGTGTTGAGGTGTGTTTATGAGCAGGATTTCCATTCGTTTCAACGAAATGCAGACAGCGATTTCCGTTATGAGAGAAGTTGCGGCATGGGGCAGGGAGCGGGGATACCGTATCTGGCCCGATGAATGGCTGACGCCGCAAGAGCTGCTTACCCCGGATGCCCGGCCTGAAAATTTTTGTCTGGGCATAATGGACGGCGAAATCACCAGCGCCTTTCTTCTGCAGTGGACGGATTCGGAATACTGGCCCGGCTCCCCTAAGTATGAAGCGGCCTATCTGCACAAGTTTTGTGTACGGCGCAAATTCTCCGGGATGGGCATGACAAGGCTGGTTGTGGATGCCCTCAAAGAAGAGTGCCGAAGCCGGGGCATCACCCGTCTGCGTCTGGATACCGCGCTGGATGAAAAGCAAGTCCGGAAAATCTACTTAAACGCGGGCTTTAAGATTGTCGGCATTATCGATTACCCCAACGGCAGATCCACCGCGCTGTATGAGCTGGAGTTTTAAAAATCCATACAAAGGGCAGGATACAACAAATTAAATTTATTTGGCGCTTTCCGGTCACATAGGAGATGCAAAAGAGGAGCAGAAAGGGACTACAATGGCCTGCGCAGAATTTTGTCCATCCCTTTCCCTCTGGCAAGCTCGTCAATGAGTTTATCCAGATAGCGTATTTCCTGCATCAAAGGCTCCTTGATCTCCTCCACCCTGACGCCGCAGACCACACCCTTTATGAGCCTGCGGTTTTCATTTAAGCCCGGGGCTCCGCGAAAAAAATCCCCGTAGGAAATGGGGCTATCCAGCATTTCCTCTAATTTCTCCTGGCTGTATCCGGTAAGCCACCTGGCTATCTCATCCACCTCCTGCCTTGTCCTGCCCTTTTTCTCCGCCTTATTGACAAGCAGTTGATAAACCTTTGAAAAATCCATCTGATATACCTTTTCATTATCCACAAAAATTCACCCCTTCCTGTTTTGTTAAGTGCTTCACACTTTCACCGCTCCGCCTTATGAACCGAGCATAGATACACGGCATCCATGCCGGTTTTAACGCTTCCCCTCCGAAAAGGCTGCCGCGCTCCTCACCCATCCCATCAGTTCGCCATCAATCTCCCCCGGTTCCGAAATCAGCACATGATGAGTCCATCGGCCCGGATAAGGTTCTGTGGCCCCGTCGATCCGCGGCGAATCCACCGGGTATCCGAGCCCAAAGGTTATGACAATAAAAGACTTTGGCCGCTCCTTTGCTTTCCGCACAGGCAGAAACGAGACAAAGGCAAAATTATGCCTGTTCGAAAAGGCGATCTGGGTTTTCTGGACCTTTATTTTTACATCCTGGTTCCAGGATAAAACCTCCTGCTCAAAGGCCTCATACAGAGCCAGCTCCTGCGGCTTTCCATCAAAAAAACAAAGCAAATCCTGATTCATTTTTGCCGCCTTTCTATGCTTTTTCAGCCAGGGACAGGGCCAGATCAAGAGCGCTTAGCTCCGGGAAAGCTACTTTAAGCTCCGGAAAAGCTTCCCTGCATTTTTCTCTGAGCCGCATTTCTATTTCCTTATTTCTGGTCAGCACACTGCCCCACAAATACAGGTTCTTCGGCCCGTCCCCCTGCTCAGATACCTTCCGGAAGGTGTCTCTCACCAGGGCAAACAAAGCGCCCGCGCATTCCTCCAAAATTTCCTGCGCGGCCTTTTCTCCCTCCCCGGCCGCTTTTTCAGCCAAGGGGGCAAAGCAGGCGATCCTGGGCTTATCCATAATGCTTTCCGAGACATAGACATCCAACTGCGCAAGGGTCGTGATCCCGGACTGCTGCTCGAACAGCCCGCACAGGATGGGGCAGTATTTTCTGCCGTCCATATGATCTCCCACTGCCCGGAGCACCCTTTTTCCCATATCCATGGCGCTGCCCTCGTCACTGAGAATGTGCCCCCAGCCGCCGCTTCTGAGTATCCTGCCAAAGGCGTTTTTACCCACCGCTATGGAGCCTGTCCCCGCCACCAGAATCAGGCAGGGCTGCTGCGAAAGAGTTAAGAAAATTTCACAGTCGTTATATACTTTGATTACTTCTTCCCGAAATCCCATTTCCTTAAATATCCTTCGGCATTCTTCCTCCTGGGCGGACGAATCGATGCCGCTGGCCGCAATACAAAGCCCCGCACAATCCCCGGGGAGCATTTTCATCTCCTCCAAAACCGGAAGCACCGCCTGCTGATAGCACAATTTTGCTCCCTCGTACCCGCTGGTACTGAGCGTACAGCCCTTTGCCACCTCTTCCCGTATTTCTTTTCCGTCCCGGGAAATTTTCAGCCTAGCCGAGGTTCCCCCGATGTCCATTCCCATATAATATTCCATTTCCGCCTCCTTTGATGCTGTATTTTTCAAACACGCTTTAGCTTATTGTAAGCCTGATCCACATCTTCCCTGCTCTGTCAGGCTCCAGGATGAATTCCCTTGCACAGAAGCCTCCCGTCAAAAAGAAAATTTCCGAATTTTCCTTTAAAACAGGTCCTCCGATCACCTGGGCCTTCTCCGCGATCACGGGAACGACCAGACGGATTCCCTCCCCAGGGCCAAAAATCTGCGCCTCTATCCTTACGCTGTCCCCATCAATCGTATAGACAATCCTACAGGCAACCGGCACAGGAAGTTCCTGCTGTTCTAAAGAAACCAGTCTCGCATCGGAGGTGATCTTCAGCCCTTTATCCTGCCTTTGGGCCTTTATCTCTGCCTTGGTATCATAGCAGAAGGAATATCGTTTCCCTCCCTCTATTTTCTCAAGGCGGGGAGTCAGGGGTCTGTGACTGCTCTTTTTCAGGGATAACTGCATATTCAACGGCTCCACGAGACGATAATCCACCACGGAGGATAAAAGCACTGTCCCGGCCTGCCTATGCCAGAGCAGCGTCATTGTTCCGCCTGACGCGTGCCCCTCATCTGCGCAAAAGTCACACCCCGTCACCGTGGCCCGCCATTCTCCAAGACTCAGCTTATATGTATCTGTTTCCGGGAAATAGGCGATCTCCTTTTTTACCTGATCTGCGGGAATCGCCGTACGCACTGTATATTTCTCAATCCCCGCATCCAGGGCCGTTGCCAGCGCACAGCAATGGCTGATAGAATGGTGGATGCAGGGCAGTTCGCCGTGCTTTTCGTATTCCGGCCCGCCGCACAGAAGACCGCCTGCCGTACACCGCTCCATCAGTTCCTTATTGCGGTATGCCGCCTCGGCAAACATGGAATCTCTCTCCGCAAGCAGACTATAGGCGCTCTGACATCCGTCAGAGGTACGACTCCCCCAGTAAGTCCACTTTGCAGTACGTGTACCGAAGCTGTTATCCCAGGCTCCGTCCGGAAGCATAAAGGCAAGCTGCTGCCTGAGAATTTCGGTCAGACGTTCCAGCGCCCCTTCATCCCCCACAGCCTTGGCATAACGGATCAGCATGCCTGTAGACTCCTCCACATTATAGCCAATATCTATAAGGCGGCACCCACGCTCTGTCACATAATCATGAGGAAGTCCCTCTCCACAGAGCAAACCGTTTTCCGTAAAATGAGCAAAAACATATTCCGCCGCCTTTTTCCCGCGCAGAGTATATTTCTCCTCTCCGAAATACTGTCCCATAAGGGCATTCACCGCCGCTGAAGCAGCTATGTAATTGATATTGCTTCTAAATCCGGGTACAATCGTGTCCGAAACCCACTCTCCCATCCCCTGCATTCTTCTTTCAAAGCAGGCACGCTCCTTATCCGTCAAAAGATGTCCGTGATAGACCAACGCTTCATGGAGATTGACAAAGGCAAAAGCCGTAATGCTGTTCCACTCACTCTCAGCATCATTGTAAGCACTTTTATCATCGCAAAATCAGATTCTCGTGCCATGCAAACAGCTCCCTGGCTGCTGTAAGGTATTTCTCCTCTCCTGTCCGGTCGGCCAGACACAAAAACCCATAAACGGCATCCGGACACCTCCCATGGACATGCTTGCAGGCAGGACAGAATAAAGCCCCATCCCCTGCCGGCCCCACTGAGTGTAATTGATATTTCAACATTCCGTCACACCATTTTCGCAAAAGTCTCAAATATATGGATTCCATTTTCATCACCGCACCTTTCCCGCAAGCGCTGTTACAGTCATTACCAGATCTGCCTGTTCCTCTCCGCCGCTGTGATAATCCACCTTACACTGCCCAACGCTCCTCTTGACCATGATGATACATCCGAATCCCCCCGACCTGCAAGAACTTTTTCCGATTCGCCGGTATCCGGGTTTATACAAGTGGATTTTTTTGCAGTTTATCATTTTCTCTGTTTTTGCAAAAAATGAAAGCTCTAAGCCGGTTTCTGCCCGGCTCTCTTACGGGCTGCGGGCCTGCAGGCTTGACAGGCCGCACAGGATATGATAAGACAAAGGCTGGAAGGCGCGGAAATTTTTTCCTTCCGAATTTACAGGCGTACCAAAGTACGCAGACAGGAGCAGACATGACTGCCGCAAAGCAATCCTTTTACAAAAACTTCTTTGTCATCTATTTCCCGCTTGTATTGCAAAATGTGATCACCTTAAGCGTAAATCTGGCAGATAATATCATGCTGGGAGCCTACAGCGAAACTGCGCTCTCCGGTGTGGCGGCGGCCAATCAAATCCAGTTTATCTACCAGCAGCTTCTCTCTGCCCTGGGAGACGGGCTTGTCATTTTCTGCAGTCAGTACTGGGGTAAAAAGGCTGTGGAGCCCATGAAAAAAATCTCGGTTACGGCCATGCACCTGGCTCTGGGCATCGCTGTGATTCTTTTTGCGCTGATCAGCCTGTTTCCTTATCAGGCGCTTTGGCTTTTTACCACCGATCAGCCCATCATCCGGGAGGGGATGAGCTATCTGAGCATCATCCGATTTACTTACCTGTTTTTTGCTATCACCCAGATTCTGCTGGCAACCCTGCGCAGTACCGAGGTGGTAAAAATCGCCCTGTGGCTTTCCGTTATGACCTTCTTTGTAAACTGCTCCGTCAACTATGTGCTTATTTTCGGGCATTTCGGCGCACCCCAAATGGGGTGTATGGGCGCTGCAATCGGAACTCTGATTGCAAGGATTTTGGAAACCGCGGTAATTATTTTGTATCTGATCAAAAAGGAAACCCGGCTGCATTTGCGCCTTACGGACTATCTCAATCCCGACCGTATCCTGACCGGCGATTACCTGAAAATCACCCTGCCCATCCTGGCCCTCCAGGGACTCTGGGGGCTGAATACCGCTTTGCAGACCGTAATTTTAGGGCACATGACTGCGGCAGCCATCGCTGCAAACAGTGTGGCTTCCACCCTGTTTTTACTGGCCAAATCCGCCGCAGTGGGCGCCTGCTCCACCGCCTCCGTTATCATCGGGAAAACCATCGGCACCGGAAATATAGAGTTGGTGAAGCAGTATTCCAGAAGGCTGCAGCGTCTTTTTCTGCTGATCGGAATCCTGTCCGGAATTTTCCTGTTTTTTATCCGTGTTCCGGTTCTGAGCCTTTACCGGCTCACCCCCGCCACGAAGGAGCTGGCCAATCACTTCCTGATCATTTTAAGCGCGGTATGTGTGGGCATGTCCTACCAGATGCCCACGAATATCGGCATCATCCGGGGCGGCGGAAACGCCATGTTTGTGGTAAAGCTGGATCTGATCAGTATCTGGCTTATCGTCCTGCCCCTTTCCTTCTTTATGGCATTTGTGGTTAAGGCCTCTCCCCAGGCTGTTATCTGCTGCCTGAATGCCGACCAGTTTTTCAAGGGAATACCCGCCTTTTTGGAATCTCATTACGGCAACTGGATCCGGAAGCTGACCAGGGACTGAGCCTGCCCCTGCCTGATATTCCCTTTATGCAATTTCATCCCCGATTTGTGTATCCCATGGATAAAAATTTGCTTCTCTGGATAAAATTTACTTTCTATGTCATTCAAAATTAACAAAAATTATTACTGTAGACAAATCCGAGAATATCTCTTATAATCAATTTAACTAAATTAATATACGACTCCCGGGACAAGCAATCCATCCCTGTTTTATGATTTTCATTCCCACACAGACATAAAGCAGTGACGTATTATTGTAAACCGGGTATTTAGGAGGACGCAAATGAAAAACTTAAAAATCGGAATGAAGCTGTTGATCACATTTATGCTCATCATCCTTCTTTTCTGCGCAACTGTCTTTACGGCAATCACGGCTCTTAAGCAAAATGCTGCAAAGTATTCGGAATTCTACAATGTGGAATACCAGATTACGAATAAGGTTATGAACATGCGCCGGGGTCTTCAAATCATCGTAAAAGATCTCACTTACATAACGATCGAAGACGAAAAAGAAAAAAGCGATGTCCACTTAAGCGACCTGCAAAAAGAGCTGACCCTGCTGGAAGATAACGCACGCTGGCTTTTTGAGAACTTTACGGGAGATGCCCAGCTCTTGGACACTTTTTCCTCTTATATTACTGAAGCCGTAGAGCTGCAGGAGGAAGTAATCGCTCTGGCGCAGACGGATAAAGCCGGCGCGCAGAATATGCTGCTGGAGGAATATCAGCCCCTGGTGGAAGAAGCCGTAAATAATCTGATCGAAATCAGCCACGTGGCCGAAACGGCGGCCGACACCAACTATCTGGAAACCACCAGTATGCAGGATAAACTGGTTTATCTCCAATTCGGCATGGCGGGCATTGCCCTTGTTATTACCCTGTTTCTCTCCACCTATCTGACAAGGGCCATCACCAAGCCTTTGAAAGAGCTGGAGATCGCTTCCGGAAAAATAGTAAAAGGCGATTTTGATATTTCCATCCCTTATCAGTCCAAGGACGAGCTTGGCCGCCTTGCCAACGCTTTCAGGAATATGACTGTAATCTTAAATTCCGTAATCACTGACGCCTCCAGGCTTCTGAGCGAAATGGCCGACGGCAACTTTGACGTGCGGACCAATGCGGAAGAGCACTATGTCGGCGCTTTCCAGGGCCTTTTGCTTTCTATCCGCAAGCTGAACCGCGATTTAAGCTCTACCTTAGGCCAGATCAACTTAAGCGCCGACCAGGTAGCCGCAGATTCCAACCAGGTTTCCAGCGGCGCTCAGGCACTTTCACAGGGAGCAACCGAGCAGGCTGCCGCCGTGGAAGAGCTGGCTGCCACCATTGCAAATATTTCCAACCAGGTCAGCGAGACTGCCCAGAATGCGGCGGAGGCCAGAACCCAGTCCAATACCGCCGGCGATGAAATGGAAGTCTGCAACAAAAAAATGAAGGATATGATGGCGGCTATGGAAGAGATTTCCGGCACCTCCAACGAAATCAGCAAAATTATCAAGACCATTGAGGATATTGCTTTCCAGACAAATATCCTGGCTCTCAACGCTTCCGTGGAAGCAGCGCGGGCAGGCGAGGCTGGCAAAGGCTTTGCGGTAGTTGCCAATGAGGTGCGCACTCTTGCCAGCAAGAGCTCTGTGGCCTCCAAGGATACGGCCAATCTGATCGAACGCTCCATTGACGCAGTAGAGCGCGGAACCCAGATTGCGAATTCCACGGCAGAGTCCCTGGAAGAGGTAGTCAAAGACGTTCGGGCCACCTCCGAGAAGGTAGAGAATATTGCCAACGCCTCCATGGAGCAGGCCAGCGCCGTAGAGCAGGTAACCCTGGGTGTTGACCAGATTTCCACCGTAGTGCAGAGCAATTCCGGCACTGCCATAGAGAGCGCATCAGCCAGTCAGGAGCTTTCCAGCCAGGCTGAAACTCTAAAAAATCTCGTAGCGAAATTCACCCTTCGTGAAGAATTTATCCCCAAGGGAGATTCTTCCAAAAACAGCGGTGACTGGAATTCCAAAGGACGCATTGATCTCTAAAAATACTTACAGTACACGCTGTACCTATAAAGCAAGGGACTGCCAACCGAACAGCCCCTTGCTTTTTTCTTCTATTTTTCTCTGATCCTTTTTCCTGATCTGTACCTTTCACAGCAATCAGTTGGTTTTCCTCACCAGCGTTTCCAATACCTCCCAGGCGATCTCCTGACCAGGTGCAAATTCCTCCGAGGCCAGATACCGATAAACCGAAGAAAGCAACGCCCTCGCCTCGGGATATTCCTGCAAATCCTGCAGGCCCATGGCCGAGAAAAGAAGCCTTCCCCCTCCGCAGCGGCATTCCAATAGCTGAGTCATTGGCCGTAAATAGGCGTAGCTGTCCATCTCCGTGATAATGGACTCATACCTTTGCGGCAGAATAACCGCTCTCTGGCAGGCCATAGGCCACCACTGCCAGTTCGTATAAAACTCCGTGGGAAAATCCCGGAAAACAGGATGCCCCTCTTCAATCAACTGCCCCATCGCCCCCTCCTGTCCGGAGAAAGTCCCTACAGACCAAAAGTCCGTGGTAAACTGTGCCTGTATGGAATTGGGCAATGCCTCCCTGGTGGACGGAGGCGTTAAATAAACCCTTCCTCCCGCCGCCAAAACCTCCCTGGCCTTTTCATCCAGCCAGGCAGTTTCATATATTTCCTCCGGGCACACCGGCTTAACAGGGGGATATACCCAAAGCGGATAAGAGGCGCAGCTCTGTCCTCTCCCATGCTCCATAAAAACAGTGAGCTCCAGCTTCGTCGGCTTTGTAATGTCTGAGAGCAGAAACACAAGTGTCTCCAGCTCCGTCTGTGTCCCTGCCGGACAGCTCGCCCTCCCGGCCTTCTTTTCTGCCAGGAAGCCTTCTCCTTCCAGCCGATAGCAGACCTCTCCTTCCATCGCAGTCTTCCCATAATTAGCCATTCTGACTTCTGCCTTCAGCACCTCTGTGTTCTCATAAGTATATTTAGGCAGAAGTACCAAGGGCCGCTGATCCGTAAAAAATGAGCGAAAGCGCTCGGGCCTGGCAAAGGCAAAGGGCTTGGGCTTTAGATGGGAATTGAGCATCCCCACCAGCGCCGTCCCCTGTCCCGGAAAATCCTGCAGGCCCAAAAGGGAAATTCCTGACAGCTCCCGGGTACGCAGAGCCGCCTCGATCTCCTCCCGATAGCCGATCCTGGAAAGCTCGCCGGTGGCCTCCACATACTTTTTCCAGACAGGAAGAAGCCCCTGCTCCTCCACCCGCCTCCTGATCCAGCGCAGATTTGCAGGATCGGATATGCCCCGGAAGTCCTCAAGCTCGTCAAAATCAGGTAAAACCTCAAACTGCCCTACCTCAAAGCTAAATACTGGCTTTGCATAGCTCTCCCGCAGGCGCGCCATCGTATCGTCAAAGTTCTTCATGGCCCCGGGATAGCTGTGATTGATATACCCCTTCATTCCGGCAAAGGTTCCCCTCAGCTCCCCTTCGAAAAAATTAGAGGCGGTATAAAAATCGCTCTCCTCATCACATCCCATGTTTCCGTAATGAACATTGGAGCCGTTTGCATAGAGCCGGGTATCATCCCACTCACGGGCTTTTTTCAGCAGCTCTTTCATCCTTTCATGTCCCTTTTGAAGGGCATGAAGCTCGTTTCCAAAGGTCAGCATCACGAACGAGGGGTGGTTAGAGAGCATCCGAAGGATTTCCCGCAGCTCCCTTTTATAATAGGAAAAGCTCTCCTCCGACTCAAAAGCATTCTCCGGATTCCAGTGGGAAAGCTCCGGCTGCATCAGCATACCCATCTGATCTGCCGCCGTAAATGCCGCCTGAGGCGGACAATGGGAGTGAAACCTCACACAATTTATCCCATATGATTTGTAAACTGCAAGAATATCCAGCCATGCCGGCACATCCATGGGACAATATCCTGTCTCCGGAAACTCGGCGCAATTGGCTTCGCTTCTCAAAAAAACAGTCCTCCCGTTCAGGGCAAGCCTTCCCTTGCCGTCATCTGCAAAATCCCGGATTCCAAAGGTGATGGTTTTGCCTTCCCCCTGCTCTCCAAGAGCGGCCGTCAGCTCATATAAATTGCCCTCGTACTCATCCCATCTAAGGAGCCCTTCCTCCAACTCCAAAGCTTCCAGCCATACCTCTGTCCGCCCTTTTTTTATGGCGATCCTTACGGACTCCCGCTCCTTAAGCGCCTCGGAATAGATATTCAGTTTTCCTTCCCACGGCTGATTTGCGCACAGGACCACCTTCACGGTCAATGTATTTTTCCTGGGATAAGCATGGATTGCCTCCAAAAATACGGGCTCCTCTACCCGAAGCCTTATATAGCCCAGAACGCCGTTCCAATTGGTCTGGGTTTCATCCGTAGCCGCTGAGGAATAGAGGATGTGATCGCGGGGCAGCCCCGGATAGCTGTTATCCGACAAAAGGGTAAGCTCGTGGCTTCCCTTCCAGTACTTTGTCAGTTCAAATACGTGAGGGGTACTGATGGAAGGTTCTGCAAAATCCGGGATCTTCCTTCCGTCCAGAAGCAGTCTTAAACACCTTGCCCTCTCTGCTTCAAAAAAAAGCCTTTTTCCCCGGGGCAGTTCAAAGGAAACCTTCCGTTTCATCCTGACCTCTCCCTCAAAGGTATATTTCCTTGTGAAACGGGTAAGAATCACCCCGTCTCCCTTTAAATCCTCGTTAAATAGGGCACTGTCCGGATGCCACTGATTACTTCCGGCATCCTTTTTTCCAATCTGATTTTCATCCAGAGTGCCCGGCAGATTCACAGAGTATGTCTGCCCATCTCTCACATCTGCCTTCCATATTCCTTCCAGTGAATAGATCATGCCATATCTCCTCTCATAGTTATGCATGTGCCAGCAAAGGAAACCTTACGCCCCATGACGCAAAGTCATCCAGTCCCTCTCCCCTGACAAACAGGAAGGTATCCTCTTCCTGTACGATTCCGGCCTCGAAGCCTGACCTGTCTGCGGGAGTAAATCCAAGATGAACCTGTCTGATTTCTCTGCCGAAGGCCCCGATCACGCTGTGGAGATCAAAGCAGTTTTCGGAGAAAACATCATAAAGAAGCAGTTCCCCCTCCTCTGCCCGGGCCACTGCATAAACCTGCAGTTCTCTGCAATAGTAAACATTGTCCTTCATAAATTGTGTCAGGTAAAACATAGGCAATCCACTGTTATCCGTAAGGGAAAAAGCACTGCCGAAACGGCTTTTTCGGATCGCCTCTTCTAACCTGTCCCAATCCCTTTTATCCTTCATCTGTACCTTTTCCATACAAGCCCCGCTTTTTTTACTGTGGGCAAAAACCTTTGCGGTGTGCAGCACCTCTTCCTCCCTCCGAAATCCAAATTTCGGATAAAAGTCAAGCACCTCTCCGTTTGCGAACAGATAAACCCCATCTGTCACTCCGCTGTAGTCCCTGTCAATCTCTTCCATGATGCGGCGGATCAGGCCCTGATTTTGATACCTTTCCTCTGTCATAACCGTGCCGAGCTGAATAAAATGCTTCTTTTGATTGTTCCAGAGAAAATCTGTCCGGTTCACAGATACATTAGCCGCAATCTCCCCGTCAATCACAATGGAATAGGGGTTGTACTTGTCTGTCCAATACCCGTTCCTATACCACCCTTCAAAATCCAGCCCAAAGGTTCTGCCCGCAAGGGCGTTAAAGCTCCTGCGCAGAGCAGGGTCGCTGCGATAGCTCTTTATCACTTTGTATTCTCTCACTTTAATCTGTCATCCTCTCTTTTTACGGATTCCCATTTTCGATCTTATTTCTCCTGCATATTGCAAGCACAGCCTGCAATGCGCCGATAGAGGAGGAATTTATTTCCAAGCTTATTCTCCCATATAAACAACGGATGCCAGGCCTTGCCGGACATCCTTATGTTAAACAAAGAGTCCGGCAGAACCGGACTCTCCTAATGGCGCGCTGCAAAACGGCGCATGGATTTTTAATCCAAAAACGCTACCTTCCCGCTGGCAATATCATAAACGGCTCCGCAAACCGTAACATCCCCCTTCTCTATCATTTCGCTGAGGCTTTCTTTGATCACAGAAACGCTTCTTTGTACGTTCAGACAGCAGGCTTTTGCCTCGTCCTTCTCATCGCCGATTGCCTTACGGATTTCATCGGTTATGTATTTCACGTAGCCCGAGGGATCGTGGTGAAGGGCCGCCCCCACGGCTCCGCAATTGCTGTGTCCCAGAACCACCACCAGCTTCGTGCCCAAATGATCTGCGGCATACTCGACGCTGCCGATCTGATGCTTATCCATCACATTTCCGGCAACACGGATTACAAACAGCTCTCCGATCCCCGCCGAAAAAATACCTTCCGGAATTACCCTGGAGTCTGAGCAGGTTATCACGATGGCGTAAGGGCTCTGACCATTTTCGCAGGTATACTGCCTGATTTTCGGAGAAATATCTCCGGGGTTTACCGCTGCCTCCAGATAACGCTGATTTCCTTCCTTCAGCTTCTGAAGTGCCTCTGCTGCAGATAATTTTTGATTTTCCATAGTTTCCTCCATTTCCCGTCCTGCTTCCTGATTACGGTGTATATACCGCCCCGCAGGCGCTCTTTTTCCTGTTTTCAGTATAAAGCATTGGCCCTTTGGATGCAACCAGTAACTGCAAGTATCGTTAAACTGTTGCCACAGTGCATTTGCTTTTCATATCCATACAGGAGAACGCCCGAACAGGTGTAAAGTCCTGCGTCGCCGCGCTTTCGCTCCACAAAAACGCAGCAGGCATAGCTCACAGACGTCCCTCTGTACCTTCTCCTTCATATTTAAACGTCTTGTAAACCGCAACGCCCACCTCGAGCAGACTGCAGACCAGAATAATCAGAAAGAGCACCCGGTTAATCCCCTCTGTATTCCAATAGGCCAATAAATCTCCCCTCGAAAACTTCTCTATCCCCGCCATCTGGCGAATCTGCAGGGCAAAATCAGGATTCCACAGAGGAAACACGAAAAACAGCAATCCTGCTCCTGCCAGTTGGATTATATTGCATATAATTGTACTGTACATTACTCCCCTGCAATAACGCCCCATTGCCAGACGGATAATCTCGTTTACCAGACCCGCTGCAAGGCAAAGGATAAAAACAGGTAAAATACTTCCCCAGGCCTCCAGATTAAAGACGCAGGCGATACTTTCAAAATTGCCGTCTTCATAATGAAAAGCTCCGAAAAGTTCCGGTGCAAACAGGAGAAGGGCTGCAAAAATGCTGATAAAAATAATAGATGCAATACTGTCGCCGTGCTCAATCAGCGCCCGCTTATCCGGGATCTTCGGCAGGGAAAAGGGCGTCCAGCTCTTTTCCGGTTTGACCTTTACCTTAACCTTTCTCCATTCCAGAAAGGCAAAGATACCTGTAACCATCCCCACCGCTCCTAAGACGCCGCCAAACGCATTTTCAAAAAATTCAACGAAAAAATTAACAAACAGGCTGACCCAGCCGGATACCTGCCAGTTTTCCATTCCCATAAAGCCATTGATCAGCGCGGAAACCACCGCGGAAATACCGACTCCGATCAGCACAAGCTTTAAAATCCACACATAGTCGTCATAGTATTCCGGTCCGATCAGGTAGTCCTTATCCTCGCGATAGCGTCTGGCAAAAACTGCCGGATCTCCCAGCTTCTCCAGCACTGCCTGCACAGAAAGGCCTTCCCCGCCCTGCATATCCTCTATCAGCGCACTGATCTCCATACGGATTTCTTCTCTTGCCTCCAAAGGCACTCTTCTTATCACCTCATAAATGTAGCGTTCTATCATTTCCTGTTCACTCATTCCTGTCTCCTCCCAACAACTCTTTCATTCCTGATGATAAAATGTTCCATTGCTCCACCAGCTCCCCGAATATCTCATCGCCGTAAACCGTCCGCTTATAGTATTTCCGCGGCTTCGCTTCCTGGGTGTTCCATTCGCTGCACAAAAGCCCCTGCTTTTCAAGCCTTCTCAAAAGAGGGTACAGGGTATTGGCATCAATTATAACCCCCTTTTCCTCCAGAGTCTGAACCAAAGCGTAGCCATAGCGGGATTCCCCAAGCTGGCTTAAGACGCATAAAATCAACGTCCCCCTGCGCAGTTCGGAAAGCAGACTTTCCGATAAGTTCTTTTCCATTATCTTCCTCCTCTTATTATTGTATAATTCATTATACTGTGTGTTACACACTATTGTCAACCATAATTTAAAGAAAAATCAGGAACAGATAAGATAAATAAAAAATCGGGGTATACTTATGATAGAAAAGCTCTTGTATTCCGGATGGGTCTATGATAACATATAAGGAGGATTACTTCGTGAAACCCGAAAAAATATCCGCCAAGAGAGGGACTATGATTGTTTTAAATGTTTTTTTAGACAACTTTTATGCTTTTAAGGACTTCCAAATGAATTTAACCTATCCCAAAAAAATTGTTGATTCTTATATTCAGGATGAACATCTAAAAGACCACCCTAATTTTCGCTACAAAAAGGTTAATATCATAATGGGAGCCAATGCGTCAGGCAAAACCACTTTTGGATATATGCTCAGGGGCATCTTTAACTTTATATCCAAAAAGAACCATTCATTTATCACCAGTATCATCAATGATCGATTCCAAATGGCTTCTTTTACCATTGACCTGATATGTGAAAGCGATGTTCTCTACCGCATCGCCTGTACCATCCCCCCAAAGCCAGATGGCAAATACGATACCGGCGATGTTAAATTGGAAATCCGCAATGAGAATATTCGGATCAGGGATAGTTATGAATCTTGTATCAAACGTTTAGAAGCCGCCACATATTCTCCATGTGAAAACTATCTTCAGGAGCTGGATAAAATGGAGTCGATGTTTTGGCTGTTTGAATACCCACGGGATACAAATCGTACCCTTTATTTTCACTCCAAAGATGTGAAATTCCCTTTTGTTCTTGAAAATATCCTGAAAGCTCTGGATCCATCCGTTCAAAAGGTGGAAAAATCACAGGATGTAGAAAATGCTTTTGTGATTCGTCTCAAAGACAGATCCATTATTCTCCAAAACGGCTCTCCTTTTGAAACCGATCTGCTCTCTAGCGGAACAAAAGCCGGTGTAGAAATTGCCATGGTGGTTTCCTCCCTTTTACAGGGTTTTAACACTTTTTACTATTGCGATGAAAAATTCTCCTATATTCACAGTGACATCGAAAAGGCTGTTCTTTCTCTCATGATTGACTCCATCCGGCCCAACGAACAGCTCTTTTTTACCACTCATAATACTGATGTACTGGATATGGATTTGCCCAAACACACGTTTACTTTCTTGCGTAAGACCCTCGAAGGCACCGAACATCTGATTTCATGCGTCAGTGCCTCCAGCTTACTCAAACGAAGTTCCGACTCCTTAAAGAATGCGGTGGAAAATGACATGTTTTCTACCGCCCCAATGGTAGATCTAATCTATGCAATTGGCGGGCTTTGAAAACGGAGGATGTTGGGAATGAGGAGTAAATTCGTGCAATACTATGTGGAAGGTGAGGATGAAGAAAGGCTAATTCATGTGCTTAAATCCGACTTAGGCGTCATCCGGCCCGGGAAAGTACAAAAATTAAATGTCGTAGAACATATTCTGGAAAATGCCCGGCTTATAAATCTGCGCCCAAGGACTATGGTCGTGCTGATATTTGATACTGACATCGGACAGACAAATATTCTGGACAGAAATTTAGAGAAATTGAAAACATGTTCGGCCGTATCTGAGATCGTTACTATTCCTCAGGTTTTTAACCTTGAGGATGAATTAGTACATAGCTGTGATCTAAAAAAGATCACAGAATTATTAGGCAGTAAGTCCAAAAAGGAGTTCAAAAGCGACTTCATCCGAGCCAAAAATTTAGCCAACAAATTAAGGGAACATCGATTTGACATGAGCAGGCTTTGGTGCCAACAACCCTTATCTCCCTACCAGCACATAATGAATCAATCAGAAAAAATTAGAATTTGACCGATAATAATATAAGCCCTCTTTCGGGATTGTATACCCAAGAAATATGTAAATATGCTTTGAAAACGGCAGGCAAATATCAATATGAACAACACCCCACAACAGCCAAACCGTCCTCCCTGCAGGAATTGGCACGGTAAGCCATATTTCTCGCTGGACGCCTGGTGCAAAAATACATATGGCGAGAAGCTTTACAAAATTGCAATTGATTTAGGGCTGACCTGCCCCAACAGAGACGGACGCCTGGGGAGGGACGGATGTATCTTTTGCAGCGCCGGAGGCAGCGGGGATTTTGCAATCCCGGTCCGGCAGCATGGGGAGCCCTTCGGCGAAGCGCACTCCGGCATAAGCAGGCTTATGGACGATGCCTGTTTTGATGAGGCTTATCAAAAGGGCAAGACTCTTTTTTCCTGCAAAAAGACAGGGGAAAAATTTATCATTTACTTCCAGGCCTATACCAACACCTACGGCCCCATTTCATACCTGGAAAGGATGTATCGGCTTGCCCTCGAAAAACCAGACTCTGCAGGAATTTCCATTGCAACCAGACCTGATTGCCTGCCCGAATCCGTTATGGAATTGCTCTCAAAACTAAAAAAAGAATACCCATCCAAATTTATCTGGATCGAGCTGGGATTGCAGACCATCCACGAGCAGACTGCCCTGTTTCTCAGGCGGGGATATTCCTTATCCTGCTTTGAGGACGGAGTACAAAGACTCCAAAAAGCCGGCATCCCCGTAATCACGCACATAATCTTAGGCCTTATGGGAGAATCAAAAGCGGATATGCTCTCTACCATAGACTACCTAAACACACAGCCCGTCTGGGGCGTCAAGCTGCAGCTTCTGCATATCCTGAAGGGGACGGATTTAGGACTCCTCTGGCAAAAGGATCCTGCCTCTTACGGCTCCTTTTCCACTGCCGGGCAGTATCTTGACGTACTGACCGCCTCTCTGGAAAGACTTCGCCCGGATATGGTGGTACACCGAGTCACCGGGGACGCGCCCAAAGACCTGCTGCTCTCTCCCCTTTGGAGCAGCCGCAAGCGGTTTGTCCTAAATACGCTCCATAAACGGATGAAGGAGCAAAATACCTGGCAGGGAAAATATTATAACGAAAGTTTTGCAAAGAATTTTTATCAGACTTAAAGAAGAACAGAAAGGCGGTTGGCACATGCAGGAACCTTTAACCTTATACAAACTGATTATTCTCTATATGCTGGCGAGAGTGGATTTTCCCCTGACCAGAATCCAAATCAACAATTTTCTGCTGGGCAGAGAATATACCACTAATTTTCTTAACATCCAGCAGGCAATGGGCGAGCTTATTGACGATGGACTTGTTCTCTCCCAGTCCGTCCGTAACCGCTCCCATCTAAGCCTCACCGACGAAGGGCGGAAAATGCTGAACTTTTTTCAAAACGATATTCATCATGGTATCCGGGAAGATATTGACAGCTACCTGAAGGAAAACGCCTTTGAGCTCCGCAATGAAAATTCTGTATTGGCGGACTACCAAAAGGCCGCCTCCGGAGAATATGAGGCCCATCTTGTCGCCAAAGAAAAGGGGGTCACTTTGATTGACCTGACCCTGTCTGTGCCTGCCGAGGAAACCGCCGCCACAATCTGCGATAACTGGCTTGAAAAGAATCAGGAGATTTATCAGTATCTGATCGGGGAGCTTTTTTAGGATTATTCCCGGACTATAAAGCAGTGAAAAAGTTCCGTAAATTATTTTCAGGAAACGCCATATTTTTTATGACGTTTCCTGTTTTTTCAGCGCAGAATCTCTCCCCAGCTTGAAATCCCGATGATCTCCTTGGCGAAGTTCGTGTATTTATCGCGCTCCGGGGTATCTATGTATTTGAACACGTTATAAATCTGCTTGCGCCCTCCCCCGGCATCCGTCAGGCCAAAGGCAAGCCCCTGGGCCACCTCTTCTCCCGCATCGGTTTCCCGGTTCAGCAAAAATCCGTCGATCTCACTGTAGGCCTCCATCTTAAAATAAGCATAGGCAAAGGCCGCCGCCTGGAGAGCCTGCCCCGCGCTGGAGGTATAGCCAAGCTCGCTGAGCAGGATACTGCGTACGCCTCCGTCCTCCTTGCGGAACTGCTCCTGCCGTAAATAATTCACCAGAACATCAATGTTTTCCATGGTAATCATGGATGTGCCTGCGCTGTGATTCACATACTTGGAGGATTTCCAGATCCGTGCCTCGGTAAGCGGCACATTGTAAGGATGCTGGGCTACGCCCCAGTCAATGTTTCCCTTGGAAGAAATATTCCTGTTAAAGGCGTCCAGAATATCCCGCCCGTCATAGTTGGTGTTGTTCTTGATATTCCGGTCCCACTGCTGATCTATAGAAATATAAACTCTGGCGCTGCTGCTCACACTCTTGATGGCATTATAAAAGACCCTGAACCCCCTGGCGTATTCCTCCACATAAGTCTCCACATCCACATAAGCCATGTGGTTCCACTCTTTTCGGGCATTGATCTCATTGGCGATTACCCAGTTGGAAATCCTGCCCCGGTGATTATCGGAATACCGCTCCGCCAGAAAGGTGGCGATGGCCGCCATATATTCCACGCCCGACTCCTCCGCTCCGTTAAACATGTAATAGGGCGCGGAACCGCCTCCCCTTGCCTGGGGATGGATTAGCTGCTGGTAGGCAGAAGAATAATTGTTCAGAATAATCGCGGTGGTGGTAATCCCCTTCTTGGTAAGAGTGCCGAAAATAATATCGTATTCCGCCACTACCTGTCCGTTAAAGGTATAGGTCCTTCCGTCATAGGTATACTGGATGGAGGGGTAGGAAGGGTTTGTTGTGGGGCCGAGAAGCCTTGCCACCGGGATATTGTAGGCTGCCTGCTTTACCCCCAGATCATCCAGCTCGCTGCCGGAGAGCCTGGACGGATCCACCAGAAGCCCTTTTATGGATTTCGGCTGCTGGAACACGGATGAATACCTGGCAATCGCCTCCGGGTTGGTGATATATCTCGGCGTGGTCACCGGCAGATATTTTCCGTCCTTCTTCACCGCAACCAGAAACTTTTTAAAGAGCCTGGTTCCCGCATGGTTATAGTTCAGGGCGGCGCTCATTCCCACTTCCGTATTCTTATAATCCTTTGCAAGATACTCTGCATCCTCTGGAATACTGTTCTCATAAGTATTCAGGGCAAAGAGATAATAAAATTTGTCGTCACTTTTGGGAATCCCCTCCCCCTTAGCGGTTACAGAAACCTTCCTGGTCTCGGGGTCAATGACGCACTCCGTCACATCTGCAAAGTCCGCCGCATTTTCTTCTGTCAGCTCATAGGTTTCCGGCCGGCGGTGAAAAGAATCCCACACGGCATTCCCTGCGGTAATGATATGGTCTAACACACCGCTCCCTAAGTCCTCCTCCTGCTCGGGAGCCGGCTGAATCTCCGCCGTAATTTCCGGCAATGTAATCTGCGGCTGCTCCTGCCGGCTATCCCCCATAAAATGGAACACCAGAACGGCTGCCGTCCCTGCCGCCGCAAAAAGACCTCCCAGCAAAACAACAATTCTCCTGGTCAGCTTTTTGGCTTCCTTCCTCTTTTGTCCGGGCTTTCTTTTGGAGGCCTTCTCTCTCTTCTTCTCTATATTCATAGGTTTTCTTTCCTTCTGCTTCCTGATCCCCTTTTATGCTTCTCTGTATCACTGTTTGTGGCTTTCTTTCAGCCGCTTCATATGCTCTTTTACCTTCACCTCATACCCGTTTCCTGAAGGATGATAAAATTCCTTTCCGTCCAGCTCATAGGGTAGGTACTGCTGCCTTACATAGTGATCGGGATAATCATGGGCATACAGATACCCCTGTCCGTGCCCCAGCCTGGCAGCTCCCTTATAATGGGCATCCTGCAAATGCACCGGAATCGGCAGGCTTCCCTGTTCCCTGACTGCCTGAAAGGCCTCTCCGATTGCGGCCACACAGGCATTGCTCTTGGGGGCGCATGCCATATAAATGGCTGCCTGGGAGAGGATAATCTGTGCCTCCGGCATCCCGATCCGCTCCACCGCCAGAGAGGCGTTAACCGCCACCGAAATCGCCTGAGGATCCGCAATCCCCACATCCTCAGCGGCGCAGATCATGATTCTCCTTGCAATAAAAGTAACGCTTTCCCCTGCATAGAGCATTCTGGCCAGATAATAAACCGCCGCATCCGGGTCAGAGCCCCGCATACTTTTGATAAAGGCCGAAACCGTGTCATAATGGTTGTCCCCGGACTTGTCATACCGCACTGCCCGCTTTTGGATGCATTCCTGGGCAACTTCAAGGGTGATGTGGATTTTTCCGTCCTCAGAGCGCTCCGTAGTCATGATTCCAAGCTCCGCCGCATTTAAGGCGCTCCTTGCATCTCCTCCGCACAGATCCGCCAGAAATTCCATGGCGTCATCCTCAATCACAGCGTCATAGGCCCCCATACCCTTTTCCTTATCGTAAACCGCTCTTTTGAGCAACTCCTTAATATCCTCTCTCTCAAGGGGATGGAGCTCAAAAATAATGGATCGGGAGATCAACGCATTATTTACCTCAAAATAAGGATTTTCGGTGGTTGCCCCGATCAGAATAAGGGTGCCGTCCTCCACAAAAGGAAGCAGATAATCCTGCTGCCCTTTGTTAAACCGGTGAATCTCGTCGATAAAAAGGATCGTCTTTTTCCCATACATCCCCAGGAGGTCCTTGGCCTTTTTTACCACCTCTTCCATATCCTTTTTTCCGGCCACCGTTGCATTAATCTGGGTAAACTCCGCACTGGTGGTATGGGCGATCACCTTCGCCAGGGTGGTTTTCCCGGTTCCGGGAGGGCCGTAAAAGATAAGAGAACTGAGCTTGTCCGCCTTGATGGCGCGGTACAAAAGCTTATCTCTTCCTATAATATGCTGCTGTCCCACCACCTCCTCTAAGGTTGTGGGCCTAAGCCTTGCTGCCAGAGGAGACTCCTTTTTCATGTTGGAATCTCTCATATATTCGAATAAATCCATTGCTGCCTCATTTCTTTTCGCTCTTGCCGCCCTTATGATATTCCGTATTCCCCGTAAAGCAGGGCATGATCATTGACACATTGAAAAGGGCTTCCGGCATTTACCGTCACACAGATATAATTTTTGGAGCCGTTTTCGCCAAAACTGGCGGCACAGCTTCCGGACTGCTCTACATAGCCGGTCTTTCCTCCCAGCACCTTTCCGTCATACTCCTTGTCCTCAATCCGGCGCAAAAACCAGTTGCTCATCTCCAGCCCCTTAGGATGCTCCTCCTTTTCGGGAATGGTATACATACGGGTGGAAAGGATTTCCCTGCACAGCTCGTTGTCCAGAGCCGCCTCCAGGATCATGGCCATGTCATAGGCGCTGCAGTAGTGCTCCTCATCGTAAACACCCACACAATTGGTAAAATGGGCCGTATCCGAAAGTCCCAGCTCCTCCAGCTTATCATTCATCAGCTCCACAAAGGAGTCCTGATCCCCCGACACATAAACCGCAAGCCCCACCGCTGCATCTGCGCCGGAGGGAAGAATCGTGCCGTAAAACAGATCTCTGACACTCACTTCCTCCCCCTTGGCAAACCCGGCGGCGCTGCATTTGTTGATATAGCCATAGTCGGTGATCTGAGGCGTTATGATAATGGTATCCTCCAAATCTTCCTCTTTGATATGTTCCGCCGCCACCAGCACCGTCAGGATCTTCGTCATAGATGCCGGATTAATGATGGTAAAACCGCCCTTCTCTGCAAGAACCTCCTGACTGTCACGGTCAATAAAAATAGCAAACTCGCTGAGAATCTCATCCCCTACCTGCTTTGTATTTGAGGTTTTGCCGGCCGAATACGCTCCTTCCTCCCCGTCCCCTAAGGCATTTTCCTTTGCGTCCTCTCCTTCTTCCAAAGTATTGGCCTTTTGTCCGTCTGCGGCGTCTACCTCCTCCGGTTTCGGATTTTGCTGCGAATCCGGGCCGCTTCCTTCTGCGCCTCCCGGTGTATCCTCCCTCCAGACAATCTCCTCCTGCGCCTCTTTACTGTCTTTTGTATCCTCCCCGCTTTCCCGGCGAAAAGCTCCCTTTCCTTCCTCTGTATTATGAAAAGTCTTGATGGTTGAGAACACCAGGGCAGACAAAATGAAAAGGCCTGCCGCAGCCGGGACATATCTTGAAATGCACCTGCGAAAAAGCATCTGTCTCCTTTTGCTGCGCTGCATTTGTTCAATCCGCTGCCTGTGGCGCTGCCTGGTCTCCTCCTCATTATGAAATTCTTCGTTCACTTACAAAACTCCTATTCTAAACATCTATGCACTGTCCCACATGTACAGTGCAGGTTCCATTATACACTAAATAGATGCTTTAAGAAAGTGGAAATCTGCTATTATTTGTGACAGGATTACAAAAATAAGACGCTGCCCAAAAGAGCAGCGCCTTTGTTTCACCCGTTATTAAAACCCTCTACCAGATCAGAAAGCTCTTTCCGAGAAGGCGCAAAACGCCCTCCACCAGGAAATAATCTCCATAAATGATCGGCACATGACGTTCCTCCTCGCGCCAGTACATAACCGTTCCGTTTTGCAGGATTCCGTCCGTCTCCGTTTCCCAGTCGCAATGCTTTTGGGTCAGCGCCGTCAGCATTTTTACCCCGTTTTCATAGTAAAGCGCCTTTTCATATTCCGGTACAAGCTCTGCGATCTGAAGCAGGCCGCAGGCAGCGCAGGCCGTAGCGGTGGTATCCCAGTAAACAGGCTCTGCGGGAGAGCGGAAATCCACTTTGGATACATAATCTGTTCCGGACACATTGGCAATAAAATAATGGGCCGACTGCTTTGCAGCATCCAGATACTCCTGCTTTTTGGTGTGCAGATAGGCAAGCGCAAATCCATACAGCGCCCAGGACTGCCCTCTGGTCCAGGAGGAGCCGGAGGCATATCCCTGTCCTGCGGGATTGTCCATCAATTCTCCGGTAACAGGATCCAGTATGGCAATATGATTACAGGAGCCGTCCGGCCTTAACAGCACCTTAAGCGCCGTATGGGCATGCTGATCGGCTATATAAGCGAAACGGGGATCCCTCAATTCCTCTCCCGCCCAATACAGCAGGGGAATGTTCATCAGACAGTCGATGATCATCCAGCCGGCCTTATTTTCATCATTCGGCCCGAGTCCCTTTCCATTATTATCATTCCACGCACGGATAAAATTTCCCGCAGGATTAAACCGGCCTGCCAGAATTCCCGCTGCATGAAGCCCTCTCTCCCTCGCCGTACTATCCTTGGTCAGACGGTAATCCGCCACTGCCGTATGTAAAAACTGAAATCCAATATCATGGGAAAACTCTGTAAACTGTTGAAATACCTGATTCATGGCTTCCCCGTTTTTCTTTGCCGTTTCTTTATAAATATTTTTTTGGCTGCCATGATACATCTGCCACAAAATTCCTGCCCAGAATCCGTTGGTCCAGAAGGACAGGCTCTTTTCCCTCATGTCCTCATAGCGCCCCTGCCTGGGAATATAAGGGATCTTGTCCCCCAGGCGGATACACTGTGCCTGAAGCTTTTCATCCATCTTTTGGTATATCTCTTCCCAATACTGTTTTTCTGCCATACTTTCCCTCTCCTTTTCAAATCTTTTTCGTTATACCTTTATATTTTTAGTATAGTAAAAAACCGGGAATAGGAAAATAGCATATATTGTCTGTAATATTGCAAATACTGTATTGGCGTCTCATGTCCCGGCTCCATAGAGGCTGCCGCCCTTTCGGACAACAGCCTCCTTTGCCGATTACCGAATATAGATTTCCGAGATGGTATTTTCCACACCATTGATTTGCAGTCTGACATGAAGTTTTCCGTTTTCAAATTCATTCAACGGATAGACAAGCGGTTCAGAGAGCTCTGTGACATCGATAGATTTTACCGTCTCTTCCTGTACCAGCCACAAGATAAGCGATGCTCCCCCGGGGACTGTGCCGCAGGAAATATCCGCATAAAGCTGCTGGACGTCCGCGTCCGTAATCGTCATATCCTGTTCTTTCACGAATCCTTCACTGGCACTTCTAAAATCCAGCTTCCAGACATTCTCCCGGTAAGTATTGTAATTCATGCTGATTGTGCCCAGGTTCCATACCTGTTCATCAGAAGTAACATCTGTATTGATCCCGTCTCCCGCAGCCGCTTTGACAACAAAGCCTGTCAGGCAGATCAGCATAAGCGCCATACTCACAACACCGGCGAAAATCAGCTTTAAATGATGCGTTCCCTTTTTTTCCATAACACTCTTATCCTCCTTTTCGATATGCGCTCCGCATTCTTCGCAGTATTTGGCTTTTACTGAAATCCGATGTCCGCAGGCGGGACATAAGGTTTTTATTTCTAAGCGGTGCAGGAAATAGACCAGCAGTCCGATAAAGGGCGTAATGATAAAAACTACGGCCGCCCATAGCGCCGGGTCGTCGCCCCGCCTTTTACAATCCTGATATACCCATGCCGCAAAGAAAGCAGAGGTACACAATGCAAAGAGTATAAAGCAAAGGAGCAGGACGGGCAGCAGAATGGAAAGGCCGCTGAAACCGTCGCTTTTCACAAAATACAGGCCAAACCGTAAGAAAATCAACAGCAGGATAACCGGGATGCCAATAAAAAGTAAAAGTCTGTTCTTATTTGCATCATTCATACCAAAACACCTCTTTTCTCAATTCGGATTGCGATATGCTCCTTTATGTTCGCTCTCTTTACGCCCACTAACGTAAGCAATATACCGGCCATACCGGCATAACCGCAGACACCGGCGGCAAAGTAAGAAAAATAAATATTCTCAATCATGGTAAGCGCCAAAACAGCCAGCAAGGAAAAAGTGGCCAGGTTCAAAACCATGGGCAAAAACCAGAGTGAGAGGGTGCGTGCTGCAGGCTTCTCTCTCAGGGCGGCTTCCCGCTGATACAAAGCCGCTTTGAGCTGCCTGTTCAGTTCCGGGGCCGGCGTATCAGTCATTTTCACAGAAGAGCGGATGATTTCTTCTATTTCTGCGTCAGTGCGATTATCTCTCATAACCAGTGTCCTCCAATCTCTTTTTTAGCAGGTTTCTTCCCTTAAATAACCGGCTTTTCACGGTGCCAGGGGGCTTCTTTATAATAGACGCGATCTGCTCTATGGAACAGTCGGAAAGGTAAAATAATATCAGCGGGACTTGAAATTTCTCCGGAAGAGCCTGGATGCTTTGGCGCACCTGCATAATCAATTCCCTTTGAAGATAGCCTTCCTCAATACTTTCTTCGCAGCGGATTAGCGTCTCCGTCTCCTCATCCAAATTACTGCAGGGAGCAATCCTGCTGCGCCGGGCCGCTTTTCTTCTGTCACTTTTCCAAAGATTATAGGCCAGGGAAAAAAACAATGCCTTGGGGTTTTTCTCCCAGTCAAGCGTCCACTCTGTTTCCAACGCTTTCAGGAAGGTCTTCTGATATAAATCCTCGGCATCCGCCTTCTCCCCACAGAGCTTTAAGCAGAATCTGTATATATCCGTGCCGAAATCATCGATACACTTTTCTGTTTCTCTTGCGTTCACTGTTTCACCTCCATTACCCGTTCACCCTATATTCGTCACTCCCCGGCATGAGGTTCACTTTTCAGAGAAAAATATCAAAAAAACCTAAGGCAGTCATTCTCATCCGCCATAATATTTCGCCTGGGCCTTCCACATTCCTGCATAGCTTCCTCCCGCATCGAAAAGCTCCTCATGGCTGCCCCGCTCCACAATCCGCCCGTCCTCGAACACAATAATGTCGTCGCAGAACCGGCAGCTACTCATCCTGTGGGAGATGTAAATGCTGGTTCTGCCCTCCACCATCTTATTAAAGCGGGCATAAATCTCCGCCTCCGCCCTGGGGTCGAGGGCCGCCGTTGGCTCGTCTAAGATCACCACCGGCGCGTCCTTATACAGGGCTCTGGCAAGGGCCAGCTTCTGGGCCTCCCCGCCGCTGATCTCCGCCCCGTCCTCAATATTTTTGTAAAGAAAGGTGTCAAGCCCCTGCGGCATTTTCTCAATCAGCTCCCCGGCATCCGCCTGCCGCAGGGCCTGCCTGATCCGGTCCTCTTCGGGAGCAAAGCCTGCGGTGATATTTTCCCATACGGGAAAGGCAAAGAGCCTGAAATCCTGGAACACCACCCCGAAGAGCCTGCGGTATTCCTCCTCGTCATACTTCCTTATGTCCACACCGTTTAAGGTGATCCGTCCCTGGGTAGGTTCATAAAGCCGGCACAGGAGCTTGATAAAGGTGGTTTTGCCCGCACCGTTTCGGCCCACTACTGCAAGCTTTCCCCTGATACGAAGCTTACAGTTTACATCCTTAAGCACCAGCTCCTGCTTCCCCGGATAGTGGAAGCTCACATTTTCAAAGGCAAGCTCGTACTCCCCGTCCTGCCTTTTTTCCACCGGAATGGAGCCTTTTTCGTGCATACTTTCCGTATCCAGAAATTCCAGGAACTCCTCCATATAGGTGGAAATCTTGCGAAGCTCCCCGTGGCTGGATATGACGGCAAAGCAGGCGTTCCCAAACTGATTCAGAGCCCCCGCATACCGGGTAAAGGCTCCCACCGTGATGGCTCCTGTTACCGTCTTGGCCGCCACCAGCAGATAAGAGGCGACGGTAAAAAAACTGCTCACAAGCTTATTGGCGTCCCCTTCCTGCTCTTCCACCTCGCACATCCGCCTGAAATAGGCCATGGATTCATTATTATTCATCATGGTGTTTTCCAGAACCATGTCCTCCATGCCATAAATCCGGATCATTTTGGCCGCTTTTGCATTCCAGTAAATCTGTGACAGAAAATACGACAGCCGGTTTTCCACCCCTGTATGGGAATCAAAAATTTCCTTCTGCTTGCGGGCAAAGCGTCCAAATACCTGAAAGGAGCAGACCACCAGGCCCCCGAGCACCCCTGAAAAAAGAAGCAGGGAGGGAAGGGGCCGGGCCAAATACCCCAAAAGCCCCTCAGCCCCCACAGGCCTTGACAGACACAGATAAACCACCATGGACACCGAACAGAGCACATGGAGCAGCGCCCGGAAAATCTCGCAGTAATGATACAGACACAGTCCGAGCCCTCCGTGCATATCCGAGGTTCTCTCGGAAAAAAGGATTTTTTCGGAAATCTCGGGATTTTCCATCGTCTCATAGTCCAGGGAAAAGGCCTTCTCCCGCAGCCACACATAAAATATGAGCCACAGCTTGTTTTTCATCCCCCGGAATTTTCTTTTATTTAAGTCCACCGCCACCCCAAAAAGAAGGTTCGAGAGCAGCAGCCCTGCGGCAAACCCTGCCGTCCGTCCAAAGTCCTTTGCAAGCAGGGCATCGATGAGCTCCGCCGTCCAAAACAGCCCTGCATAAATCTGGGCCAGGGAAAGGCAGACCTCCAGCATATGCAGAGGGATAATGGCGCTGTCCACGCCGTGAATCCTTTTCAGCAGACGGAGCCCAATCCGGTGGATCGCTGCCAGGGTTTTGATACTGCGAAATATGCCTTTTTGTTCTTTTTGGTTATGCATAGCTCTCCTCCTGTTGTCTTTTTTGCCGATAGTACCGGGCCTGAAGGTCAAAGAGCTCCGCATAGGCGCCTTTCTTTTCCATCAGACTTTCGTGGTTTCCCTCCTCCGTGATACGTCCTCCTTCCATAAAAAGGATCCGGTCGCAGAACCGTGTGGAGCTTAACCTGTGGGAAATGAAAATCCCGGTCCTTCCCCGTATTATCCCGTCATACTTTTCGTACATTTCACTCTCCGCAATAGGATCCAGAGCCGCCGTGGGTTCGTCCAGAATCACCACCGGCGCATCCTTATAGAGGGCTCTTGCCAGCATCAACTTCTGCAGCTCACCGCCCGAGAGCGTCACGCCCTCCTCGTCCAGATCCTTATTCATAGCGGTCTGCACCCCCTTAGGGAGCGTGCGCACCTTCTCCCAGACTCCCGCTTTTTCCAGACTCTCCTTAAGCCGGCCCTCATCCTTTGCGCCGCAGCACACATTGTCCGCCAGGGAAAAGGAAAAGGCAAACACCTCCTGGAACACCACGGAAAACTCCCGGAACACCTCCTTCTGGGACAGGGTCTGCAGATCCTGCCCGTCCAGATAAATATGGCCCGCGGTAGGCCGGAGAAATCCGCACAAAAGCTTAATCAGAGTGGTCTTTCCGGCCCCGTTAAGCCCCACCAGCGCCAGCTTTTCTCCCGGCCGGATGGTCAGGCTGATGTCATGAAGGGTATCGCAGTCGCTCCCCTCATAGCGAAAACACACATTTTCAAGTCTGATCTCATGGACAGAGCCCGCCGCCCTGGGAGCAGGCCTGTTCTCTGAGCCTACAACCCCAAAATCCATAAAATCACGGTAATCGTCCATAAGCCGCTCATTTTCGAGCATCCGCCTGAGTGCCTCAAACAGGCCGTTCATCCATGTACCGAACCCTGCCACAATCCCCACATACAGAAGGAAAGCCGGAAGCGTCAGCCTTCCCTGTATCATTTCCCCGATCAGATACCCATAGACCACCACGTTTCTTGCGAAAGAGAGCAGCTTTTCCAAAATATCCGCCGCCATAAACCCTGTCCTTTCCCGGTGAAAGATCACCTCAATCTGGTCAATCCACTCCTTAAACCGGCGAAGAAACCACTGATCCATCCGGTAAATCCGAATATCCTTTCCGTTTTCGGGCAGGATGGATTCTCTTCTCAGATACTGAAAGGAGCGCCAGTGCTTATTGGCCTCCTCGCTTGTGTAATAGGCCCTCTTACCCGCCAGAAACTGAAAGCAGGAGGAAATCAGAGTCTGCACCGCCAGCAGCGCCAGTAAAGCCAGGCTGCTTTTCCCCACCACAAGGCCATAAAGCACAAGGCCGCCCAGATTGAAAAACAGCTCCAGATAGCTGCCTGCATAGGCCTCGATTCCACGTTCGTCTCCGGAGAAAAGATTTCTGGAGGCCGACTCTATTTTTTTCTGGCCCCGGACGCTTTCCAGGCTCTGCCCGTCCATCCTTACTATCTTATCATAATACTCCCCCATCATATCGCCCCGGAACATAAACAGCGTTTTTATCCGAAGCGCGCGAAGGTGCCCCTGCCCCAATCTGGCCGCCTGTAATAAGACCACATATCCTGTCACCAGCAGTAATATTTCCTCCGGCCTTTTTCCGCTGACCAGACAGGCCGACACCGCCCCGGCAAGGGACGCCTCCAGAAAGGGAAGCAGAATACTCATCACCACATCCCCTCCGCAGACGGCCAGGCCATTTTTCCCTTCTTTCTGCCTCAAACGACTGAATGTATAGCGGCAGTTATTCAGAATGGAATATCGCTTCTTTTCCTTTTTCCCATTTTTCTCCTTCATTCGCTCCACTCCTTATCCTGTTTTTCATTATAGTGAACGGGAAATTGTTTCGCCGTCCGCCATAATAATAAAACAGGAATCCCGCTCCGCGTGAATTCCTGCACGAATTGTTTTGTTTTTTTCACGAAATGTTACCCTGTGTGCGCACTGATTCAGCCCCGGCGCCACTGACAAAATTTTTGCACTTTACTCCACCGGCATAGTCACCTCCGCCGCAAAGATTCCCGGCTCGTTGGCAAGGTTTAAATAACCGTGGTACTTGTCCACCGCTGCCTGCACCCGTTTCATGCCAAGGCCGTGATTGCCCCGCTTTTTGGTGATGTAGTTCCTCTCATCAAAGTCCGGTTCCGCCTTGGCGGAATTTTGAACGGAAAGATAAAGCTGGCTCTTATTTACCGTCATGTAAACACGAAGGAAACGCTCCTTTTGCGCAATCGCACGGCAGGCCTCCAGGGCGTTGTCCATGAGATTGCCCAGAATCACGCACAGATCCACATCCTCCACGGAAATCCTCTCCGGAACCTTTACCTTACAGTTTATGGAAATCTCCTGACGCCTTGCCAGGGTAAGCTTACTGTTTAGGATCGCGTCCACCATCATATTCCCGGATTTTACCAGGGTATCCACATGGTCAAGCTCCTTTTCCAGCGCATCCAGATAGTTCCCGATTTCTGTCAGGTTTCCCACTGCAAGCTGGGCCTTCATCACCTGCATATGGTTGTGATAGTCGTGCCGCCAGCCCCGCATATCCATATAGACGCCTTTGATCTCCTCATACTGATACTCCATCAGCTCCCTGCGAAACTCCTCTGTCCGGGACTCAAATCCCCTTTTGTAGGCACAGAGCGTTCCCTCTATCACAAAAAACAGCAGTATTTCCAGCAAAGCGCCGCCCCACAGAAGGGTTTTTCTCAGCGTCTCCTCCACCCCTGTCGGCAATATGCCGCTCAAAATCCAAATAAATACCGACATCAACAGATAAATAAATGCCGTAAGGATTCCGCCGCCCAGGCGAAGGCTGTCACGCTTTTTGGCCAGCAGCAGCAAAAAGACCAGCACCACCGGTCCGTGGAGCACAAAGATATTGCCCCTGGGAAAAAGAGAGACGGCGGCAATTACAAGCCCCGGAAGGAGGAGCCCCGGCCACTGCCTCTCAAAAGGCTCCCGGTCAAAAAACAGATCATACAGCAGTATTACCGCAAAAACCAACACCCATACAAGCGCTGCGGGAAGCCAAAGACTGAGAATCAGCAGCCCTGCCGTAAGAAGAAAGCCCAGTACCCGTTTCCCCGCCCCCTTTTCCTGCTCTCCTGCCTGCTCCGTATAATACCAGTATAAGCTCAGCCATATTATGTGAAAGATTAATGTTTCCACTTTCCTCCTCTTTCTGATCCGCCTGCTCCCTCTGCGCTGCTTCGTCCGGCTCTTTGCCTATTTCAAAAGGCAGATTCTCCTCCCGTAATATTCCAGATAGGCCTTATTTAAGGCCTCCCACCTGCCCCGGGCAATGGGAAGCCTCTCTCCTGTTTCCATTTCAAGTTCTTTGCGGGTAATCCGGCTGATGCAGGAGAGATTCACCAGGTAGGAGCGATGGGTTTTAAAAAAGGCCTCCGAATATTTGCCAAGAAGCTCCTCCAGCTCATGGATTCCCGTTTTACAGCGGATCACCTCCCCGGCCTGCTTTATGCAATGTACCCGTGTATCATGGGCATCGCTTTCCAGATAGGAGATGTCCTGCACCTTCAGCCGCACAATGCCGCCTGCCGTCTGAAGCAAAACAGAGGGCTCTTCTCTCCCGCACCGGCTCCTTGCCTTATCCAGGCAGAAGAAAAGCCGCTCCCTCTTCACTGGCTTAATCAGATAGGATACCGCCTCCACATCGTAGCCCTCCAGCACATAGTCCTCCAGGCCGGTGACAAAAATAATCTGCAGATTTTCGCCCTTTTCCCGCAGCTCCCGGGCAAGAGAAATCCCGCTCTTGCCCGGCATATCAATATCCAGAAGCAGTATGTCGCTCTTTCCTTCATACCCCTGTCTGAATAGAAACTGCTCTGCGCTCTGACATAAATCAATCTCTATCTCACATTTTCGCTCCCCGGCCCACTGCCTTAAATACCCCTCGAGCAGGGAAAGCTGTGTTTTTTCGTCATCGCATATGGTTAAATAAAGCATTCTTCCGCCTCTTTTTCTGTCCTCTGCAGCACTGAACCTGCAATAGCCTCTCTGTTAGGGCATGGTCTTCGCATTTGGTTCCTAAACTCAATTGGCGCTGTTTTCCTTAAATCTGTATTTCCCCTTTCCATATCCGGAAACATATTCTATCAAGTCTGCATTTTGCATTTTCTTAATTAAATCTCCCGCCGGCGAAGACGTAATACCTGTTATCCGCATTATATCTGCTCTGGAAAAAATTATGCCGTTACCAAATTGTTCATGTAGCTGTATGATTTTCTTTTTTGTAATCTTACTCACCCGCAGCTCATTCACTTTCCTTTCAAACAACTGTTTTTGCTTTGAAACAACTGCTTTCTCCTTTAAAACAACTGTTTTCCCATCCTCCAACGACCGTTTTTCAGGTTCAACATCTATTCTATCAATCGCTACATGATAATTCAGGTTATAAAGAGTTACCCAGAATGAGGTTGTGTCTGAATAAAATTCCGGCTCTAATTCCGGGCGGTAATTGACTGCCCTGCGGTAATCATCCTTAATTTTCTTAAATCCGCTTCCTCTGCGTTCCATATAATTCATGCGGCTGAAAACATCTGCAATAACCGGATTGCGACGTCTGGATGGTACATGGTCTATATCAAGATTTTGTACAAAAGAACCATCAGGCATACCTCCGGGAGAATAAATCTCCATACGGTCATCAAAAATATCAATGTGAACTTCACTTCCTAATTCAAGGTAATCTCTGTGAATCAGTCCGTTCACAATACATTCAAGCGCTGCCCTTTCTGGTATATCCGGCATTTCCATACGACCGTCAGCCGTTTTCTTCCAACGCTTCCTGGTATTATTTTTTACAAACTTTTCTCCATCTTGCAATAATGTTACCAAACTTCCGTTGTATTCTTTATCATCAAGAGCTTCCATTATACCCGATGTCTTATCCAGACCGTTCCATCGCGTACAGAAAAGCCGGGAATGACGCAATGGCGATTCATCTGCCAATAAAGCTCCCGCATTTGTGAGCATTCTATCGTCATCTATTAAGCCAAACGAAATAAAATCTGCCTCTAATAATTCCTTTCCCGTACGCTGCCGGTACACAGACCGCAGCTTTGTAAACGCATACTTTTCGTAAGGATAACACGATGACAGGCTGTCGTAAGTTTTATTGCTTCCACGCAACACCAAACGTTTCAGTTCAACTGCCCCGGCTGGTATACTTTCATTACCGACACGTATAAATGCCACTCTGCTCCCATCACCTACATAATAATACGGGGTTTCCACTCCCGATGATATACGAAGAATAATAAACCGCTTCCCATCTTCTTCATGGATTTCCAAGTCTGTCTGTGGGATAGGATCCATTCTCATCTTGATGATTTCACTAATTTTTTCCGCAAGCGCTGGAGCATCCGCAAGACCAACCAATGTGCCATTATCAGCTATACCGAAGAATAAAATGCCCCCCTTTCCATTAGCAAAAGCGCTAACACTTTTCAGCCAACTCTTAGGCCTTTTTTCTTCTAAAGTCAGCTTTTTGTCATATGCGGTTGTTTCACCGATTAATTTTTCTATCTTCATATTCATGCCCCGATATGGAACTATTTCGACTACATCGCCTATATTGCAATTCAAGACCCGCGAGGCTCCCCCCTCACTCAAACTCTTTAATCTTTCTCAGCTCATCCTGTGTCCCCGCTCTCTGCCTCTCAAAAGATCCGCATACCAGAACACGATCTCGCCAAGATGGGCCAGATCGCCCTCCCTGCTGTGCTCTCTCCATATATCCTTATAGAGCATAAACCATGTCTCCAACCGCTCTGCCAGTCTGTAGTCCTCCTGGCAGGCAGCGCCGGCCTGCGCCTGTTTTTCGTCAGCGCTCTCTTCCCCATTCTTCCTTGCGATCAGACAGGCGCCAACCTCGTTCCAAATCTCTGTTCCGTCTATGGTATGCTCATAAATACCGGTCATCCCGCGGCTTACGCTGTCCATATGAGCCGTAGTTTCCTTAATCTGCTTTTTCAATCTCTCCAGCGCTGTCCTGGCCTCTTTGAGGGCCGTCTGGGTCTGCGGACCGGAGAGCTTTTTCCAGTCGGGCTGCCATTCAAAGGTATTTCCGAGAGCGCAGAGCTCATAATTCGTCACGATCATATGCCAGTTAATGATTTCCTGCTTTGCAATCTCTGCCAGTAAGCCCACAAGCTCTTCGGAGGAATCATGGAATTCCACCCGGGAAATCTGTCTGTTTATCTCCTCATAGGGAATGGTTTCATAGTTCCAGGAAAACGCCGCCCCATAAATCAGTCCGGGCACGGAATATTCCGGGTGGGCGATATGCCCGAAATCCCCCCAGTCCGTATTCAGGACGCCGATTGCGCCGTACTTCTGGGCATAGGAGCACATTCTGACAATATTCTGATAGGAATGATCTATGTGAGCCATCCAGTGATTCCAACTGGAAACCCCCGGGCAGAGATACTGCTTTACGCCGGTCTGGGCCATTTTACGGGCCGCCTCGTCAGACTGGTCAGGAGCATAGCCCCAGGTAAGGCAGATCACATTTTCGGGCAGCTCTTTTACCAGCTCCGGCTCCCCGCAGATCACGTCTCCCCAGAACATGGGCTGTTTGCCCTTCTTTGCCAAAAACTCGCAAAGCTCCTTAATATAGTCGATATAAATCCGATGTACTCCCTTTTCGTCTGCCAGAGGCTTTGCCTTTCCTTTTCCCAGATCAAAAGTCTCGTCACCGCAGAAATTAAACTTGTCCGTGGAAAACAGGGACATATACTCCTCCAGCATCCTCTTGATCAGAGGAAGCGCCCTTTCATCCCCCACATTGATGGTGTGATGCCGCATCCGGTCAATATAGGAAAAGGGCTGTTTCCAGGAGTTTTCCAGCTCGCAGAGCTCTCCGAAGGTTTTGGTGGAAAGCAGGGTATAGAGATGGCCGAAGCTGGACAGGGAGGGAACCAGCTCCACATGCCGCTGACGGCAGTAATCATCCAGCTCCATAATCTCCCCGGCCGTGAGAGGCGTCTCATCTCTCCACATCTCGGAGAGCCCTTCAAACAGATAGGTGTGCTCTATATAAAGCTGCAGCTCATTAATCTTATAACGGCATAGCCTGTCCACTACTTTCTTTAGATAATCCAGCTTCAAAACCCGGCCTCTGGTCTCGTCCAGATAGTAGCCTCTGCACGGCAGATCCGGCTTGTCTGTGATCTTCATGCAGGAAAGCACGGGGCCGCACTGTTCTATAATCTGGCAGAGCGTTTCTGCCCCATAGAGTACCCCTGCTCCGTCTCCCCCGGAGATGATAATCTGCTCCTCTTTTATCTCGAGACAATATTCCTGGGAGGAAAGCTCCTGGTTAAGGGTCAGGAAAATGTCCCCTTCTCTGGGAACGCCTGCCACTGCATTCAGGGAAAGTCCCGCAAAAGTCTGGGCGCAGCTTTTGAGGATGGAGGCATAAACGCGTCCCCCTTCTCTGAGCTGGGGAGCGGTCACGATCCGGCTCTGATAGCCAAGCTCAAAGCTCCCCTGCCTGTTTTCGATTTGTTTGGGTTTTGGTAATAGATACATGTTGTCTTCCTTTCTTTTTATATAATTTTTATATTATATTTCTATCATTGCATGGCTGCCAACGCCGTTGTGATCTCTTTTCTTCGTCACCACGATCTTTTTCTCAATCTGCTCCTTCAGCCCAGGGACATGGGAGATTATCCCTACAAGGCGGTTTCCTTCTGTGAGCTGCAAAAGGGCCTTCATGGCCTGGCTTAAGGCCTCCTCGTCCAAAGAGCCGAACCCTTCGTCCACAAACATGGAGTCCAGGCGGATTCCCCCGGCATAGGACTGAATCTCGTCAGAAAGCCCTAATGCAAGGGATAAGGACGCCTGAAAGGATTCCCCCCCGGAGAGTGTTTTCACACTGCGCTCACTCCCATTATAATGGTCAATGACACACAAATCCAGCCCTGCTTTTTCTTTCCGGTTTTCCCCCTCCCTTTGACGCTTCAACTCATACTGTCCGCTGCTCATGGTAAGAAGCCTGCGGTTGGCCCGAACCAGGATCCGGTCAAAATAAGCCATTTGAACATAGGTCTCCAGCTCGATTTTCTGCTTGCCGTTTAATGTACCGTTGGCCGTATCGGAAAGAGCGCGTATCCAGGCATATTTCTTTTCTGCCTTCTCTATGATCTCCTGCTTTTGTCTCACTCTTCGGTAAAGCTCCTGATTGGCTGTAAATGCGCTGCCCGCCTGATCTCTTCTGCCGCCAATCCGCTTTTTCTCCTGCTGAAGGGCTGCCTTTCTTGCAGATACTTCCTCCTGCGCAAATTCGCCCTCCTCCTTAAAACGGGCAATCTGCCCTCTCAGGGTTTCCGCAGCCGCCCCCAGCCTCTCCTTCTCGGCGCGGCACTTTCCTACCCTTTGCTCCGCCTGCTTTAAGGCCTCCTCCAGTTCCAGCCTGCGCCTTTCCAGAGCCTTGATCTCTTCCCTGATCTCCTGCTCCTTTTCTGTTCCCAGCTCCTCCAAAAGGGCGCTCTGCCGTTCTGCCTTCGCCTCCCTCTCTGCTTTCAGCCTTGCCTGCAAAAGCTCTGTCTGCAAAAGCTCCTCCTGAATTTGATGCAGCCGGCTTTTTCGTTCAAGGGCCCGCTTCTCCAATTCCTGCTTTTTCACAAGCTTTGCCTGGTTTTGAGAAAGAGCCTGCCGGAGCGTCTCCAAATTTTTAGCGAGCGCCTCCACGGCCTCCTCCTGGGAAAGGGTGAAACTTTGGGCTACGGCCTCCCACTGTCTTTCCTTTTCTTCCTTCTGTCCTTTGAGGACGGCAAGCGCCTGCTTCTTCTCCTGCAAAAGGCGCTCCTGCTCCTTGAAGGAAGCCTCCCTCTCTTTTATGAGAGCTTCAAGCTCCTGCTGCCTGGCCTGCGCTTTTCTGACCTCTTTGGCCTCCTGCCGGAGACTGTTCTGCTCCTTTTGGGATTGCTTCCTTTCCTCTTCCATCTGCTTTTTTAAATTCTCTATCCACTGCTCCTTGCCCGAAAGCCTGCCTTCCTCATCCTCCTGGCTCCCATGCCTTTCCTGGTTTTCACCGCCTCCTGCCGCTTCACCCTCTTTTCCAAAAAACCGGACCGACTCCTGCCAAAGAGCCTCTCTCTGTTCCTGCAGACGCCGGGAAAGCTGCCCTGCCCGTTCACTGAGCCGCTCGGTTTGCGCCTCAGCCGCCAGAAGGCCTTCTCTTTCTTTTAGAAGCGCTTCTTTTTCCGGCGCCTGCTCTTGCATTTGGGCCAAACGGGGGTGATGGACGGAGCCGCAGACCGGGCAGGCCTCCCCTTCCGAAAGTCCTCTTGCCAGCATCCCTGCCTGGGCGTCCAGAAACTGCTGCTCCATGCTGCGGTAAGAAATGCCCAGCCTTTCCTTTTGCTTTGCGCAAAGCCGGTAAGCCTCCCGGGCCTTTTGAAGCTCTTCCCGGCGTTTTTCATAGCTCTCTATTCCCTCCCAAAGCATTTTCTGCTTTTGGCCGCGCTCCTCCCAGGTTTTCTGCCGTCCCGCAAGCAAAGCCTCCGAGCCTGCCCGTTCCCTGACCTTTTCTTTCTCCTCCTCCAAAAGCGATAGCGCTGTGCGGCTCTCCTGGGCCTCTGCCTCCAGCTTTTTGCAGAGCTCCTCCAGCTCCTGCAAAAGCCTCCTGGCCTGTTCCAGCGCCCTGGCCTGCTCCATACAGGCGCTGAGCCGCTCCTTGCGGTGAGACAATCGCTCCCTTTCCTCTCCTGCGTCCATCAGAGCCTGCAGGCTCTCTTCCTCGGCCTGCTGCGTCCTTTCCTGGTTTTGCCTGGCTTCTTTTAACTGCTTTTGACGCTCCGCAGCCTTACGGATTTGCTGCTCCTTCTCATCCAGCTCTTTCTGCAGCTTTTCTGAGAGCTCCAAAAGCGCCAGCTTATCCCGGCAGCGCTTGATCTTAAGCTCCAGTCCAAGGCCCTCCTTTGCCTGGGCTGATGCCTGCTCAAACAAGGCCTCACTCTCGGCTAACACAGGCAAAAGCTCCTTTAGCTGTTCTTCCTTTACGGCCAGCTCCTTTTGCTGCTCTTTGCTTTTGCGGATGCTCACCAAAAGCCTGTCCTTTCGCTGGATTTTTTCATCCAGAGCTTCTATTTGACGGTCATATTCCTCCACCAGGGCCTTATTCTCTTCACAGAGCTCCTTTAGGAGCGCAAGCCCCTCTCCGAACCGTCCGTCAAATTTCTGTTTTTTCAGCTCCGTAAGCTTTACCCCGCAGGGCGTATCCTCCCCGCAGAGGATACTGTCCATATACTGGTTGATACTGCGCTTTAATTCATCATACTCCTTCCACTGTTCCCGCTCCGCCGCTTTCAGCTTCCCCTGCAGCCTCTGATACAGCCCGGTGCCGAATATCTGCCTGAAAATCGTGCTGCGCTCCTCCGTCCCTGCCAGCAACAGCTTCTGAAAATCTCCCTGGGCGATCATGGCAATCTGGGTAAACTGCTTTCGGTCTAAACCGATCAACTGCGTAAGGGCCCTGGTTACCTCCTTTGCCTTCGTAACCGGCGGCTCTCCTTCCGGAAGGGTAAGCTCCGCATCCGCCCTCTGCAGAGTCATTCCCGTTCCCCTGCCTTTGGCCCGCAGATATTCCGGGTTCCTTTTGACCCTGTAGCGCTTTGCCCGGTACTCAAAAACAAGCTCCACAAAGGTGGGTACATCTTCCCTTGCATACTTGCTGCGGAACATGTCCGCCCTGCGCACCTCCCCGCTGGCTTCTCCATACAGGGCAAACACAATGGCGTCAAAAATCGTGGTCTTGCCTGCCCCGGTATCTCCGGTGATCAGATAAATCCCCGCCCCTCCCAGAGTTTCAAAATTTATTTCCGTCCTGTCCGCATAGGGACCAAATGCACTTATCACAAGCCTGATTGGTTTCATTTTTCCTCCTGGTTATCCCCCCTGCAGCTCTCTATCAGCTTTTTGGCAAACTCAATCTGCTGCCCGCTCATAGGCTGGTTATTCTGGAGCTCATAAAACTCTCCCAACAGAGCAAGCTCTGATTTCTGCTCCACATCCTCTGCCGCCTGCGTCCCCTGGTCCCTGCGGGTGCGGCTGTTGTCATAGTTAAGCCGCATGAGATTGGGATAAATAATGCGCAGCTTCATGAAGGCGTCAATAATATCCTCCTCGTCGGTCAGGGTAATCTGGACATAGTCCTCTTTCTCCGGGCAGGCCCCCTCCTGCCCGGACCCGGCACAAATCTTTCTCTCTCTTTCTTCCTTATTATAAAAGGAAGGGCTTGTGACCTCCATATAAGTGCCGCGGATCCTGCGCATATCGTGAAGGGGCTTTAGAGGCAGCACAGTAACGGACAGATTTCCTTTTTCCTTCAATTCCAGAATCGTCACGGATTTTTGCTGTTCCCACTCCGAAAAGGAATACTTAAGGGGCGTCCCGCAGTAGCGCACGCTCTCCCGCCCTACCCACTGGGGGCTGTGGATATGCCCCAGAGCCACATAGTCAAAGGGGGCAAAAACCTCTGCGTCCACATTGTCAATGCCGCCCACAGCCACCTCCTCCGACTCGCAGCGCCCTGCCCCTGTCACAAACTGGTGGGCCACCAGAATATTCCGGGCCAAAGGGTCGATTTCCATGCGCTCCACTGCCATCCTTACCGCCTCCTGGTAGGTCTCCGGCGCCTTAACCTCCCCCTTGTGCTCTGACTCCTTTTCGAGAACATAGCGCAGAAAGGCGGGCCGGATAAAGGGAAGCAGGTGGACATACACAGCCCCGTATTCATCCTTCAGCTCCACCCTTAAGGCATTGCCGTCATAAGCCCGGGACACATACACCGCCCGCTCTCGCATGAGCCGGGCCCCAAAGGAGAGCCGCTCCGGGCTGTCATGATTGCCGCTGACCACAAACACCTCTTTCCCAAGATCCGCCAGGGCCGTAAGAAACCAGTCAAAAACCTGCACCGCTTCCGCAGAGGGGGATTGCTTATCATAAATATCCCCTGCAATCAAAATGCCCTGCACCCCGCCATCCCCTGCAATTTCCAGAATCTGCCTGAGAATATATTTCTGATCCTCAATCATGGGAAACTCGTTGATGCGCTTGCCGATATGTAAATCCGAAATATGGAGAAATTTCATTGGAATCCCTTTCCTATTTTGTCTGCCTTTGCTTCCCTCAAAGCCCTACCCCATGCGCTTATAATTCCAGCCTCATGGATATAACCTCCTGAAATCCGCTTACACGGGAAAGAAAGCCCTTGGGATTCCTGCCATATTCCAAAAATCCTGCTTTCTCGTACATAGATACAGCTCTTACATTTCCGCCGGCCACCTGCAGCTCAAGCTGAATATATCCCGCATCCCTGGCGCATTCAATGCAGGCCTCCATCAGAGCCCGTCCGATACCCAGGCCCCAAAATTCCTTTGTGACGCTGATCCCGAGCTGTGCCCGGTGGCGTATCTTATATTTTCTGCCGACTGCTTCAATTCCCGCGGTTCCCACAATTTTATTGTCAACTACGGCAAGGATCTCAACCTCATTTTCACTTTCACATTTCTCTTTCAGGAACTGCCCCTCCTGTATCACGTCAAAACAATTCTCCTCCGGATAGGTGAGCAGATAATCGGTCTCTTTATGTGTCAGCATAAACTGATCCAATACCGCCTGCCCATCGCTCTCCATCCCGTTTCTCAGCTTACATTCCGTCCCATTTTTTAACAAAATCATTTTATTGTATTTCATACAAACTCCTATATGGCTTCCGACTGCGATTTGAAACCATTATAGCACAAAATATATGGGAATTGCGAACAGATTCGGAAATCTTCCGCAAATGACAGGCAGCCGCCCGGAAAATTTTTCAGCGGCGGTATTCTCTTCATACCGCCGCTGTCTTTGCTTATTTCTTCTGTTGTATTCAGGCCTTTTCCCATATCCCGTCCCGGTGATAGGATACCATGGTCTTTCCGCGCATGGCCACCGTCCTGGTTTTGCCTCCTGCAGGGTCGAACATATCCGGCACTTCCACCAGATTGGGATGTCCTGCCAGAATATCGTCATAACATCTCACTGCATCGGGCAATACCGTATCGGCCAGGGGAGCGCCGAAGCCGCGGTAATCATGATGCCCATTGTATACCTTATCATAATGCTTTCGCATGTCATAAATACGGCGCAGCGCCCTTGCCGCCGTCTCCACGCTGACAAATGCGGAAGAGTCCGGCGGGGCAAACAGCCCCAGATTATTATTGCAGGCATCTCCGCAGAAGAGGATACGGGTCTGATCATCAATAAACACCATCTCCCCGGGCGTATGGCCGGGACAATGCCATGCGGTTACCTTCCTGCCGCCTAAGTCGAACACCTGGCCGTCCTCCAAGGGCTTTCTCTCCGGCATCCTCTCATATACCGGGAAATCCGCGTCCGTGTAGGGATAGCTTTTATGCTCCCTGTTCGCAATCGTCGCCGCATATCCTTTTCTTTTCTCCAGGGAGTCCGGATAAGGAAAAAGCTCCCAGTCCGCCGGATGCATATAGACCTCCTCAAAAGCGCCGCAGTTCCCGATATGGTCGCCGTGGCCGTGGCTGAGCGCCACTGTCAGCGGCTTATCCGTGAGCTTTCGTATCAGCCCCTTCAAATCACCGATCCCGATCCCTGTATCGATAACCAGAGCCCTCTGCCTGCCCACGAGAAGAAAAACAGAAGCACAGACCTTTATCCTTTCACCGCACCGGCCGTCATACCGCCGATAAACTGGGAAGAACATGCCAGATACAAAATCAGAACCGGCGCAATGGTGATGCACAGACCCGCACAGAGAATACCGTAATCCGAATTATACTGGGACTGGAAATTCATAAGGCCCAGAGGCAGTGTCTTTAGGTTTTCCTTCTTGATCTCAATCAAAGCCCAATAAAATTCGCTCCATATACCCTGGAAGTTAAAGATCAGCACAGTGGCAAGTACAGGTTTCATCAAAGGCAGGGTAATCTTTGTCAGGTTCCTTATCACTCCGGCCCCGTCCATCAGCGCCGCTTCGTCCAGCTCCTTGGGCAGCGATTTCACGAAATTGGTCATGATAAAGGTGGCCATGGCGATACCGCTGGTGACATAGGGCAGGATCAACGCCGTCCGGGTGCCCGAAAGCCCCCATGCCTTTAACAGGGTAAAATTGGGAATGGTAATCATCTCCTGGGTAATAAACAGACCTGCCAGGTAAACGACCTCCAGAATCGGGCTGCCCCAGGGACGGAGCTTGCCGAGGGCATAGGAGGCCATAACGATAACCACCATCTGGATCACCAGCGTTACGGCGGTTGTAATGACACTGCTTAAGAAATACTGTCCGATCTTACCGATCCGGAAGGCTTCCACAAAATTATCCGGTTCAAAGGTACTGATACCAAAAGGATTGACCAGTACGTCATAATTCGATTTCACTGATGTGAGGAAAACAAATACCAAAGGATAGATTACAATGACAGCCAGGAAAACGAGGACAACCTGACTGAGTATTTTCGTTGCTTTATTCATAGATAGGCCTCCTCCTTACTGCTCTTCGTAGTTGCACTTATTTCCAATGTAACGGCTGACCAATGTCAGAACGAGAATGATTACAAACAGTACGAACGCCATCGCCAACGCTCTGAAAAACTTGTAATCGGTAAAGGCCGTGGTATAAATCCTCATGGAGACAACTCTTGTCACATCTCCGGGGCCGCCGCCGGTGAGCATGTAGAACAGACCAAAGGACTTCATACCGCCTGTAATGGATAATATTACATTGGTTGTGGTGGTGCCTGCGGTCAGCGGGAGGAAAAACTTCACCAGCAGATCCCACTTGTTCGCGCCGTCAATTGCGGCAGATTCCAATACGTCCAGGGAGATATTCTGCATTGCTATGTAAAACAGTACCATAGTAAACCCGATGTACTGCCAGGTATTGACCGCGATGATGGTATTTAACGCCGTGGCGCTGTCTCCCAGCCAGGCTCTGGTCAGAGAGTCCAAATGCAGCATACGAAGCACCGTGTTAACCAGCCCCGTGTCAGGATTTAGCATGAAGCGCCACATAACCGCAACAACAGACGCCGGCAGAATAACGGGAATATACAGGGAAACCTTGTAAAAAGCCTGCCATCTCTTTCCCATATAATATACGGCAAACGCCAGCAAAAAGCCCAGAACTGTCTGGATCAGAGTGGATGCTACGGAAAACTTCAGATTGACTCCGATTGATCTCCAGTAATCCGGATTATTTGTGAACAGATCAACATAATTTTTAACTCCCACAAATGCAACTTCATCTTTCAGTCCATTCCAATCCGTAAGGCTTCTAAATACGCTGACGCAAAACGGATACAACAAAAAACAGAACAGGAATGCCGCAGAAGGGAGCAGAAAGAAATAACCTGCAATCTTTTTTTTCTGCTTATAATTCAATTTCATACGGTAGTTCTCCTTCCCACATACATTATAATAAAAAGAACCGGTAAGGCCGAAAACAGCCTTACCAGTCCTGAAAAAACTTAATTATTGGCCATTCTCAGCAAGGCAGTCTTCACGAAGCTTCTGAATTTTTGCACCAAGGTCGGCGCCTGTAGCGCTGGAATTAGCTACAAAGTCAGCGATTGCCACGTTAATATCGGTTCCCAGATTACCTGCGGGATAGTCATAGTTGATACGATAGCTGCTCGCCTTTGAGAAGATCTCTGAGAAAGTATTCTGGTTCGCATTCTCATACTGTACATTCTTGTTAGCCATAATGGACAGCGTCTTTACGCCAAACTTCTGCTGCTGCTCTGTATTTGTGAGGAACTGCAGGAATTTAACTGCCTCAGCGGGATGCTCTGTCTTAGCGGAAGCCATGAATGCATCTACGCCAAAGTTGTAAAGGAAGAATTCCATTCCTTCGGGAACAGGGAATGCCATGAATCCGGGTGTAATACCGGCTTCCGCACATCCTGCCTCGATTTCGGAAAGCTCATTGTTGTTCAGGAAGGTAAACACGCCCTTACCGGTAAAGAACTGTGCAACCGTCTCTTCTCTGGTCATTGCAAGACCATCCTGGCTGAGATAGCCCTTTGCAATCCAGTCTTTTAAGGTATCGCCGGCTGTTGCCCATGCATCTGCAACCTCAGTCACATGGCCTGTCAGATATTCCGGAGTCTTCAGTACGCCTGTCTTAAAGAGTTCCTGCTCACCTAACATATTGCAGAGTGCGGAGAACTGGAAGCCGTCAGGGTTACCGGGCGCAAGCATGGGAATCAGATCCTTGCCGCTTGCAACGATCTCATCGCACAGAGCCGTGAACTCTTCCAGAGTCTTGGGCTCTTCCCAGCCATTCTCATCCATGATGTTTTTGTTATAAGCAAGAACAGTCTGGGTGGTACGATAAGGAACCGCATATACCTTGCCGCCTACGGTGCCAAGGTCAACGGCAGGCTTAAGCAGGGAATCTCTCCACTCGCCGCCGTTTTCGTCCATGTAAGATGTCACGTCAAGAACCATTCCCATTGAACTGAACTGTCCCATATCATTGGACCAGCAGCAGCATACATCCGGGAGCTCGTCATTTGCAAAGTTAGTAAGCAGCGTCTGGTTCATAACGTCCCATGTAATGATCTGTGTTTCTACGGTAATATTCGGATTTTCCGCCTCAAATTCGGCTACCATTTCCTCGAATTCGGCAGTATACTCCGGCCAGTCGTGCATGAAGGTGATTGTAACTGCCTCGCCTGATGCCTCTGCCGGGGCAGGCGCCTCTTCCTTCTCCTCTCCTGCATCCTCTGCGGATGTATCCTCTGCGGCAGGTTCTGCCTCCTCTTTTGCCTCTGATTCCTCCGTTGCGGCATTGGAGCCGTTTCCTGAATCGGATGCCCCGCCGCAGCCTGTCAGCATTGTAGAGATTGCCAGCACAGAAGCCAGCAGCAATGCTATTTTTTTGTTTTTCATAAACATGCCTCCTTTTAATATGTTTGCGGAAGCCGAAATTTCCCCGGCCTCCTATTTTTATCAGACACCCCCGTAAGCCTTTCGGCGGGCGCCTGTTAAAAATCATCTCCTATCCTAGAACTTGTTGCGGATACACGCCCTCTTTCCATTCACATAAATGTCATGGGCAAGCTCTACTACCATGTGCATATCCAGGACGGTTTCACATTTATGGCCCAAAATTTCAATATTTTCAAAATGAATATCATGGGGCCTGCTTTCGGTATGGCGCAGCTCGTAGCCGCTGATCAGGGATACGGGGAAAGGACCGTTTAACACCTTAATATTTTTAAAGTAAATATCCGTTACATTTCCCTTTACGGCATCCCAGGTATACTTGCAGTCCAGCACCTTGATGTCAAAAAGCTTCTGGGCCACATCCTCTACTCGTATATCTTCATAATGAATGTCATGGATCCATGCGCTGTCCGCCTGGTGTATGGAAAGGGCCGAGCCTCCCATGTTTCCTTCATACTCGCAGTGAATAATGTCGCAGTCGCGGAAGGTCAGGTCACAGACCTCTTTACACTGCAGGCCATAGCCGATTTCAATTCCGTTGCCCGGCTCTGCATTCCAGATAACGCAGCGCTGTACCAGAATATTTTTTACGTCCCGGACCGTGGTGGTATCCGGCGCCCTGCCGGATTTGATGCAGACGCAGTCGTCCGCCGCGCGGATGAAACAATCCTCCACCAACACGTCCTGACTGCCTGTTAAGTCCATACCGTCCCCTGTCACAATTACCGACATGGAATTTACGTTGCGGATCACCACATGGTCGCAGGCCGCAGGCACAATCTGCCAGCTCGGGCCGTCTACCGCCGTAATGCCCTCCAAAAGCACATTCCGGCACCAGCGCAGGTCGATAAAAAACAGCCATGTATTCACATCCGGTTTGTGCCAGCAGGTTCCGCAGAGGATTCCGTTGCCCACAATGGCAATATTGTCTGCCCGGTTGGCGTAAACCCTGCCCAGTACGACCGCACCCTCTTCGATATAGACCACATCATTTGTCTTAAGCTCCAGGGTGGCTACGTTATAGATCTTGCCCTTTTCGAAATAAATAGTGGTATTTTCCGGCTTGGGGATCCGTTTGGAGCACAGGACAAACAATGCTGACTTCAGATCGCCGTCTATCTCCACACTCACCTTCTGAGGGGAATTTAAATGAAAGGAAATCTTATTTCCCTCCACCGAGGGCTCGATTCCATAGCTGGAGGGACGGACCTTAACCTCCCGGAAGCTTTCCGAGACAACGATCTCCACGTCCACGCCCTCTGTCTCATCCACAACCACCGGGGCATAATGGAAATAATCGGTACAGTATACCACCCTTGACTTTCCGTTACAGGTCAGAACATATTTAGGCGAAACCGGCATCTCATCCAGAGAGTTCAGCTCAAACAGCGGCGCCTGAATCACTTCCGGATTTGGATAATAAATTAATTCTTTTGCCATGATTCTCATCTCCTTTTCAAAAATATTGTTTTATTTGTAGAGAAAAACCTTTTTTTCATATAAAATCATTCTTTTTTGTACACTTTGAACGAATCCCGACTTCTATGATACAAATTTTATGTCAACCTGTACATAGCAAAATCATTCACATTTTTTACAAAAATCACAAAACAGCAGGCAGATCCTTGATCCGCCTGCTGCTCTCAGCCTTGCTCTGTATGTCGTTTATCGCTGGTATTCCTTTCGGAAACCGGAGGGGGACATCCCCTGCTGACTGGTAAAAAACCGGGAAAAGGCCATAGGGTCGCTGTAGCCCACCGCCTTCCCGATCTCCGCCACGGAAAGGCCGGATTCAAGGAGCAGTTTTCTTGCCTGCTCCGTACGGCAGCGATTGATATATTCCTTTGGAGAAATTCCCAGATGGGTCTTGAAGATGCGATACAAATGGGCCTGGGAAATGCCAAGCTTCTCCGCTAAAGCCTCAATCCGCAGATTTCCGGCAATACTGTCCCTGATGTACCTGCGGGAGAACTGCAGATAAAGCTCTGAAGAACTTTTACCCCCCCCCAGAACCAAATTAAAATGGGCCTGCATAAGGGATACGAATATCCCGTACATATCAAAATATCCCGTTTCAAGCTTGTGCATGATCACAAGCTGGTCAAATGCATTTCTGACTGCCGGAACATACTCATACTGAAAAATAAGGGTGTAGGGGTCGGCCCGGAAGGACTCGAAAATCCCCCGCATCCGCTCGTCTTTTGAGCGCACCCATACCAGCTCTGTTTTTGCCTCTGCTTCAATCCGGCATTCCCGCTGGGTATCGGGAAACGCCCAAAATCCCTTTCCCTCCCAGACCGGATTTCCGTTGTAAATCACTTCCCCCGTTACCACATAGCAAATAATGTAATCTGTTTTATCCTCTCCCATATAATGCCCCGTCTCCGTCTCAGAGCAGCATCCCATACAGGTAATCTCCGGGACGGGCAGAGGATTATACTTGTGCAATTCTATTTTCATCAAGCCGACTCCCAGTATGTAGTTATGGTAAAATTCAGTGATTCAGCCAATATTCCAACTGCTCCATCAGTTTGGGAATATCCAGGGGCTTGGCAAGATGGCCGTTCATTCCCGCCTCTCTGCTGGCAACAATATCCGCCGGGGAGACATTGGCCGAAAGGGCAATAATCGGAATCGTCATGGCATCGCCGCGGGGAAGCTTACGGATTGCCCGGGTGGCCTCTAAGCCATTTAGAATCGGCATCTGAATATCCATAAAAATCATATCATAGTACCCTTCCGGCATTTCCGCAAAGCGCTGAAGCCCCTTTTTCCCATCGGCGGCGCACTCCACCATTGCCCCTGCCTCTCCGATCAGCTCCATGGCAATCTCTCTGTTGATTTCATTGTCTTCCACCAACAGGATTCTGCAGCCCCTGTAAACGCTTGCCCTGTCATTGCCCGGAGGCAAAAATGCGGCTCTTTGGGCATGCTCCGCAGGATTCTGCAGCCTCAGAATAACCGTTACGGTAAACTCCGCCCCCTCTGCCGGAGCGCTCCTTACGCTGATTGCTCCGCCCATCATACGCACAATATTCTGTGCAATCGACATGCCAAGCCCCACTCCGTCCACATGAGCGCTCTCCGCCGCATCCGCCCTGCTGAATGGCTCAAAGATATGAGGAATAAATTCCTTTTCCATGCCGATCCCATTATCCCGGAAAACAAAATCATAAGAGCTGCATCCATGCTCTCTGGACTCATGCTCCATGACCTCCACTTCCACTCTGCCTCCCTGGAGCGTATATTTTACGGAATTTTCCAGAATGGTTAAAAAGACCTGCAAAAGCCGGCGCTGATCTCCCAGGATATGTTCATGCTCCACCTGCATGGGGCATACCCGGAGGGTTATATTTTTTTCTTCCATATCAGGGAGAATTGTGCTGACTGCCTCCTCCACCAGGCCTGAAAGAGAGAATGCCTCCTCCTTCAGGTCAAAGCTGCCCGACTGAATCTGGCTGATGTCCATGATCTCATTCAACACAAAAAGCAGTTTGTGACTGGAGGAGTAGGCTTTCTGCAGACAATCCCGTACCTTCCCGGGATTGTCTGCATTGTCTGCCGCAATCTTGATCATCCCCATAATTCCGTTCATGGGCGTGCGGATATTATGCCCCATGCTGAACAGGAATTCCTGTTTCGATGCATTGGCAAGATCCGCCGCCTCGCATGCGGCCTGCAGGGCCTGATGCTCCCGCATCTCCTTGCGCTTGCTTTCTGTCACGTCCTGGGCTGCGTAGACGATGGAGCGGGCCTTCCCCTCCCCGTCAGCCTGGGCCATGACGGCGGTGCTGCGGATCCAGCCGAAATCCTCCGCCCTGGTATTTAAATCCTGGGGCGGTTTACGGTATGCCAGGGTTACATAAGGATTTTTTTTGTTTAAAGTATTTCTCAGGTTTTCCCGGCTCAGTACGCTCAGGTATTCCTCCCTGTCCTCGGGATGAACGAAATGCTTCGCATAAAGCTTAAGCCCCGCCTCATAATCCGTCTTGTCGTCCAGGATCATTTTCACCTCGTCTGACTGGGTCACGCTGCGAATACGTTTCTGCTCCAAATCCGCATAGTAAGTGGCAAAAAACATACCGCTCAGGGTGCGGATGATGTCGTCCTGCTCCTGCTCTTCCCTGAGTCTTAATTCCTCCTCAATCTTTTCTCTTGTAACATCCCTTCCCAGGATATTTACCGATATTCGTTTCCCCCTGCGCGCATAAATCACATGCTGCTCTAACCACTGCAGGGATTTTGTGTTGATCCGGTACTGACAGGTTTCCTCAAAATAATCCTCTACACTGGCCGCCTTCTGATACAAATGCTCCGGGCTCATAACCCTGCGGAACTCCTCCGTATCCTCCGGGTGAACCAGATTGTCCAGCGCCTTTTGGAAATACTGATGATAATTCCCGGTGTCAACCTTTTTGATCTCGGTCTCTTCATTGATCCAGATCCGCTCACACTGGCCGTTTTCCAGATAGACCGTTGTCATAACGCTGTAGCGTGATTTCAGGATTGCCGCAAGCTGCATATCCCGGAGATTCAGAGTCTGCTCCTGGCGGATTCGTCTGTCCACATTCTGCAGCGCCAGGATGATGTAATTCTTAGTCCCCAGGTTCTCGCCGAAATAGGCGATAATCGCCATATAACGATACTCATGGTCTTCCTCTCCACGCCACTGGCAAAGCATATCCTTTTTGGAGATGGCAGTGTCCTTCATCTGGCGCAGCCCCTCCAGAGAAAACCTTTCTCCTACCCGCTCCCTGTCCACCGGATGGATCTGCCTGAGCAAACGGGAACTCATAATCTCATCCCACTGGATCGTCCAGGATTTCCAGCCGGTGTGAGTGTGCCCGTTTTCCCGCACAAGATTGGCCTCTCCGGTATCCAGATCAATGCTGTAGATCCCGAAATTCTGCTCTCCAAGGGTACGGATAACCTCCTGGATGCGGACGCTGGTATCGTCAAGCTCCAGGCTCTCCTGCAGAATATCATGAATATCCTTTACATAGATAAATATGTACTGTCCCTGTTCCCCGGAAGCAAAATCCGGCACCACCTCCATCAGATTCCAGCGGTACTCCTCCCCGGAGTATCTGCGGTAGCAGCAGCTCAATATCTCATGCCCGCCGTCAAAAACGCTCCTCATATGCTCCATGCGGGTAAAGGCAATGAAATTGTTCATGTCCTCCGGATGGATGCCGCCGTTGTAAATAAAACGCCCAAGCCAGCTTGAAAAGGTATCCTCTCTGAATCCATACGCCCTGTCCCGATCCCGTATTTTCACTTCTTCGTAGGAGTCCTCTGCGAGATTGACCCTCAAAATTTTGTGGTAGGCATGGTTGATTGCCTGCATATGGGGCGCCACCGTAATGATAAACGCCGGGGTTTTCTGTTCCCACATGGTTCTGACTGCCAGAATATCCACCGTCTCGCCAAAAGGGTTATTATAGCTGATGGTATGATTCTCCTGCTTATCCCCTATGGTCAAAAGGGGACAATTGACGCAGGAATGACTTCCCAGCTCCTGACAGGGCATCCCTATGCGGACGTGAGGAGCCACCTCCTTAACCCGCCTGTTGAAGTAGAGGATCTCATGATTATCTTCCCGTACAATAAACACTCCGGTGGTCGGCACCGTATTTAAAATCTTCTCATACACTTTGACGTCCATAAAATCACCTTTCTTTGCCGGCCAGGGCATATCCGTTCTTATCCCTTTATTTTACTAAATGCAGTATCCGCAATCAAGTGGAAAATTTCCCTCTCAGAAACTTATATAAAGTATCCGCCGCAAGGCTTCTGCCCCTTCCTTTATCCGAAACGATCTGCAGAGAGCGCGCCGGCAAAAATGTGTCCGTCTCTATCTGCACCAGCCTCCCTTCTCTGAGCAAAGGCTCTGCAAGCTCCTTTGGAACAAACCCGATCCCGAAATTATTTTCAATCAAAGGAAGCATAAGATCAGAGGTGGCCACTTCCATATCAGGCTCGAAATCGATCTTATGCTCTATAAAAAAATTCCTGTACATCTCATAGGTGGCGCTCCCTCTGCCAAGGCTCACCCATGGATATTTTTTCACATCCTCTAATTTAAAAGGCTCTCTGCACAACGCCTCATACTGGGTTCCTCCTACCAGCACCTCCCTGAAGTCCAGAATTTTCTCGCAAAGGGCGGCTCCCGGCACCTCATAGGGCCCCGTAATCACTGCCAGATCCTGCCTGCCGTCCAAAAGCCTTCTGACAATTTCCGGCGTGGTATCATTATGGATCCTGATTCGGATTGCCGGATAATCCCTTCTGAAATCATACAGGGCCTTTATCAGAAAAAGATGCAGCGCCGTTTCCGTAGCCCCGATTTCCACAGTGCCGCCCTTCATCAAATCCTGCCCTCCAATTTCCTCCTGGGCATCCAGCAGATGCCTGCAGGCAATCTCCACGTGAGAGCCAAGGATCTCCCCCTCTTTGGTCAGGCTGATCCCCCTTGTCCCGCGGATAAAAAGCCGGCAGTTTAGCTGAGCCTCCAAAAGCTTCATCACCCGGGTCACATTGGGCTGGCTGCTCCCAAGAGCCGCGGCTGCCTTGGTAATGTTTCTGTATTTTGCCACATAATAAAAAATTTTGTAGTATTCAAAATTTATATCCATATATTTTTTATATTTCTCCGATATATTATATGTATTTTTCATATTTCACAAAATGGATTATAATACATCTTTGAAAAAAATAAAAGGAAAGAAGGACAGGATTTTATGAACCGGGATCTTACCACAGGAAAACCTGAAAAAGTGCTCTGGAGCTTCTGTCTCCCGCTTTTTGGCAGTATCATCTTCCAACAGCTTTACAATATCGCAGACAGTCTGGTAGCAGGAAAATTCATCGGGGAAAACGCGCTGGCGGCCGTAGGAAACAGCTATGAAATTACTTTGATCTTTATCGCCTTTGCCTTTGGCTGCAACATGGGGTGTTCCGTGATTGTCTCACAGCTCTTTGGAGCCAGGGACTATGTCAGGCTGAAATCGGCAGTGACCACCTCCTGCATTTTCAGCGCCGTGCTCTGCATCCTTCTCATGCTCCTTGGCATTTTAGGCTGCTCCCCGCTGCTACATCTGATCCGGACGCCCCAGGAGGTCTTTGCAGACTCACAGCTCTATCTGGATATTTATGTATGGGGGCTGCCCTTTGTCTTTTTTTATAATATTGCAACCGGAATCTTCTCCGCGCTGGGGGATTCCAAAACCCCCTTTTACTTTCTGGCCGCCTCTTCCACCTCAAATATTGCCGTAGACATCCTCTTTGTAAAGGCCTTTGACATGGGTGTGGCCGGCGTGGCCTGGGCTACCTTTTTGTGTCAGGGCATAAGCTGCATTCTGGCCGTGCTCACCGTATGGAACAGTCTTAGTAAAATCCGGACCGAGAAGCCCTCCCCCTTGTTTGACCCCGGGCTCCTTAAAAAGATTCTTCAGATCGCCATTCCAAGTATTTTGCAGCAAAGCTTTGTCTCGGTGGGAAACATCATCATCCAGAGTGTGATCAACGGCTTCGGCGCTCCTGTCATGGCAGGCTATTCCGCGGCGATAAAGCTCAACACCCTGGTGATCACTTCCTTTACCACCATCGGCAACGGGATTTCCAATTTTTCCGCCCAGAACTTAGGGGGGCGCAAATATGGACGGATCAGGGAATGCTTCCGCGCGGGCCTGAAAATGGTGTGGTGCCTGTGCATTCCCTTCTGCATTCTCTACATCCTATTTGGCCGGTATTTCCTGCTGCTATTTATGGAAAAAGAGTCTGCCCGGGCATTGCTGACAGGCCAGCAGTTTTTGTGGATCCTCTCTCCTTTTTATTTCGTTATATCCACAAAGCTGGTGGCAGACGGGATCCTGCGGGGGATAAGCGCCATGCGGCAGTTTATGATCGCTACCTTTACCGATCTGGTTCTGCGTGTCCTTCTGGCCTATCTCTTTTCCGGCTGGACAAATTCCGCTGTGGGCATCTGGGCCGCATGGCCTGTGGGATGGGCCATCGCCACGGTGCTTTCCGTCCTCTTTTACAGGAAAGAGTACAAAAAAATATCCTGAATTTTCACAGGCTCTAATCAAACATCAGCTCGTCTACCGTGACAAACTCGTAGCCCTTACTCTGCAGTTCATCCACAATCTTAAGGGCTGCGGTTATGGTGGACTTGTACTGGTCATGCATCAGTATAATGTCGTTTTCTTCCACCTTCCCGCAGACATTTCTCACAATGCAGGAAACATCATTGCTGCACCAGTCCAGAGGATCGATTGTCCAGAGCACGGGAAACATGTTCAGCTCCTTCTCAAACTCCTTGTTCCAACTGCCATAAGGCGGCCGGACAAAGATCGTATCTTCTCCGGTCACCTCTCTGATTACCTCGTTGGTCTTTCTGATCTCCTCCTTGAATTTCTCCTGATTGCGGCCGGTAAGCTGGGTGTGGCTGTAGGTGTGATTGCCGATCAGATGGCCTTCCTCATGGATCTTTTTCACAATTTCAGGATACGTTTCTACATTTTGACCGGTGATGAAAAAGGAGGCTTTCGCCCCCCTTTCCTTTAACCCTTTCAGGAGCTGCTCCGTATAATAGGGGTGCGGGCCGTCGTCAAAGGTAAGGGCGATCTTTTTGGCATCCCTCATTTTCAGCTCCTTGCCCATCACCGGAAGCCTTTCCTGCTTAAAAAGCCCGATCAGGCACACGAGCGCCAGCAAAATAAGAAGGACGGCGCAGGAGATGATTCTTTTTTTCAGATTCATGACAAACATTCCTTCAAGAGCACTTAATCTATTTATATGCGCTCTCTCCCGCGTCATTCACCTGATGAAACATTCCTGCGCCCTTTTACTCCTTACACAAACTGATTGCGTTCCTTCTGATAAGAATAACCGATGCTTTGAAGCTTCTGCTCTATTTCCTCCCTACTCACATCCAGATCGTCGCACAGAGCCTCCAAGCTGGAATAATAATCGCGAAGTTTTAAATTTACATAGCTTAAAAGCATATTCGGATCGCTGGGAATTGGCATTTTTCAATACTCCTTTCTGACTTCCTGTTTACGGCTGCCTTCGTTTTTATATTATCTCCTGCTTCACTTCTGCGGCAAGCGCTCCCTCCTGCAGGGTGATCAGAATCGTATTTCCCTGCCTGGCCTGATCTGCCAGGATCAGTTTGGCAGAAAGGGTTTCCACGTATTTCTGGATATACCGCTTCAAAGGTCTTGCCCCATATACCGGATCATAGGCGTTGTCTACGATGAAGGCCTGCGCCTGCGGCGAAAGCTCCACCGTAAGCTCCTTATCCGAGAGCCGCTTGTTTAAATCTGCAATAATCAGCCGGATAATCCCTCCGATATTGTCCTTTGTCAGAGGCTTGAACAGGATCGTCTCGTCCAGACGGTTCAGAAATTCCGGCCTGAAGTGAGCGCGAAGATCATTCATAACCATCTTTTCCGCCCCGTCGCTGATCTGTCCGTTTTGGTCAATTCCCTCCAGGAGATAGGAGGCTCCGATATTGGAGGTCATAATCAGGATGGTATTTTTGAAATCCACCGTGCGCCCCTGAGAGTCCGTAATCCGTCCGTCGTCCAGCACCTGCAAAAGCACATTGAACACATCCGGGTGAGCCTTTTCGATTTCGTCAAAAAGAACCACCGAGTAAGGCTTTCTTCTTACCGCTTCCGTGAGTTGTCCGCCCTCCTCATATCCCACATATCCGGGAGGAGCTCCGATGAGCCGGGATACGGAGTATTTCTCCATGTATTCGCTCATATCGATACGCACCATGTTGTTCTCGTCGTCAAACAGGGACGCTGCCAAGGCCTTGGCAAGCTCCGTCTTTCCCACACCCGTAGGCCCCAGGAACAGGAAGGAACCGATAGGCTTGGTAGGATCCTTGATCCCTGCCTTGGAACGGATGATGGCCTCCGTCACCTTGGTGACGCCCTCGTCCTGTCCTACTACCCGCTTATGCAGCTCCTCATCCAGATGGAGGGTCTTGTTTCTCTCGCTCTCCGTCAGCTTCGCCACCGGGATTCCCGTCCACCGGGAAATGATCCGGGCAATTTCCTCATCCGACACACTCTCATGCACCAGCGATAAATCCTTACTTTTGACCTGGTCCTCCTCGATCTCCAACTGCTTTTTCAGGGCGGGAAGTCTGCTGTAGCTCAGTTCCGCCGCCTTCTCATAATCTCCTTCTCTCTGGGCGATCTCGATCTGGCTTCCGACAGCGTCAATCTCCTCCCGGAGTTTGGAGAGCTTTTCTACGGAGGCCTTTTCATTCTCCCACTGGGCCTTGCGGTTATTCAGTTCCTCTTTCAGGTCAGCCAGCTCCTTCTGCAAAGCCTCCAGCCGCTCCCTGCTAAGTCTGTCATCCTCCTTTTTCAGGGCGGTTTCTTCTATTTCCATCTGCATCGCCCTGCGCTGCAGCTCATCCAGCTCTGTAGGCATGGAATCCAGCTCCGTCTTAATTAGGGCACAGGCCTCATCCACCAGGTCGATGGCCTTATCCGGCAGGAATCGGTCCGAAATATAACGGTTGGAAAGCACCGCCGCACTCACCAGGGCATTGTCCATGATCTTAACGCCATGGTAAACCTCGTAGCGCTCCTTAAGCCCTCTTAAGATGGAAACCGTATCCTCCACCGTAGGCTCCTCCACCATCACCGGCTGGAACCGGCGCTCTAAGGCGGCATCCTTCTCGATATACTGGCGGTATTCGTCCAGGGTTGTGGCCCCGATACAATGAAGCTCGCCCCTTGCCAGCATGGGCTTTAGCATATTTCCTGCATCCAGGGCTCCGTCCGTCTTACCTGCTCCCACAATGGTGTGCAGCTCGTCAATGAAAAGAATGATCTGGCCGTCGCTGCTTTTTACATCCTCCAAAACGGCTTTCAGACGTTCCTCAAACTCTCCCCTGTACTTGGCTCCTGCCACCAAAGCCCCCATGTCCAGGGCAAAAATCTTCTTATCCTTAAGCCCCTGGGGCACATCCCCCCGGACAATCCGCTGTGCCAGGCCTTCCACCACCGCCGTCTTGCCCACGCCGGGTTCCCCGATCAGTACCGGGTTATTCTTGGTTTTGCGGGAAAGGATGCGGATCACATTGCGGATCTCAGAATCCCTGCCGATCACAGGATCAAGCTTCTGCTCCCTGGCCTTTTCCACTAACTCCTGGCCGTATTTGGCCAGGGTATCATAGGTGGCTTCCGGGTTATCGCTTGTCACCCGCTGATTGCCTCTTACGGTAGAGAGTACCTGCAAAAAGCGTTCCCTTGTGATGCCGAACTCCTGGAACAATGCCTTGATTGCCTTATTGGGATGTCTGATCATGGCAAGCAAAAGATGTTCCACCGACACATATTCATCGGAAAGCGCTTTGGCCTCCTCCTCCGCGGAAATCAGGACTTTGTTCAAATCCTGGCCTACATAGACCTTTCCGCCCTGAACCTTGACCCGTTTGCTCACGGCCTCTTCCACTTTATTCAGAAAATACTGGGTGTTGATCTCCATCTTTTCCACTAATTTTAAAATCAGGCTGTCGTCAATGGTCAGCAGACTGTAAAGCAGATGCTCCTGCTCAATTTCCTGATTGCCGTACTCATAGGCCAGCTTCTCACAGCCCTCCACGGCCTGCATGGATTTCTGGGTAAATTTTGATATATTCATAAGCACTCCTCTCTGCCGTCCCCGCAATAATCCGTAATAAAAGGTAAGGCCCGCACGCTCCTTCTTTACAGTATATCCGGCTTCCTACTTAATTATCTTCTATCTTTTCTGAACAAGGGGGCCTGACAGCTCGCCGCCTGTCTTGTTCTAGTGAGAATATAACACTTATTGTTAGCACTGTCAAGAGGCGAGTGCTAATTATTTCAGTAAATTTTCGCAAGCCCAGTGTTTATGCGGGTTTGCGGGTTCTTAAATTTCTGTAAAACGCCAAATAGCGGGTGCTATACCCCATTCATACCCCATTTGCGCGTTAGCTAAGAGCCATGCCGGATTATATTGGCATCAGACACCGGGAGCTTGCTCACGAGTGGCTGTATGACAATATAAGACGATACGGCGACAGCCGTGACCGAGTGAACCTGTTCACGAGGTGCATGGCGGACTTCCCTGGGGTACGGTTCTGCATCTGTTTTCATCAGATACCGGCTTGCGGTGTTCTTTTTTTGCTTTCGACGCTTCCTGCTTATTATAAGCATCTCTGCCGCCTCCGGATCAGGCACAAGCTGGTGATAGAAAATCTGTCCTGAAATAATCTCAATCTATCTGCTCCTTCCTTTGATGCTGGAAGGGATGCAGAAACCCCGGCAGGGGCTTTCACACTCCCTTCCGGGTCTGATGGTTGATTATTGTTACATGAAATCCATTAAAATTTCTTCTGTACTATTTTATATCCTTTGTCTCCATAAAAAGATATTTCTTGTGCGGCACTTAATCCGGGCTGGTTTTATACATGAAAAAACACACCTAAAGCTGCATTTAAGTGTGTTCAAATTCTTATATTCTTTTTGCTGGCTACACTGCCACCAACAATAAATCTTTTGTATCATTCTTCTGTTCATAATACATCTGGAAATTATTATACTTTCATAAGCTTCCGCTTCTTCATGATCTCCAGAAGTTCCGCTGCCCCGGCTTTTGTGTCTGCCACAATCTCCGCCGGTGTCATATGTTCATATCTTGCCGCATTATATGTGCGTATCTTCCTGATGTCGTCAAGGTCAAACCTTTCACTGATCTCGGGTTCTTTTATCATCACTGCCATAGTCCTCTTCCTCCTCTTCCAATAATGCTGATGGCGGGTATATCATCAAATCTTTATAGCCCTCATATGTGGTAATGGCTATTAAGCCCTTATCCCTTTCAGAAGATAAATTTCAGCATAAGTTATCGCTCAATAACTCCTGCACTACTCAACACTATAAATTTCGATGAGTAATACCTTTCATCCATTTTAACCTTCAACAAATTATAGAACTGCTCGTTATGTGTAGAAATAATAATTTGACGCCCCATTTTAGTAGTAATTGTCCGCAAAACATCAATAAACGCTAACAAATTTATACCATCTAAATGTTGAATAGGATCATCCATAAAAATAGTATTAAAAGTAGTATTTTTTTCACTCAAAACTTTTGCCAAAAAAATACATAATGATAAAATATTAACTTGTGCAGAACTCAAATACAGAACTGGAGACATTGCATTTCTTTCTGAATCATCATAGGTATAAATATGTGTCCTCAGTCCTTTCTTACCGTCCGTAACAAATTTTATATGTTTCATAGTTGGATGTGGATCTATTTTATTATAAATCTGATTGATAATATCGGAATTAAAATATTCGTTAGTTTTCTTTACAACGAAATCTTCAACAAACTTTTTACTCTCTTCCAATTTTTCTATTCTCTGATTCAAAAACTCTAATTTTGCTTTATTTAATTCACAATCCTGCTTTCTATCTAGCCACATCTTTTGTTCTTTCAAATTCCCTAATGAAGAAAGAATCTTATTTTCGCTTTGTAATTTTTCTCTGATTACTTTTAGTTTGTTCTCAAATTCGTCTTTTTTCTTTGTAATTTCGGCAAAAATTTCTTCATCTCCTTCAACTTTTCCAATTATATTTTTACATCTCAAAAGATAATCTTCAATATTTATATTTAATCCATTTATCTCTTTTATAAGAATATTTAATTTCGATTGATAATTTTCCTTGGTTTCCACCACCTCTGCTTTGTATTTCTCAATCTCTAAATCTAACTCTTTTATCTGCTGTAATAAACTCTCATATTCTTTTACTATTATTTCATTCATTTCCACATAACTTTTTCCCAAATATGGTAGATTTCTCTTTTCAAAAAACTGTTCAACAGACATATATAAAGGTTCTTTTTTTATCTTCGAATTTTGCTTCTTAATATCTAAAATCTTCAAATTATAATCTATAACACTTTTACTTATTTCTTCTAATTTACTTCTGATTTTTTCTATTTCTGTTAACTCTTTTTCAACACATTCTTTTAAAACTTCTGTATCCCTTTCTAAGTTCTCTTTACAATTCATCACTTCATTTTCATTTGATATTGTAATTCCCTGCTCCAAATATTTTTTTTCAATGCTTTTGCACAGATTCTGCAGATCATCCATATAATGACTATATCCTTCAATCGCTTTCCGTAACCTGTTTATTTTACGGTTTTCTTCTGAATACTTCTCATTATGCTCAACAAGAATACTCGAAATTTTGTCATTAACATGCTGCTCCATTTTCTTAATATTGAATTCAACCTCTATTAGTTTTTCTTTATTCTTCTGTATCTGGCTATCAGTTCTTTCTAATTCCTTTTCACTTCCGTTATCACCTTCAATTTTTTTAATCAATTCTTCACAATCCCTATACTCCATATGGCACAAAGGGCATTCACGCTGATTTCTTTCTATCACAATATCTTTTCCTTGGATTATTAGTTGTTGCATTTTATCAAGCAAAACTATAATATTCTTTCTGTTACTTTCTAATGTCTCAATATTTTCGAGTAAAATACCTTTTTCCTCTTTTAATTTCTGTATTTCATTGTATTCATCTGCTACCTTCTCAGAAACAAAATTATAGATTTTTTCAATATCAGATTTTCCCCCTAAAAACATTTCAAGTAAATTTATATTCGATAACAACTTATTAGCTCTTCTGTCCCTTTGCTCTAAGACAACTTTGGCTTTTGCATCTAAGTTTTTATACTTCACAATACTTTTTTGACTGATTATATATTTGGAAGCATCCTTCCTTAATTCATCTAATTTATCCTGCAATTTTTTTATTGAGTCTTCATTATTCTTTACCACACGTCTTATTTCCTGAATCTCTCCATCTGCCTTAATCTTATCTTTCTCAAATACCGATTTTGTTTCCTCAAATTCAGCAAGTTCTTTTTCATTTGCATTAATTTTATCAAGGCATTGGTAGAAATCTTTAGTCTGAACCAGTACATTAGATAAATCTTGGAAATCTTTATCTATTACTTCCTTTTTTTGTACATCCTTTTCAATCAGCTCCCATATAGCTATTGCTTTTTCTACCTTTTTCTTTTGTTCATTTTTTAACTGTATAGTATTTCTGCTATCACTAAATAGCGAATAATTTTGCAACAACAATTCATTCGCTCCTTGTTCATCTTCCGTTTTCTCTTTTTCACCTTGTGTCTGCTCATGCAATTTATAAAACTCTTTTAATACGTTGTCAACTTGCGACAATAATTCTGTGTCATTTGGCACTGTCCCTATACCATAGATATCTGCATAATTTGATATCAATTTATTTATTCTTTGAGCCTGATCATTTTCATATTCATACTTTCTTAATTCTTTCTCTTCCTTTTTTATGTCTGAAGTCAATTGCTTCCTCTTTTTATCCAATTCGCTATATAGTGTCACAATTACATCTAATATTTCGGAATAATTATCTTCATCCCACATTACACGTAATTCACTTGTCTTACCCTCCGCTGTATAACTTTGCAAAAACGTTGTGATTTTGTCATGTGCCAGTAAATTTGTTGTACAAAAAGTGTCTTTCTCATTCCATATTCCTCGTAACTCAGGAGATATCCTTTCAGTTTCTCCTGCTTTATAATCCCCCTTCATTCTTCCTGTCTTCTTTTTAGTATTAACATGAATTACATTATCATTTTCATCAATTATCTTTACACTTCCATAATCGGCACTAGAATCTCTATTTTTCAAAACATAATTTTTTTCCTCACTTAATTCCTCCTTAATTACCAATCCACTTCCAAGCCTTCCTATTTTATCCGTTACAGCCCATTCCACCGCATCAAAAAAAGATGTTTTTCCATAACCGTTGGGTGCATATATAGTTACTAAATCTGCTACTTTTCCAGTGCTATTATGTATAAAATTAAATTTCTGCATATCCTTATAAGCCCTAAAGGCATTAATATCAATTTCTTTAATCCTTTTATTCATCAATACCATCTCCCATATACATAGCTACCATTTGATCTGTCTCAACTTTGTCCTTTTGCAATATATTGTATAATTCGCAATCTTTTTCTTTTAGTTTTTCCATCAAGGAAATTTTTTCATTAATATTCTTTGTGCGTTCATCAATATCAAGATACAGAAGTCGATTTCTAATATATTCTTTATTATTCAAGTTTTCCGGTTTCATTTCATCCCATATTAATTTTCGTACTGCATACTTATCATGCTCTACCATTTCCTTTATTTCCCAGTCTACTTTCTCCCTACACTCGAAAATCAAATATATATTCCATTTCTCTATTGCTTTTTCCAGCCCTGCCTGAAAATCCACAGCAATTGATGCAGTGATTTTTTCATAGTATTCTTCAATTTCTTCCTGATTTTGAACTGCAAGCTGAAACACATAAATATTATAGCCCGGTTCCTTTTCAATCCAACAAGCAATTTTATCTATCCATTCTGCATTGTCTTCACTTCGTAATAATTCCTTACCATTTTCAAACAATTCAAATTCCATGTAAAACCTCCATAATTTTTCCGCTTAACTTTCTTTCCAATTCTCTTCCGCTCAAATTTTTGTTTTCTTCTACATAATTTGCCATCTCATCCACCAATGCACGTATATGCATTAGGGAAATATGCTGCATATTACTTTCTACATCATCTATATAAAGATGTTCTTTAACACATACGGCTTTACTAATATTAGCAACAATAGAATCAATACTGCTTGAAGGAAGGACTTTTCTAGTTGGTATTTTATCAGTCTTAACTATCAACATTTCGCCATTTTTCACATCGCGATATGCATTTTGTAGATAATCCTTTAAAAAATCTGGAAGTTTTGTGTGTTTAGTAGAATAAAATATTTTAACCCTTCTATCTCCATCTTCACCTTTAAATATATAATAATTTTCATCTTTCATATTTTCTCGATTCTCAATACATCTGATTATTAAGTACAATAGCCAAGCTTCCCAGACTTCCTTCTTTAACATATTCTTATCCGAATATGGCCATACTACTTTATTTCCACAATGATCTATAATGTTATTCGGAGAAACATTCTTTATAATTTCCGGTATTTGCGCTGAACAAACTTCCATCAAAGGCTCATCAAATATTTCTAATGTTCCATCAACAAATTCTTCAAAACTGCACCATTTAATATTGGGCAGATGCATATTTGTCTTTTCATATAATTTCTCATCTATTTTAAATATAGATATTCCATTGATAATGGAAAAAGCACCTTGGGCAGAACCTAACTCTGTAGTAATCCCACATAAAAATGCCTGATCATTACTCTCTATAAATATTCCGCCTCCAGAGTATGATGAAACATTACCTTTTGCATCATTCTCGTATGTATCGAAATTTCTTTCACTATTAATTTGGACAATTGATTTTCCCGGCAAATCATTTACCTTTCCTCTAAGTAAATATCTATGAATAGTGCTGTCTTCTCCCTTCAAACCATTTGGAAAACCAGCAATAGTAACTTCTTCCTTTATCTCAGGATTCATTATTTGATACACTGGTACATCCTCAAGATAATCTATTGTAAAAATTATTACATCATTATCTTTAATGATTACATGTTTTCTAAATTTAAGATAAAATCTCTTTAATTTTCCCTCAATTTGCCGAAAAGTGATAATTTTTTGATAATCAATATCTACCTGTTCGCCCAAACAATGATATGCTGTAATCAAATATGACTCTGTTTTCTCTGAATGTGAAATAAGTACGCCTGAGCCTGTATTTTCCTGATATTCAATTTTTACAGAAACTTTATCATAAAAGTCTGTTATCATATTTATTTTCCTCCACATCAATGCCATTCTCATCCACAGTAATAAATTTCATGCCATATTTTGAGAATTCATCTTCTGTAAAAATATCACTAGCATTGATATCGTAATTGCAATAAAAACTGACCGGTGTTGTGGAATTGCAGATAATTCTGCTTAGACATTCCTTACTCGGTCTTCCTTGTGTTGTACTCTTTGTACTGATTATATAGTTTTTGCAATCCAACATCTGTATTAATGTTCCGCTTGTATTATGTCTGCTGGCATGATGTGCTATTTTACAATAATCTACTTTAAGCTTATTTTCTCGCGAATATCCTAGATGTGATAAAGAATCCTCAATGGTAGCAGCTTCCGCATCACCTAACAATAATAGTTTTATTTCTCCTAATTCAAATAAAAAAGCTATACTGGTTTTATTAGTTAAAGAAACTATTCCCTCAAACTCTGTTTCATTTAATTCTAAAATTCCCTTCTGATAATCATAACTACTGGCAATTTTAGCCGACTGTTTTGATTCTTCAATTTCTTTCCTGGCAAATTCATTTAATGTATCAATTGTCGGAGATAATATGGTAATCCTTGCGTCACCAATAAAATAGGAATCTCCCACTTTCAAAAATGAGCGTCTCTGAATTGCAGTGTCCTGTAATCTTTCTTCTAAACTTCTACCTTGTTTCCAGCTAATTTTTGTATCAAAATCATACAAATTAATCTCTTTATTAATCCCCTCTATTTTTAAGGAATTTTGCAACCCTTCTCCAAAATTGAACCACATTTCTTTTATAATAGAAAAATCAAATTCCTTTTGTGAAAACAAACGTATAATGCCTTCTATATGGTCTGAATCAATATGGGTTAGCACAACTAAATCAACTATATTCTTTTCTTTCTTCATGTCCTCCATATATCTGTATAATTGACGATAACACAGCTTGCCACATCCACCATCAATCAGTATATTATATGTTTTTTCTTCCCCATATGAAATAATTATACTGTCTCCATTGAGCGCTTTTAAAAGTTTTATCTTAAGCATTATTCCTCACCAATACTCTTTAGATTATAGATTTATTCACTCTGACAACTCATTTTCTATCTCTTCAATTGTCGGCAGGCTACTCTTAAACTCATCCCTAAGCACTTTGGTAAGTTCATATCGTGCTATGCCGATCGGCTGGGATATATCATCCAACGCATATTCCGCAACAACATCATCTTTATCTTTACAAATCAAAATCCCTATTGTCTGATTATCCTGTTCTGTCTTCATATTTTTGTTGACTGTGGTAACATAAAAATTCAATTTCCCTGCAAATTCTGGTTTGAACTTTTCTGTTTTTAATTCTACAACCACATAGCAATGCAACCGAACCTGGTAAAAAAGCAAATCCATATAAAAATCACTATCACCGACTTTTATATGTACCTGTCTTCCTAGATAGGAAAAACCTGTTCCTAATTCCAATAAAAATTGAGTGATCTGATTAACAAGGGCATCTTCCAATTCTTTTTCATCATATTCCTCACGCATTGTCAAAAAGTCAAAATTATATGGGTCTTTCAATGTCTGTTCAGCTAAATCTGATTGAGGTTCTGGAAGCTTCACTTGAAAATTAGTAATTGCCTTCCCCTGACGTTCATATAGCTTGCTATCAATCTGATGCTCTAAGACATTTCTGCTCCAATTATTATCTAATGTTTTCTGTACATAAAATAATGCTTCATCAGTGTCTTTACACTTATATGCAATTCTTTGATTGTGCCCCCAAGGTATGCTCTTTATCATCTTTTCGACAATCTCAAATTGGGTTACAAGTTGTAACCCTTTTTCTCTCTGGCTATAAAATCTATACCAATACCTTATATGTTTTAGGTTTTGTGTTGAAAATCCTGCCATATCGGGAAATTCTCTTTTTAAATCTTTACTCATAACAGCAAGAAAAGAATCTCCCCATCTTGTATTTTCCTGCTTTTCAACAATATCCCTGCCTAAATCCCAATATAAACTCAATAATTCATAATTTACTTTAACAGAAGCTTTAATTTGGCTCTGCTTTATCCTCTTCTTAATCTCCTTGATCCATACCTTATATTCTTCTGTTACCAAAAATCCTGCCTCGCTCTTTGCCACGTTTTTCCTCCTGTTAGTATTTCCTTCCTGAACATCCCCATTCTCTTTACATGAATATTTTACCATTAATGTATCTTTTTCTCCATACAAAAATAACTATATTGCGCAATACAATACGGTTGTTCCTCACCTACTTTTCCAAAAAAAGAATTATTGTTCATATATTTAGGTGTATCCGTTCCATATTTGTTTTTCTTCTCTTCGGCAATGTTTCTGTACAATCTAATATTGCCTACCCCAAATACAAAATTATGTATAACGTAGATACCATATTTTCATAACAATATAAGGACTATCCAAGCATAACCGAATAGTCCTTATATTGCAGTTAGATAACTGCTTATATTCTGTTTCACCTCGCATTTCTTAAAAGCCACAAGATGACCGCATCAGTGATGGGCATTTCTGACTTCTTTGATGTAGGTTTTCGATTTTGTCCAGCGCTGTCCGAATCTCCACCTAAATGGACTTAAATAAATAGGACTAAACCAGTGCAAATCCTTGATTTATGGGCTTCTCTTGATTTAGTCCTATTATACCACCAGCATATCTCAATTTTATACTTCTGCATCGGTATACTTTTTCTCCAATCTGTCGCAGACTACGTTGAAATCCCTCGTCTTTCCTTCCTTTGCCTGCTTCACTCCATCCATCACAAGCTGTCTTACTTCTATCTGCTGTTGCTGTAAGTTTTCCGCATAATTTTTCCTAACTGTAGCTTCCAAACGATTTACCTCCTTCTGAATAAAATCATTCTTCTAAACCAGTCAACATTATTATGCCCATTTTTTTATTTCTTCACAACCCCTACATTGATACCTACTTTGGCAATATTTCTATTAAATAAATGCCAATATTTCCTACTGATTTCCGCGCAGAAATGTCTTTTACTTCTCCTTCTCATACCCCATTTGCGACAAAAACGATGCAATTTGATGAAGCCTGATGAAATGAACAATATCCCAAAAAGTGCCATTTTACGGGCTTTACGAGACCTGATAAAGTAAGATAATGCATACCTCTCCAAAACATCTGCTTCTATGTTCAGAATCCGCCTTTCATAACTAACCTTTCGCCGGACTTTTGGGAATAAACTCCAGCTTCAATGTCATTCCCATACCATCCGCCAAACGCTTCAGTAGCTTAAGCGACGGATTCCTCGTTCCGTTTTCCAGCTTGCTTATATCTGCCTGATTAATTCCTGTCCTTTCAGCAAGTTCTTTTTGGGT